>Ga0209013_10002380_pt1 | contig 17059 bp, 16 predicted proteins | sample Cruoilmetagenom2_FD_187291 | JGI IMG/M metagenome (GOLD analysis project Ga0209013, IMG submission 187291) | Oil polluted marine microbial communities from Coal Oil Point, Santa Barbara, California, USA - Sample 2 (SPAdes) (version 2) | ecosystem: Environmental > Aquatic > Marine > Oil seeps ...
ACGACGCAACTGCTCTTGCTTACGCGCATACTCAGCCAACCAACCCCGAAACTGCTCATTCAGCGTGGTGTGCTCGGCTGCAGCACGTTGGCGGGCGGCGTCAATTAGATGTTCATCAGCACTTAATGTAATGTTTTTCACAAAACTATCCTTTATTCCTATAACACATATTCAGTGTACACTGTTTTCGTGCAGGGTAGTATATTATTGCCATTTCTGTGGCTTTACATACCGATGCTGAATAGAGAGAAAGATGGTATATTTATCGGAAGATTTGATGTGTGGAAATATTACGATGTGCCTTGGCATTCCGATGAAGGTGGTGGAGATTGACGACTTTATGGCGCGCTGTGAAGCCAAGGAAATCATGCGTGATGTCAGTCTCTTTATGCTGCAGCATGAAGACATCGAGCCGGGCGATTATGTGGTTGTACACGTCGGTTACGCCATCCAGAAGATGACTGAGCATGAAGCGCGCTCGGCATGGGAAATTTATGACGAGATGCTGGAACTGGAGGCGGAACAACATAAAATTGGCATCACAACCGATGCATGAACTCTCCATCTGCCAGGCACTGGTTGACCAACTGGAGGGTATTGCAGCGCAGCATCCGGGCAAGCAGGTTGCAGAGGTCTATCTTGGCATAGGGCCGCTGTCAGGCGTCGTTCCCCAGCTGTTGAGTGATGCGTTTAGCGTCGCCCGCGCCGGCACATGCGCCAGCACTGCTGCTCTGCATATTCACGAAAACGAAATTATTGTACGCTGTCTCAGTTGCAGCCGGGAGAGCACGGCAACGGCAAACCGCCTGTTGTGCAGCCATTGCGGCGAGTGGCAGACAGAGCTGGTTTCAGGTGATGAACTGTTGCTTGAACGCGTTGAGTTAGAGGCTTTTGACCGATCCGGGGAATCTTCACCGGCATACCATTAAGGTGAGCAGAAATGTGTGACACATGTGGTTGTAATATTACCGAGGGAAACCGCCATCTGATCGAGGAGGGAGGCAAACACGCGCACGCTAGCGCAGTCGAAGTATTGAGCAATCTGCTGCATGAGAATAACCATGCCGCAGCGCATAATCGCGAGCATTTCGATCGCCACCATGTTCTGACAATCAATCTGATGTCATCGCCGGGTTCCGGCAAGACCGCGCTGTTGGAAGCGACGATTGAACAGCTGGGGAAAAAATATCGCATCGGGGTCATCGAAGGCGACCTCGAGACCGAGAATGATGCCGCACGCATTCGCGCCAAGGGCGTCCCTGCAGTGCAGATCATGACCGGAACAGCCTGCCACCTGGATGCCCACCTGGTTCACACCGCGCTGCACGACATGAATCTCGATGAGATCGACATCCTCTTCATTGAGAATGTCGGGAATCTTGTCTGTCCGGCCAGTTTCGACCTCGGGCAGCATTACAATGTCACGCTGCTCTCCACCACCGAAGGCGATGACAAGCCGGCAAAGTATCCCGTAATGTTTCGCGCAGCAGACGCGATGATTATCACCAAGAGCGACCTGCTGGAAGTACTCGGCGATTTTGATCCACAAAAAGCCACGCAATATCTGCGCAACCTGGCGAGTCCTGCCGATGTGATGACGCTCTCGGCCCGCAGCGGCGAGCATATCGATCTCTGGATCGAGTGGCTGCATGGGCATTTTGAACAGCAGCAGCAACGCATTGCCGAAGGCGCGACACGCAAACCTGCTATCCAGCCTGATGGAATAGCCCTGCATGCAGACCTGTAAAACCTGCGCAAGAGCCTATTTATTGCTAATCATCACGCCTCACTGTAGGGGGGATAAGACGTCTTTTTGCCGCATCCACCAATCTGTCCAGATCATGGTGGATGCGCTGTCGCTTATCCCCCCTACAACTCACCCACATCCCTGTAGGCGAAGCGTATCAATCGCAACAGATGCGCTTCGTTCCTCAACACATCCTATATTTGCCCTCCGACAAGGTGTGACTCCGGAATGTCTGACATAGAAGCCGCACGCTGGCTGCAGCGCATCCGCAATCTGGATCTTCCCGAACGCATTCGTATCATGAATGTCTGCGGCGGTCATGAACGCTCGATCACCATGGCTGGTCTGCGCTCGGCGCTGCCTGACAACATCGAACTGATTCCTGGACCCGGCTGCCCCGTCTGCATCTGCCCGGAGGAGGATATCTACGAGGCGATCCAGATCAGTCTCAATGAAGATGTCATTCTCGTCAGCTTTGGCGACATGCTGCGGGTTCCTGTCAATGTCCCGAAAAGCGAGGCGCGCTCACTGGAGCAGGCGCGCGCCGCCGGCGCCGACGTCCGTCCGGTTGCATCTCCGCTGGAGGTGGCGCGCATTGCCAGGGAGAACCCGCACAAGGAGGTGCTTTTTTTTGCCGCAGGCTTCGAGACCACCATGGCTCCGGTTGCTGCCATGGTATTGCAAAATCCGCCTGACAATCTTTCGATTCTGCTCTCGGGGCGTCTCACCTGGCCGGCAGTCTCCATGCTGCTTGATACCGGCCTTGCCAACTTTGACTGCCTGGTCGCCCCTGGACATGTCTCGACTATCATGGGCTCCCTGGAGTGGCAGTTTGTCGTTCGCGATCACCACATCCCCACCGCTGTTGCCGGTTTCACTACTGCAAGCCTGCTGGCCGCCTTCTACTCCACGATTCGCCAGAAGATCGAAAACAGGCTGTTCCTGGACAACTGCTACCCGGAACTGGTGCATGAAGAGGGGAATCTTCTGGCGCGCCAGCAGCTTGCCGAAGTCTTTGATGTCGTTGACGCCAACTGGCGCGGGGTAGGAACCATCCCTGCTTCCGGCTATGCGTTGAACGCCGCACACAGCCACCTGGATACACGCCTGCGATTTCCCGATTACCGGGATGACGCCCGCAAACGCGCCGGGCAGATGCCGCCCGGGTGTGACTGCGCCAAAGTGGTGCTGGGACGCATCTATCCGGATGAGTGCCGTCTCTACGGCAACGCCTGTAAACCACGCACTCCTGTGGGACCGTGCATGGTCTCCGACGAGGGGGCATGCCGCATCTGGTGGTCGGGCGGCGTGCGCAAATCCAGATCCGTTGCCTGAAGCGGACAAAATGACTTCATGAATCACAAAGCTGTTGAACTGCTGCTCGGTGGACGCGTTCAGGGGGTCGGCTTCCGGCCTTTTGTCTATCTGCTGGCAGAGCGTTACAAGATCAACGGATGGGTGCGCAATATCCTTGGCCGTGTTGAGATCCATGCCGAGGGAGAGTGCGCGCAGCTGGATGCTTTCCGCGCCGCTCTGATTAACGAGGCCCCTCCCCTCTCACTTCCACACATCGAACGGGAACAAACCACAGGGATTGCCCACTTCAGTGATTTCAGGATACTGCAAAGTTCTCATGAAGGCGCTGCCGCCATCCATGTTCCACCGGACCAGGCCAGCTGTGCAGAGTGTGAAGATGAACTGTTCGATGTGACGAACCGGCGCGATCACTATCCCTTCATCAACTGCACCCAGTGCGGGCCAAGATACAGCATCATCGAGACCATGCCTTATGACAGGAGCAATACCAGCATGGTGGATTTTCCTTTGTGTGCTCGCTGCCGCAGAGAGTATGAAAACCCTCTCGATCGCCGTTTTCACGCAGAACCGAATGCCTGCCCCGAGTGCGGCCCGCAGCTGACGTATCTACAGGGAGAGCATAAAATCTGCTCGAGTGATGCAGCAATGCAATCCGCCGTGCAGGCGCTAACAGAGGGGCGCATCCTCGCAGTCAAGGGAGTGGGCGGCTATCACCTGATGTGTGATGCCGCCAATGCCGCTGCAGTAAAACGTCTACGCCACAACAAGCACCGGCCGCACAAACCACTGGCGCTGATGGTTGCCGCCAAAGGAGATGATGACCTCGAGATGGTACGTCAACTGGTGGTGGTGAATAAGAACGCTGAAGCAGCTCTCATGTCACAAGCACGCCCTATCCTGCTGCTGCAAAAACAAGCGCATGCGGCGGCCTGCGATGAGGTTGCCCCCGACCTGAACGAGCGGGGAGTGATGCTGCCGCCATCCCCGCTGCATCAGATACTGGCTGCAGATTTTGGAAGGCCCCTGGTCGCCACATCCGGGAACATCAGCGGCGAGCCTGTGTTAACCGATGACCATGAAGCCTTACAGCGGCTGCAACCAGTCGCCGAAGGCTGGCTGATGCATAATCGCCGCATCGTGCGCCCTGCTGATGACAGCGTAGCCCGCTACATGGCGGGAACTCCGCGTATGATTCGTCTCGGACGCGGCACGGCTCCACTGGAATTGACTCTCCCCTTCCATCTGCAGCAGCCTGTGATTGCCGTTGGCGGGCATATGAAAAACAGCATCGCGCTCGCCTGGGAGAACCGCGTCGTCATCTCTCCGCATATCGGCGACCTGGGCAGCCAACGCAGCCAGCACATTTTCCACCAGGTGATTGCAGATCTGCAAAGACTCTACCAGGTCAGGGCAGAAAGCATCATCTGTGACCTGCATCCCCGCTATGCCAGCAGCAAATGGGCGAAACAGAGTGGTTTACCGGTGATCCAGGTGCAGCATCACCGCGCCCACGCCTCGGCCCTGGCGGGAGAACATGGACGATTTGACAGGGGATTGGTATTCAGCTGGGATGGCGTCGGCCTTGGCGATGATGGAACCCTGTGGGGAGGCGAAGCATTTATCGGCTCGCCGTCGAAGTGGCGGCATGCTGTCAGCTTTCGCCCCTTTCGTGTTGCCGGCGGTGACCAGGTCTCGACTGAACCCTGGCGCAGCGCTGCGGCCCTGCACTGGGAGCTTGGCCTGGAGTATGATGAAATGGGTGCACAGCAGCTTGCCCGGCAGGCATGGCGGCGCGGAGTGAACAGCATCTCCACCACTGCTGTCGGCAGACTCTTTGATGCAGCCGCCGCCATGCTTGAACTGGCACAGAAAGCAAGTCACGAAGGAGAAGCGCCAATGCGCCTGGAAGCCATCGCCGAACGGATAAATTCCGGCGACACTCTGCCAGTCAATGATGACAACGGCTTGCTGCACATCGACTGGGAACCACTTTTTTACATGCTCAAAAATCAGCAACTCTCGGTCGCCCGTCGCGCTGGAGAGTTCCATGCCATGCTTGCTGCAACCCTGTGCAGCCTGGCGGAACAACTTCATCACAGCGAGCAGATTCACTATGTGGGGTTGAGCGGCGGCGTGTTCCAAAACGCGCTGCTGGTTGAACTGATCGTCGAACGCCTGCAACAGAGTGGGATCGAACTGCTGCTTTGTGAGAAGATTCCGGTCAGCGACGGCGGATTGGCTTTTGGACAGATTATTGAATATACAGCGAGTATGAATAACCATGAATGAACAATACATCAGCCTGGCGCATGGCAATGGCGGACGCCTGATGCGGGAGTTGATTGACGAGGTGTTTGCCGCATACCTGGGCAACAGCGCACTCGACACACAGGCTGATGCGGCGCTGGTCGGCGCACTGCATGGGCCGCTGTTGATGTCGGTCGACGGCTTTGCAGTGCAGCCGCTGGAGTTCCCCGGCGGCAATATCGGCTCCCTCGCCGTGCATGGCACAATCAATGACCTGGCAGTTGCTGGAGCCATCCCTCGCTACCTGACTCTGAGCGCCATTCTTGAAGAGGGATTGGAAATCGAACAGTTGCTGCGCACCATCAAATCGCTGGGAAAAGCCGCCGCCGATGCCGGGGTCAGCGTTGTTGCCGGCGATACCAAGGTGGCGCCGCGGGGGCATGGCGGCGGCATCTACTTCAGCGTCAGCGGCGTCGGCGAAAAAGATCAGGGACTTGATCTCGGCATGCACAAGATCCAGGCGGGAGATCGCATCCTGGTCAGCGGGAGTGTCGGCGACCACGGAACATCGGTACTGCTGGCGCGCGAGGAGTTTGGTCTCAGCGGAGAGGTAGAGTCAGACTGCGGTTCGGTGCTGGAGCTGGCGCAAAGCCTCAGCGGCATCGAAGGCGTGCATTTTCTCAGGGATCCGACGCGCGGCGGGCTGGCGACTGTGGCGCATGAGATAGCAGTCGCCACCGGCCATCGCATCAGACTCGATGAGAGCGCCATCCCGGTGCAAGAGAGCGTACGCTCGGTGTGCGAAATCCTCGGTTATGATCCGCTCTACCTCGCCTGTGAAGGGCGCGCTGTCGCCTTTGTCAGCGCCGATATCGCGGAGAAGGTGTTGCGCATCTGGCGGCGGCAAGCGGCAGGAGCAGAAAGCGCCGTTATTGGCGTGGTTGAAAAAGGAGCGGCGGAAGTGCTGCTGCAAACGCCGATCGGCGGTGTAAGAGTGCTCGAGGAGCTGGAAGATGACCCCCTGCCGAGAATTTGTTAGATTCGCTATAATCCGTTGAAATGGTAACCTCTTAATAATTCCGTGCATGGCAACAATTCATAGAATGTGCTGAGTGAAACGAAGCGCATCGATTTGGCGCAAATAATTGATGCGCCTCGTGCCTCGGCGCATCCTATGCAGAATCGAGTACACAGGGTTATTGAGATTTTTCAAACAAGATTCATAAGCTACTGAAAAACAACCGTTGCGGGCGCCATAAGCATGGAACAGAGACATGATGTATTGATCATCGGCAGCGGCGCTGCGGGCCTTGGCCTGGCGTTGCGGCTGAAGCAGAGCCTGCGCATTGCAGTGATCAGCAAAGGCGCCATGCAGGAGGGCAATACCTACTATGCCCAGGGAGGGATCTCTGCCGTTCTCGGCGACGAGGATTCATTCGACTCTCATGTAGAGGATACGCTGATTGCCGGTGGCGGACTCTGCGATGAAGAGGTTGTGCGCCTGGTCGTCGAGCACGGACCTGCGAATATCCACTGGCTGCTGAATGAAGGCGTTGCCTTTACCCGGGAAGACAACGATGAACCGACATCGGATTTCCATCTCACCCGTGAAGGCGGACATAGCCACCGTCGCGTCGTCCATGCCGCCGATGCAACCGGCAAAATGCTTGAGTCCACCCTTGAATCGCAGGCAAGGGAGAGCAGTAACATCGATATTTTTGAACACCATATCGCGATCGATCTGATCACCAGCTCAAAGCGCGGCCGCAACAAACGCGTCCGCGGCGCCTATCTGCTGGATCGGAAAAATGACAGGGTCGTCTCTTTCTGTGCACGCTTCGTGGTTCTGGCGACGGGCGCAGCCAACAAGGTCTATCTCTATACCAGCAACCCGGATGTCGCCACCGGAGATGGCATCGCCATGGCCTGGCGCGCAGGATGCCGTGTTGCAAACATGGAATTCATCCAGTTTCATCCGACCTGCCTCTACCACCCGCAGGCGAAATCCTTCCTCATCTCCGAAGCCCTGCGTGGTGAGGGAGCTACAATGCACCTGCCGGACGGACACCGCTTCATGCCCGATTTCGATGAGCGCGCCGAACTGGCGCCAAGAGATATCGTGGCGCGCACCATCGACCATGAGATGAAGCGCATCGGCGCCGATTGCGTCTATCTGGATATCGGCCACAAATCCAAAGAGTTCATCACCGAACATTTTCCAACCATCTATCAGCGCTGCCTGGAATTCGGCATCGACATCACCAAGGAACGCATCCCCGTAGTGCCGGCCGCCCACTATACCTGCGGCGGCATTGTCACCGATCACTCTGCAAGAACCGACCTTGCCGGCCTGTATGCGATCGGTGAAACCACCTATACAGGACTGCATGGCGCCAATCGTCTCGCCAGCAATTCACTGCTCGAGTGCCTGGTGTTCGGGGAGATGGCCGCTGAGGATATTCATGCCAACCTGGAACAGGTCAGCCAGCCTCCCGAGGCAAAACCCTGGGACGAAAGCCGAGTCACAGACTCGGACGAGCAGGTGGTCGTTTCTCACAACTGGGACGAGCTCAGGCATTTCATGTGGGACTATGTCGGCATCGTTAGATCCAACAAGCGCCTGGAACGCGCCAAACGCCGCGTCAACCTGCTGCGTCACGAAATTGAAGAGTATTACAGCAATTTTCGCGTTAATAACGACCTGCTGGAGCTGCGTAATCTTGTCGAGGTGGCCGACCTGATCATTCGCTCTGCGCAATCACGCAGGGAGAGTCGCGGCCTGCACTACACGCTTGACTTCCCCCGGAGCGACAGCAGCCAGAGAAAACCCACGACCCTGATTCCCGACAACTACGACCCTATTGAGGAGTAACCCGTGGATAAGTTCCTGCTATTCAGCATCCTCCTGGTGTTCATCGGCGCCTTTTTCAGCAGTGTATTACAGCAGCGCAGAAAAGACAGGGTATTAAAAGATCTGGATGGCTTCCAGGTGATCGCCCGCCTGAAGAAAAAAGATGTATGGGGCTGTTTCCGCTCCTACCCCAATGCGATCGAGCTGATCTTCAGCCGTCCCTATCGTAACCGGCGTGAAAAAACACTCACCAGTTACATCATGTTTTCCGACATGATGAAAACAATTGAAGTCATTTTCCGCTTTCATGACGAGCTCTCACCAAAAAACCAGCAGCGCCGCCTCAAGGAGGTGCAGCGCGTTGCTCATCCCGACATCATGCATCGCACTGGCCGCATGACACGCAATTTTCTGGTCGCTTTCCAGGAGGCCATAGGTGAATCCATCGGCATTCTGTTGACCAGGGCGCAAAAAAGTATGCCCATGAAGGGAGATGAGAAGCGCATGCAGAAGCTTGGTACAGGTTCAGTCAGTTTTGCCGACAACATGGCTTATGAAGCTGTACTGGAGAACTATATCGCCCATCGTGTTGTTGTTGAAATGCGCATGGATGACGACTCCATTGTCGAATATGAAGGCTATCTCAAAGAGTATTCAGCCGACTGGATGTCAATCGTCGGCTGTCAACTCAATGAAGAGAGCCAACTCCCGCTGAGAGACGCCAATCGCCTGATGCTGCAGCGCGTCCTTGATTTTCATCTCCAACTCGGTCTGTCCGATAAAAACCCGCAGCAGGTCATCTTCAGGCTGCAGCTGACCAACAAAGGCGACAAAACCATCTCGCTGTGTCAGATTCAGGATGACAATGGCTATCAGCACCAGATCGGCAGCAAGCTCGCTCCGGATGAGAGCATCACGATTGAATTGACAGACCTGCCGGAGGAGAGCCTGACAGAGATCGACCGCAGCCAATTGCCGCTGTCGCTGCCGTTGATAGCGCCCGAGCGCGCCGCAACTGATACTCAGTCTGGGCCCAGGGATGATGTTGATTCAGATATCGAAGAACAGAATCCTCTCTGTCCCGCACTGCCAAACGTCACCCTTGTCTATTACTCAACACGCGCCGTTGATGTCTATGTGCCTAGGAGCCGTGGGCTGATTCGTCATGGGGGCGAGTATGTGGGGAAGGAGCACAAATGGAATGCTGCGCAAGAGAGTTTATCTGAATGAGAGAGGTGTTATTTCGAGCGATCGCGAGAAATCTTATAGCCTCTCAAAACCCCGTGCTGAACCTACATATTGTCATTTCGACCAAAGGGAGAAATGACGGGGCTGTAGGCTAGGAGGCTGCCATTGCGAGCGAAGCGTGGCAATCTTGTGACACTATACCGAACAGCTGGAGATTACTTCGTCACTCCGTTCCTCGCAATGACGAATAAATCAGGATTCAGGCCGGATGCGTATCGCTTATCCCCCTATGGTTCCCTCACTGGAACGTCTTCTCAAAATAGTCGTCACTGGCTTTTTTCACAACGCCGGCGAGCAGGATCAGACTGATCAGGTTGGGAGCGGCCATGAAGATATTGGCGATGTCAGCGAAGTTCCACACCAGTTGCAGCGGCACGCTGGCGCCGACCACCACCAGCACAATGTAGATAATGCGGTAGGGAAGCACGGCCTTTTCACCAAACAGATACTCGGCGCTGCGGTCGCCATAGTAGCTCCAGGCGATGATAGTGGAGTAGGCAAAGAACATCAGCCCGAAACCAACCACCCAGCCGCCGACATCGCCCAGCGCCTGGCTGAAGGCGTAGGCGGAGAGCGCTGCGCCTGTCAGCTCTTCGGGGCGCGTGTCCCCCCAGGCGCCGACGATGATGATCACCAGCGCCGTCATGGTGCAGATGATCAGGGTATCGATGAAGGGACCCAGCATGGCGACCAGACCCTCACGCACGGGCTCACTGGTGCGGGCCGCTGCATGCGCCATGGGAGCGGATCCGAGACCGGATTCGTTGGAGAAGACGCCGCGGGCGACGCCGTATTGTATGGCGGCGCCTACTGCTCCACCGCCGGCAGCCCAGGGATTCAGCGCATGATTGATGATGGTCCACAGCGCTTCGGGGATGGCGCTGAAGTTCACCAGCAGTATGGTCAGCGAAGCGATGATATAGGCGACGGCCATGAAAGGAACGATTCTTGAGGCGACTTTGGCGATGCGCTTGATGCCGCCGATTATGACCATCCCAACTGCGATACCCATGATGACGCCCAGCGTCGTTTTATATTCGGCAAGATCCGGAATGATAAAACCGATGCCGTCGACAACCGAGTTGGCCTGCACCATGTTGCCGATGCCAAAGGAGGCGATGAGTGTGAATACCGCAAAAGCCGCACCGAGTTTCGGCATCCCCAGACCATCGCGCAGCGTGTACATTGGACCGCCGGAGACCTCGCCGTTGGGGTGCAGGTAACGGTACTTCAGCGCCAGGGTGCAGGATGCATACTTGCTGGCCATACCGACAAGGGCTGTGACCCACATCCAGAAGACGGCTCCGGGTCCGCCCAGCGTGATGGCGGTGGCGACGCCGGCGATGTTTCCAGTTCCAATCGTCGCGGAAAGAGCCGTAGAGAGGGCCTGAAAATGGGTGACCTCACCGGGATCCTCGACCTTGTCATATTTTCCCTGCACAAGGTTGGTGGCATGGCGAAAACCGCGGAACTGGATGCCGCGCAAACGAATACTGAGATAAAGCCCGGTTCCAACCAGCAGCACTATGGAGGGGATTCCCCAGGCATAACCTGCGATAGTTCCGGTGAGTTCGGTGAGATTGGCAATCAGGTTTTCCATTGAAGCAGGCCTTGTTGGGAATGTAGTGGATGAATATTTAACCACAGATGCACGCAGATAAACACAGATATAGAGATGCAATAATTCCAGTGTTTATCTGTGATCGACGGAACTTCTCAAAAACTTCGCGCCTTGTTTGAGTCTGTGCATGGCCGGGAACTTCATAGGGAGGATAAGGCCTCTTTTTGCCTCTTCCACCAATGCCCAACCCCGAATGCTGCTCATCTATGCTGTCATTACGAGCATAGCGAAGTAATCTCAAGCAGATTGCCGCGTCGCTTCGCCTACACGGATGGTCACTCCGGGCTTCCTGCCCTCTCGTGACACTTGTGCATCCTTATACATCGTAGGTGAGGGGCGTGAGCAGGGCGCGGAAGCTTTGCTCCTCGCAATGACTTCGTGGATGCCCTGTCGCTTATCCCCCCTACGGCCTATTGAAAAAATATACGGAGTTATTGAGATGTTACGTAATATCTCAATAACCCCGTACATTGAATGTGCAATTCCCCGGACAGATGTCATTTCGACCGCAGGGAGAAATCTTAAGAGTATGGCATCAATAAGTGCATCAGGATTTCTCCCTTTGGTCGAAATGACAATATGCAGGCCTTGCAGGGTCTTTTGGAGAAGTTACAATAAATGCCCGTTAACATGATCTGAATCAAACAACCTCATTCTGTTTCAACTATAATTTGAAATCGACTTACATGATAAAAAGAGGAATATCCGCAATTTTCCTTCGTAAAACATGTGAGCTAGAGGTTTGGATTTCACTTAATCAACTACCAAGGTATTTACCATGAAGAAGAATATTTCCTGCAATCGTAGAGACTTTCTCAAGCTCAGCGCGGCTGGCGTCGCTGCCGTCCCTTTTGCCAACCTTATCCTGAGCGGAACTGCCCATGCGGAAGATCTTCCGCATCTGGAAGAGAGTGATCCCGTGGCATCAGGCCTGAAGTACGTCAATGATGCTTCAGCATCCAAAGACCGTACTGATGCCAACGCCACTTGCGCCAACTGCCAGCTCTATACCGGCGCCGAGGGCACCGAGTGGGGCCCATGCGCAATCTTTGGAGGCAAGTCTGTCGCCGCCAAGGGCTGGTGCATGTCCTGGGTTGCCAAGGCCGGTTAATTACTTTTAGCCGTTTGTGCGGGAAGGGCAACAGGTGCTGTCATCTGTTGCCTTTTCTGTTTTATGGAGAGTTCCTAACCTGGCAAAGTCAGAATCACAAAGAGATGTAGGAAGCAATAAGCGGAGCGCAAGACGCCCTTCCCTGCGGCGCAATGCCCATTGGTTATTGACGCCCTACAGCTTTGTCATTTTGTATTAGATTTACAGAGTAAGAGTCTACAATAATCCATCTTTTTTCAAAATGCTGTAGATCTTTCTGCCGCTGCTTTCCAGTTTTTGCAGATCACCAAAATTGGGGATATTCCCCTGTTCAAGCCGGTAGTCCCACTCCTCCAGTTCGCTGGCGAGATAATCCAGCATTTTTTTAGAGCAGCCGCGGCAACTCTCCGAGCACAGCTGTGTCTCGGGCATATCCAGCGGAACCGCTTCACGTATCTGCTCAATGAGCTGTTTCATCGCTTGCTGCGTATTGGGCTTCATCGCCTCATCACCATCAGGGAAGCTTTGATTGAATCGCTTCGCTCTTCGCCTACAGGGATGGTCATTCCGGGCTTCCTGCCCTCTCGTGACACTTGTGCATCCTTATACATCGTAGGTGAGGGGCGTGAGCAGGATGCGGAAGCTTCAATCAGATCTCCCTTTCAAGTTCTTCTACGGGGGAAGGGTTGTCATTTAATGCGTTACTGCAAGCTTTTGTATGCCCTTCCCCCGAACCCCCATCCCATCGTTTCATTCAGAATCTCCTAAGTAATCGCCCGAAATTGAGAAGAGTGGCCAAGGATGCCGCCACATAGGTCCAGGCAGCCGCACGCAGGATGCGTTCCGCCGCCACGAACTGATCTTCCCGCAGATAGCCCTGTTTCAGAATTGGCAGCGCCTTGTTGAAGCTGGCATCCAGTTCGACCGGCAGAGTGATCAACTGCACGATAACCCCCGTCCCCATCATCAATACGGCTCCTATGACCGGAACCAGGGCAACTGCAGGCGCACGCGTAAGCAATGCCAGAAAAGGCGCGCTTACCAGCAGCAGCATGCCTATCTTGCCCGATTGGGCGGCAATGATGGCCAGGCGGGTGCGCAACTGAAACATCGGCTGCTCTACGGCATGCTGCAGCGCATGACCTGTTTCATGCGCTGCAACCGTGATTGCGGTCAGCGTCCTGCCGTCATGTTTATCTGCGGTAAGGCGGACACTCCTGCTCATCGGGTCATAATGATCGCCAAGCTCTGTTTTCTCGACAGTCACCGCCTTGAGTCCATACCTGTCCAGCAGGTGTCTGGCCAGTTCTCCCCCTGTACCGGTGAAGTTCTCTTCCGCTTCGCGGTTGTAGCGATTGATGATGTACTGAACCCACAGCTGCGGCCCATACAACAGCATCAAAACTGCAATAATCAGGATCAAGTAATACATAAGATTACAACGTGGAAAAATAGTCTCTTTGCGTGCTATGCTTCAATTAACATAACTTCTCAATAACACCATACAGGGCCGTATATTGTCATTTCGACCAAAGGGAGAAATCCTGATACACCCTGTTGAATCCGCAGGTTCAAGATTTCTCCCTGCGGTCGAAATGACATCTGTTGTGACAAATGCGCTTTCAGTGCATAAGCTTATTGAGAAGTTACTAATCAACCAGGCGCTAAACGCATTGTCATCATTATCTCACTGATATGATAACGCCCTGAAGGAGGAGATATGAGAATAATCAAAATTTCAACAGCATTATGCATCTTTGCATTTAGCAGCGGCATCTCTCATGCTGCTGAATCCGACGAAGCCATGAAAGAGTATGACCAGGCCATCACTCTCAAACCCGACCTGGCGAATGGCAGGATAGCTTTTGAGTCCTGTGCCGTTTGCCATGGCCCCGAAGGCTGGGGAAATGAAGAGGGAACCTATCCGCAGATTGCCGGACAGCTGGCCAGCGTCACCATCAAGCAGCTGGCTGACATACGCGCAGGCAACCGCAGCAATCCGATGATGACCCCTTTTTCATCCATGCGGGCGCTCGGAGGCCCCCAGGCAATGGCCGATGTCGCCGCCTATATCGCACAGCTGCCAATGACCCCCCACAATGGCATTGGACCAGGGATGGACCTTGCTTCCGGGGAGAGACTTTACAAGGATAACTGCGTCGATTGTCATGGCGAGAACGGCGAAGGCGATGTAAAAAAGCATATCCCCCTGATACAGGGACAGCATTTCAACTACCTGGAGCGCCAGTTCCGCTGGATCAGCGATGGCAGACGGCGAAATGCTGATGAAGAGATGGTGAAACAGATCAAGGGTTTCTGGGGGCGCGATATCATTGACGTGATGGATTACACGTCACGTCTGCAGCCGCCAAAAGAGAAGCTAGCCGAGCCCGGCTGGCAGAACCCGGATTTCCCCAACTATGTGCGAAATCCCACCCGCAGCCCATCCACAGGATGGGATAACAGAGATATTTCTGATCGTAAAAGCAGGTGGCGTCAGCGACGGGATTGATTCTCCACAGCTTCCTTCCCGGAAAATCGCGGTCAGATGAGATGACCGCTCCCACGAAATTACTGCTTCAACAGTTTGAGTATTTCTGTCGCGCCATCTTTGTGTGCAACATCGAGCGCGCTCTTTCCGGCTGAATCTTTAATGCCGCTATTGGCGCCCTTTGCCATCAATACACCGCTCATGGATGACGACTTGTTATAGACCGCCTCCATCAGAGCAGTAATGCCGTCATTGTCCTGCGCATCGATATCGGCGCCCAGCTCCAGCAGCACCTCCACGACATCCTGCTTTTCACTCGCAGCTGCGATAATCAGGGAAGTGGCGCCTTCCCTGTCACGGGATTCAAGGTCCGCCCCCGCTTTGGCGATCATTCTGACAACTGCGGCATTCCCTTTTTCAGCGGCGATCATCAATGCAGTCCTTCCGTTCTTGTCAGACGCCTTGACGTCAGCTCCCTTGAACAGCAGCTGATCAACAACCTCGACAAGATCATATTGGGCCGCCAGCATCAGGGAATCCAGCCCTGCATTGTTGCGGTCGTGCAGATGCGCACCCTTCTCCAGCAGCATGGCGGTAACGCCTGAATGACCATTCTCAGCGGCAAATGTCAGCGCGGTGCCGCCATCTCTCGTGCGTGCGTTGACATCTGATCCGCGATTCAGCAGGGCGACAATAGTCGCGAAGTGGCCGTTTTCAACAGCCATCATCAGGGCTGTTTTACCAAACAGGTTTGCTGCATCGACCTCGACTTGTTTCGTCTCCAGATATTCAAGCACGGCTTCGGTATCACCGGCGCCAGCTGCCAGGCGAAACGCCTTTCCCGTCTCTTCAGCATCTGTAGCCTTCCCTGCAACAGCTGCAACAGGAAGAGCCAGCAGCAACAGGGAGACTATGAGTAATAATCTGTTCATGTGATCATCTCTGCGCATTACCCCTGTTTCTCGTTCTCGCCGCCACCCTCTTCTTCCTCGTCAGGCTCATCCGGCTCTTCATGCGCTATGCCCTTGTGACAGTCGATACAGCTCTTGCCTTCATCGGGTGCCTTTCCATGACGTTTTCTCGCGGATCTGTCCTGTTCGCTGAGATCCATGCTATCCCAGTCATGGCAACTGCGGCATTCACGGGAATCCGTTTTGCGCATTTTGTCCCACACACGATTCGCCATATCCCAGCGGTGCTGCTCATACTTCTCCGGGGTATCGAGGGTTCCCAGAATCTCATGCAGCACGTCCTTGTAGGCCATCACCTTGGCGACCATCTTGGGCCCGAAGGCTTTCGGCACATGACAATCTGAACAGGTGGCCCGCACGCCGGATTTATTTTTATAATGCACCGTCTCCTTGTACTCCTCCAGATTGACCTTCATCGAGTGGCAGGAGGTGCAGAACTCCATCTCATTCGTGTAGGCCAGACCTCCTTCGAACAACAACATAAAGAGCGCTCCGGCGATGAACACCAGTACAAGCAGGAGCAGGGATTTCTTACGAGCCATATTTTCTACCTTTTTTCAGGGACAATGCTTTCCAGCGCCAGGGATGATTGCCGCTACAGAACCTTGATCAAATCGATAACAAAAATCAGCGTTTCATCGGGGCCGATCTTTCCAGCCCCCTGTTTTCCATAAGCCTGCTCGGAAGGGATGGTGACACGCCATTTATCACCCTCCTTCATCTTCAGCAGCGCCATGCTGAAACCAGGGATCACTCTACTGACATCAAAAGTTGACGTCTTCCCTCTTTCGACAGAACTATCAAACACCTCTCCCGACAGCAGGGCGCCATGATAATGCACTTCGACCCGGTCGCCCATTGTCGGTGTTTTGCCACTGCCGCTGTTAATCACTTCGTAAGTCACGCCTTGTTCCAGCGCTCTGACTTCCGCTGCTTCTGAAGGCTGTTGCTGCGCCTGGCCAACCTCCTTCAGGGATTGAACCTCTGCGGCATTGCTTTCAGCGACAATTGAAGTCGGGATGAGCAGACATAGTGCGAGAGCCGTAATTAAAGAGAAGCGCATGGCTACCACCGGATTGAATGTAATAGTTGTTATGGCTATCGATTATAGCGTGCGTGACTCTCTTCGCAAGGAGCAGTAGTAATCCTTGAGTGACCAACATCTTTACAAATGAGTCGAATTTCTACAATAACTCTCGCAAGGCTTCCGCGTCCTGCTCACGCCCCTCACCTACATCCGTGTAGGAGAAGCGACGCGGCAATCTGCTTGAGATTACTTCGCTGCGCTCGTAATGACAACATTCAGGGTTGACGCATTGAAGGGGGCGGGAAAAAAGATGTCTTATCCCCCCTACGAACCCCATAACCCGACAAGCGCCTAGAACGAGCTGATGAAGCCGGATATCACCAGCGTCAACAGCGCCACGCCGACGAAGATCAGGAAGGCTCCGAGGATATTGGAACCTCTCTGCATGC
>Ga0209013_10002381_pt1 | contig 17058 bp, 12 predicted proteins | sample Cruoilmetagenom2_FD_187291 | JGI IMG/M metagenome (GOLD analysis project Ga0209013, IMG submission 187291) | Oil polluted marine microbial communities from Coal Oil Point, Santa Barbara, California, USA - Sample 2 (SPAdes) (version 2) | ecosystem: Environmental > Aquatic > Marine > Oil seeps ...
GATGAAATATTACTTACACACATTTGACTATTTGTCACTTCGACAAATAGTGTCTACTACCTTAATGATGGATCGAAATTCCCTTTCTTCAGACGGCTACGGAATTCGAAGTCTCTACTTTGATGGGATTCACGATCACTCACTTTATGATAAAAACGACGGAATTTTTAATCGGGAGAAATACAGAATTCGTATATACAATGGCAGTGATGCCAGTATCAATCTGGAGAGAAAAAGTAAGTATGGGGATTATGTGTGTAAAGAATCGGCTCCGATGAACCGGGAAGAATACGATGCCATATTAACGGGTAATTACGAAGTTTTATCGAAAAAAGAACATCCATTATTAAAAGACTTCTATGGTGCATTAATGTACCGCGGATTTAAACCAGCGGTCATTGTGGATTATATACGTGAAGCCTATGTTTATGGACCCGGAAATGTTCGGATTACATTTGATAAGCGGTTATCGGCTGCTGTAAATACACACGACCTATTTGACAGGAAGTCAGTCATGGAAGAAGTTCTTCTTTCGCAACAAACGATTATGGAAATAAAGTTTGATCACTTCCTGCCTAGCAATATACGAAATATCATCCAACCGGAAAAGTTTGTCCGATCCGCCATCTCGAAATACGTCATGTGCAGAGAAGTGAATATCAAGCATTTCAAACTTTAGTTAATAGAGGTGTTTTTGTGAATGAAACCATAAACTTTCAAGACGTCATCAAGAAAAGCATGCTTCATCTGGAAGCATTCCGTAGTATCAATTACGTAGATATGATACTGGGTCTGGCGTGTTCCTTTGCGATCGGCATGTTCATCTACTATATCTATCGGAAGTGCTTCCGTGGTGTTGTCTATAGTTATAATTACAATGTCTCTTTTGTATTGATGACCATGATCACGACACTCATTATTATGACAATCAGCACGAACATTGTCCTGTCGCTTGGGATGGTAGGAGCTTTAAGTATAGTTCGTTTCAGAACCGCCGTTAAAGATCCACTAGATATTGTGTACATGTTCTGGGCGATTGCGGCAGGAATTTCCAGCGGTGCAAAAATGTATCCATTGGCTTTATTTGGCTCACTAGTAATCGGTTTCACCATTGCCTGGTTGTCCAAAAAGAAAACGAAGCAACAATCATTTTTACTGATTATTCGTCACATGGAACAAGCTACAGATGAATTAAGGGTACAGCTTAGAATATTGGATTCAAAACTAAAATCAAAAACAGTGCGAAAAGACTTTACGGAAATGACAGTGGAAATCAGTCTCCGAGATGACAATACGGCTTTTATGAAAGTAATTAGTAGTATCGATGGCGTAATGGAGTGTTCGCTCATTAACTACACGGGTGATTACGCACAATGATTTCAAACAGCGGCTGGAGGAACTTTCTCTTTAGCCGCGTTCTAGTTAGAACTAATCTACTACATGCAAGCAAGAGAACCGTCCCCTCGCCTCTTCCCACGCCTCTTGAATTCTAATTAATCTTTGCTAAAGTTCTATTGACATTCCAATCCAATGATAATCTAGAGTTTTCGTCTTCTTTTAATCTTTGATACTCTCGTGTGGTGCTCAGCTACCTGTCACTCTACCTGCTTCAAAGATGCTTCAGTCTTCGATTGACCATTTCCAAATCAAACGAACCGAATCCTTTGCTGTCTCCCCAGCTCTTCATATGTACATAATCGGGATGTTCTGGATTTTCCAAGACGGCAAGAAACTCATCATATCCCCCATCTCCTCCCACATCTTCCGGAGGCGTATTCCCTTCCGCTTCCACACAGACTGGAGAGTTTTGCTCATAATTTCCGATGATCTTTTCTACAGTAATTAAATGACGCCAGTCGTCCCCAAAATCATAGTTGTACGTGAGGACACACGGAAGATAATCCATTACTTTTTGGTTCTCCGTCAACTTCATGGGCACCCCATAATCGTAGTCGAACGCATCATCATTGCACACAAGATTGATGATTGGTTTTTGATCATAAATTTCTTCTACATGTACATCGATAGGATAAACATTAAACTCATGGAGGTGAGAATCTTGCCAACCAAACACAATTTGTATGGTTTGATGCAAGTCAGGAAAGTCAATATGCATGGGCACAATCACTTTGCGCCATACATCATGATGCTCCAATGTCAGCTGAACGTGTAAGAGCAGCGCTTCCTTGTTAAAAATAGAATTTCCTGCGATTGATTTTAAGTCTTTATATAAGTTTTCATTCGGTCTTGTATAGGACTTTCCTCCATCTCCCACAATTAACCTGTTGCATTTTTTGTTAACAGTTGGTTGAATGAGTGAATCCGGTATAAGCAGAGGGACGGTTCTCGTGCTTATTTTTACAGTGAAATTCATATCGCTGGTCCTCTTAGTGTTTTCTCCCGGGATTCGGTACAATTGAATATTCCACATCCTGAATATCCATACGAAAAACCCCTCCAATCAGACTTACAGCTGATTGAAGGGGCTATTTTGTTAATTCAATTTTAGTATAATTTGTTGTCCCAAGGAGGCAAAATCGATGGGGATGAAGTTAGCATGAGAACCGTCCCCTTGTTTATGGTTTATGGTTTATGGTTTATGTAATTATTACAGGGTAGCGAGATTATCTTCTTAATTCTATTATTCAGGATTTGGAAGTTTGATGAAACGAATGAATTACTTTCTGGACAGCTTCGCAGAATTCACTCCGCGTCAACGTAATCCCCTACAAGTCATATGGATATATATCACTCTATTAATGGTAACATATTTCCAATTAAATGATTGCAGTATTTTCTGTTAACTAGATCGAGTCTGACTTTTGATCCTGTGTACGAAACATTTATGAAAATTGAAACAACCACGCTAAGTCAATTTAGCTGATTGTTTTAATGCAACATCAAAAGATAATTTCTTTATCTAACCACCTTTAAAAATTTAGTTAGTTGTTTTGAAGAACTGCCCCCGTCGTCTTTGTTCACTCTGGATTCTCTGTGCACTTCCCAAGATTTCATTTACAAATAAATACGTATTGTAGTTCGCTTCAACATCAAGCTGTTCAATTTGACCCTTTACAGCCTTGTAACACTGATAAGAAAAGCCTTATTGAAGTTACTCAATAAGGCTTTAATTGAAGAAATTATCTTCGCGATATGCAATTTTGCAGGAGATGTTTGGAATGTAACATCCATTCCATAAGTCACCAAAAGCCTTTTTGGAAGCTCACTTGATGTCTTAAAATACCAGTATAACTGTGACCGAAAAAAGGCATCAAACCACAAGAAAGCTATTTTTATATATCTTCTTCTATGTTCTTAAAAGTTCCCATAACTGCTCTCGCAAGAACTTCAATTCCAGTAAGTAAGCTATCTTGATTAAACTTCATTTTGGGATGATGAAGACCTGGTGTTAAACCACATCCCAACCCTAGCATTGTTGCTTTGACCGAAGGACGTTTTAACGTATAGTAATGAAAATCTTCTCCACCTGGGGTGACAATCGGTGGAACTAAAAATTCTTCTCCCACTGTGTCAGCAATAGCTTTTGCCATTATATTAACCGCCGTCTCATTAACTTGCGCAGCAGCTATTTCAGAAGTAATGTCATAAGAAATCTCGACTTTTGAGAAATCGGATATAAAACGGATTGTTCTATCTACTTCTTCAACCAACGTATCCATCATCTCATTCGTTTGGGCTCGCAAGTCTATACTGAAAATTCCATTCCCCGGTATAATATTTGTAGATTCCCCTCCAGATTGGAACATTGTTACCTTGGCGGTATGTGGAACCATTGGATCTAGGTGAATAGAGTGTATTGCTTGTACGAGAAGAGCCATTACTTCAATGGCGTTTTGGCCTTGATTTGGTCTTGCACCATGTGCATCATTCCCTCTTATAGAACCCGTTAGCATCTTAACTGAGCCGTGCATGATAGCTGGAGCCGAATATCCATTGCTAATCTCCTGGGTTGGTCGAAGGTGTACTCCGTATAAATAGTCAATATCATCAACAAGACCTTTATCTATAAAGGATAGCGCTCCTTTCCCTTTCTCTTCTGCAGGTTGAAAAAGTACCTTTAGTCGTCCCGTTTGTGGAATTCCAAGTTTTTTCAAGACTAGCAAAGCTCCAACTGCTATTGTCATGTGTGCATCATGTCCACATGAGTGGTTGGCCTGATATTCCCCATCAACTTCTTGCCATAATGCATCAATATCTGTACGAAGACCTATACATGGTTGGCCTGATCCGACTGTAACGACGAGACCTGTTGAATCCTCAAAAGTCTGAACTTCAAAACCTTCGTTCTCTAATAATTCCTTTAAATATTGAGTGGTTTCAACTTCTTTCCAGCTAATTTCGGGATGACTGTGTAAATGTTGAAATACTTCTTCTACAATTGGTTTTACTTCATGTAGCACGGCTTGCATAGACACTTCACTCCTTTTGAAAGTAAGAAAGCCATCCCCGCAACCTAATTAAATGCTGAGATGGCTTCTTTTATAATAGGTTTTTGTCATTCGTTATTTAATTTTTTATGAAAGTACTTTTCGAGGAACAATTTCTTTAATCCCAGTTGTATATTTTTCCATTAATGCAATATTCGGTTCGTAACCTATTCCCGGAGTGCTCGGAAGTGGGATTATCCCATTATCCACCGTTACTTCAGGCGATATAATATCTTCGTGCCAATACCTTGATGATGCTGCCGTATCACCTGGGAGAGTAAAGTTAGGCAAGCTGGTAATGGCAATATTATGGGCTCTTCCAATTCCAGATTCCAACATTCCTCCACACCAAACAGGGATTCCTTTACTCTCACAAAAATCATGAATTCTTTTGGCTTCTGTTAAACCACCAACCCTGCCAATTTTAATATTAATAATCTTGCAACTACCCAGTTCTATTGCTTTTTTGGCATCTTCTAACGAATGAATGCTCTCATCTAGGCAAATTGATGATTTAATTTCGGGTTGCAATTTCGCGTGATCAATAATGTCGTCATGAGCAAGAGGTTGTTCAATCATCATTAAATTAAGAGTATCCATTTTCTTAAATAGCTCAATATCATCTAGCGTGTAGGCAGAATTGGCATCAGCCATCATTTCAATATTAGGGAATCGTTTTCTAACTCCCTCTAAGATATCCAGATCATTTCCAGGTTTAATTTTTAGTTTAATCCGTTTGTACCCTTCATTTACAAAGCCTTCGACTATTTTTAATAAATCTTCTAATGATTCTTGGATACCTATACTAATTCCTACTTCTATCTGGCTCTTAGTACCACCAAGAGCTTCATGTAGAGGAATATTGTTTTCTTTTGCAAACAAGTCCCAATAAGCACCTTCTAGCGCAGCTTTCGCCATGTTATTTCTACGGAAAGGTTTAAACAGTTCATTTAATTCATCAGGATGTTGGATGTTTTCTTTGTTTAATAATGCAGGAATTAAAATTTCTTCCAGCATGAGCTCTACTGTCCCAACTGTTTCTTCACTATATAAAGGCTGCGCGGATGCTACACATTCACCATATCCAATATGGTTATCACCATGTAGTTCGACAATCATGAAGTCCCTATCCGTTTGAACGCCAAAACTCGTTTGAAAAGGTGATATTAACTCTAGATTCATCTTTCGCAATACAATTTTATTAATCTCCATAACCAACCAACACTCCTCTTATTTTTAGTTATATAAATGACAGGCCACTTGGTGACCGGGTGACTGGATGTTAGCTTGCGGTTTTCTTGTTTGGCATATATCCATTACAAACGGACATCGAGTATGAAAGACACATCCTGAAGGAGGATTAATGGGTGAAGGTACATCTCCTTTAAGAATAATTCGCTCTCGTTTCCTTTTTGGATCGGGAAGAGGAATTGATGAAAGTAATGCTTTTGTGTAAGGATGCAGTGGGTTAGCAAATAATTCATCTGTAGGCGCTTTTTCAACGATATGCCCCAAATACATGACCCCAATTTCATCTGCAATATGACGCACAACGCTTAAATCATGAGAGATAAATAGATACGCCAAACTGAATTCATGTTGTATTTCTTGAAGTAGATTGATGACTTGAGATTGAATGGAAACATCTAAGGCAGAAACCGGTTCATCGAGAACAACAACATTTGGGTTTAAAGCCAATGCTCGCGCTAGTCCAATCCGCTGTCTCTGGCCTCCGGAAAACTCGTGAGGGTATCGGAAATATTGATCTTCTCGAATTCCGGTTTTTTCCAGTAAACTCATAGCTCTTTCCATCCGGTCATTCTTCGTTCCTATATTATGAATATTCATAGGTTCTTCAATTATTTCACCAATACGCTTTTTAGGATTTAAAGACGAATGAGGATCCTGAAACACCATTTGCATTTCTCTTCTCATTTTATTAAATTCATTTTCTTTCAATTTAAATATATCTCTTCCTTTGTAAATTGCGGACCCTTCGGTCGGCTCTGTTAACCTCAACAAAGCCCGTCCGGATGTGCTTTTACCGCAACCGGATTCACCAACCAAACCTAAAGTTTTCTTTTCATATAAATTAAAATTTAAATCCTCAATTGCTTTTACATGACCTATGGTACGACCGAATGGAGAATGTATAGGGAAGTATTTTTTAAGACCGGTTACTTGGAGAAGAGGCGTTTTTTCCTTAGTGTAATCAACTGCCTTTTCCAACTGTCTCATAACGCATTCCCTCCTTATTTTCGATTTTTTCATAATGCCAGCACCTTACTCTTTGGCCAGTTTGAACCGGTTCTAAAATAGGTGCATCACTCAAACACTTTTCATCCGCAAATTCACAGCGTGGAGCAAAACGGCAACCTAGAGGTACGTTACTTAATGACGGAACAGTTCCAGGAATCAAATGCAACTTTTGTGTTCTATCTCCATCAATCTTTGGAATCGAGTTGATTAATCCTTTTGTATAAGGATGCAAAGGCTTAGTAAACAAAGTATCAACATCTGCCTCTTCTATTACTTGTCCAAGATACATGACCACAACTCGAGTACATACTTCTGCTACAACGCCTAAGTCATGAGTTATCATAATTACACCCATATTTGATTCTTGTTTTAAGTCATTAATTAAGTCTAAAATTTGCGCTTGAATTGTCACATCCAAAGCAGTTGTAGGTTCATCGGCAATCAATAGACTTGGTTTGCAGGAAAGCGCCATAGCTATCATGACTCTTTGTCGCATTCCACCTGAAAGTTCATGTGGATATTCATGAACTCTCTTTTCAGGAGACGGAATCCCTGTTAACCTGAGCATTTCAATGGACCTTACCATTGCTTCTTTCGAATTTAGATTTTGGTGGATCATAATAGATTCTGAAATTTGATTACCAATTGTGTAAACTGGGTTTAGAGAAGTCATCGCATCTTGGAAAATCATCGATATTTCATTACCACGGATATTTCTCATTTTATGTTCTGGAAGTGCTAATAAATTTTCCCCTTTAAAATTCACTTCACCTTCATATTTTGTTGATTTTTCATTCAATAAACGCATAATCGATTCTGCGGTAACACTTTTTCCGCAACCAGATTCCCCGACTACACCAAGTGTTTCTCCTGGCGCAATGTTAAAAGATATACCATCAACTGCAGTAACAGGACCATTTTCAGTTAAAAAAATAGTTTTCAGTTCATTAATTTCCAATAAAGTCTGTTCATTCATCCTTTTATCCTCCTTCCTACTCGTTTTGATTCTGTACTATAGTAGGTTACTAGATTGCTATCAACTGTCTATTTCTGTAGTTTATTTGCTTTACTAGAATGAGGATCTAACAAATCCCGTAGGCCATCCCCGAAAAGGTTCAGCCCTAAAACAGCCAGTATAATAAAAGTCCCAGGAAATATAGTCATCCACCAAGCGCTGAAAATAACGACTTTCCCATCAAACAAGATATTCCCCCAGCTTGGATTTGGCGCAGGAATTCCAGCGCCTAAGAAGCTAAGAGCCGCTTCCAAAATGATTGCAATAGCGAAAATATAAGTGAGTTGAACGATAAGTGGAGATAAGATGTTAGGTACAATATGACGCCATATAATTCTCAAGGAGCTTGCTCCTTGTGCTTTCATCGCTTCTATATAGGTTTGCTCCTTGATCACTAAGGCAGAAGAGCGTACGATTCGAGCCATGGAAGGGACTTTTGATATTGTCACAGCAATAACCACATTTATTGGTTGAGGACCTAGAACAGCCATAATGGCCACCGCCAAAAGAATATCAGGAAACGCCATTAATGCATCACAAATTCGCATCAGTATGTGATCTAATACTGAATAATAGGCGGAGTATAAACCAATAATCATCCCAATCACCGCTGTTAGAATTGCTACCGAGAAACCGACTCCCATTGATACTTGAGCTCCTGAAGCTACTCGACTAAACAAATCTCTTCCGAAGTTATCTGTTCCAAACCAATGCTGAATGTTCGGAGAGTTTAAACGATTGACTGGGTCAATTTCAAGAGGAGTAAATTGGCTAATCATAGGACTGAAAATTGCAAAAATGCTTAAAATTACAAGTATGATGCTACCAATGACTGCAGATTGATTTGACCAAAAGCGCCGCACAAATAATCGTCTTTGCTCTTTCTTCAGATCGTTTTTCATAACCTTTAAAATACCGATTCCAACTTCACCTTTTAATTTCACCTCTGAAGTCATCAATCTCATCTCCCTTCTATTTACGGTTTAATCGAACCCTCGGATCCACCAGTCCATATAATAAATCAATGATTAAATTCAGTATTAGATAAGAAAATGCAATCATTAAAATGGTACCTTGTATCACTGCATAATCTCTTCTGACAATTGCATTTATTACTAACTGTCCGATTCCAGGCAAGTTAAATACTGTTTCGGTGACTACTGCTCCGGTTATAAGAGCTCCGAAAGTTTCCCCTAAGATGGTCAGAATCGGGATAAAAGCATTTCTCAAGGCATGTTTGTAAACAACGACACTATTTTTTACGCCCTTAGCTTTAGCGGTTTTGATGTAGTTCATATTCAAAATATCTATCATCGAGGATCTGGTCATTCTAGAAATTACTGCAGCTTGAATTGCTCCTAGCGAAATAGCCGGCAGAATCATAAACTGCAAATGATTCCATAATCCTGAACTAACTGGGCTATAGCCCGCAACCGGAAGCCACTGAAGATTAACACCAAAAAATAGCATTAAAAGTAAAGCCAATAAGAAACTTGGAATTGAGAGTCCTAACATGGCGATAATCATAAACAATTGGTCAACGTATGTTCCTCTTCTTTTAGCTGCAATAACCCCAAGTGGGATTGCAATAATGATTGAAATACTTTGGGCCAGTAATGCGAGCGAAAGAGTTGGTCCGACATGTCCAAGAAAAGCATCCAAGACAGGCATATTCATGTATATCGAACTTCCGAAATTACCTTGAAATATTCCGGCAAACCAATGAACAAATTGCTCATAGATTGGAAGGTTGAAGCCAAGTTCTTCTCTGAGGGTTTGAACTTCTTCCGGCGTGGCTTCTTCTCCAAGTATTACTGAAGCAGGGTCGCCCGGTATTAAATGAATGATGAAGAAAACAATCACTGCCACGATCAATAACACTGGAATAATTGAAAGTAATCTCTTCATAATATAAGCCTTCATTATATGAAACCTCCTTACTCTCGGTATTAAGTGAAAAAGCTATCAACCTTCTATAAAGATAGAAGGTTGATAATGTGCTCGGATTTACTTTTCTTTACTTATTAAGACTGACGTTCCAGAAAACCGGTCCTAGCATTGTTTTATATCCTTCAAGTTTTTCAGAGTAGCCGGAGACACGAGAATTCTGTCCGGTACTGATGATAGGAAGGTATTCCCACATTACTTTTTGTAATTCAGCAGTTAAAGCTAGAGCTTCATCAGGATTCTCTTCCAGTTTGATTTCATTTAATAGACGGTCAATATCAGCGTTTTCTGACCAACCAGGCCAAGCAGTTTGCGAATCTAAAAATACGTACTGGTTTGGCGTTGCTGTAGTTGAGAAACCTGTATAGAAAAGATCGTATGCTTCTGGGTTATTGCGTCGCTCTAACAGAGTTGGCCAGTCATACACGTCCAGTTTTGTTTTCATTCCCAGTTGTTCTAACTGTTGTTGGGTTGCGATTGCAGCATTATAATGGTGTTCGTAATCACGGCTAGTAAGGATGACAACCTCTTCACCGTTATAACCCGCTTCTTTTAATAATTCTTTGGCTTTTCCTAAATCTTTTTGATTGTAAAGTTCTTTTCCAGCGTCTGTGTACCAAGCTTTCTGACTTGGCAAGAATAAGCTGTTATCTAAACTGTAAAATTCATCGCTAGCGAAAGCAGAGCTCATGATTACTTCCATATCTAACGCGTAATTGACTGCTTGGCGAACTTTTACGTCCTTAAACACGCCCTGCTTTTTGTTGAATATCAAACCTTCTATTCCATATGGCCAAACTTCTACGACACTTCCTTTTGAATTCTCAAGTTGCGGGATTGAATCGTAAGAAAGCATATGTGCGAATTGATATTGTCCACTCATTAGACCATTTACCCGTGTTGAAGAATCGGGAACAAACTGCCATTCGATTGCATCGACTAATGCTTCTTTTTTGCCGCCTAAGCCATCTGCGGGATCAGTATCCGGTTGATATCCTTCAAACTTCTTAAAATGAATAACTTCATCTTGTTTCCACTCAACAAATTCAAAAGGACCTGTTCCAATATATTCGTCGACACCTGTTGCTCCAGCAGAGCTAACTATATCTTTAGGCATGATTGCTGCAATGTTTCCTTGGTCAGCTAGAAAATACATAATAAGAGAAGAAGGTTCCGATAAAGCTAATTCGACAGTAGTATCGTCTACCTTTGTCCATGTGTGTTCGCCTAACTCTGCTTTGTTAGCCCCCCATTTTTCCATTGAGGCTATTACATCTTCTGCGGTCATATCGTTACCGTTGTGAAATTTCACACCATCTCTTAATTTGAAAGTGACAGTTTTTCTATCATCACTTACTGTGTATGACTCTGCTAATTGAGGCATTACTTCATAATTGTTATCCAGGGTCACGAGAGCTTCATAAATTAGCTTTGAAGCATCGCGTGTTGCTTCAGCAGTAGTTGCATGGGGATCAAGTGTCTGAGGTTGAGTAGGATACGCAACTTTTAATATACCTCCACTCGCTGAATCAGCTGTATTATCAGCTTCATCAACATCTGTAGTCGCATTTTCCGAACTACAACCCATGATTAACAAAGTTACTGCTAGTAAAAATAATGCTAAAAGGCTAGAATGTTTCTTGAAATGCATTTCAATTTCCTCCCTTTTCCCTTAAGTTTTCTATTTTCTATGTTACTCACCGTTCAACTCTCCTAATTGTCAGAAAGTTAAGACTTGTTAATCATTATATTGAAGGATATACTTTATTGCAACAAAAAATATTTTTAATGCTTCAGAAAGAGCGAGGTAATATATGAGTTCAAACTATGAAATAAAAACCAAAGAACAATTTCCATATTTAACAAAAGGATTAAAAAAAGTTGCGGATTCATTACTCAATAACCCCTCTATTTTTGCTGCAAACTCGTCAAGACACATTGGAGAACTAATTGGAGTCAGCGAGACGATGGTAATTCGATTTTGTAAATCTATTGGCTATGAAGGTTTCAATATGCTTCAAAAAGATGTACTTAATCACCTTTTAGTTGCAAATGAAAACGATAATGAAAGTTTGCAGGAAGAAAACAATAATTTACATTATTTTGAAGAACATATTAAAAAAGATATTACCCTTCTTAACAGTAATATTATGACACTAGATATTGAGCAACTTGAATCCATCGTGGAAACAATTCTTAAAAGTGAAAAAATTGTCATAGCTGGTTATTATCAATCATTCGCATTTGCGCATTGGTTGTTTTTTAATCTGAATTACACATTAGGAAATGCAACTCTTTATCGCCCGGAAACAGATGCTCGAGTCTTTGATTTTCTTCCTAAGGAGTGCTGTGTTATTGTCTTTTCTTTTTCTCGATATGCGCTTGATACTATTAGATTTGCAGAAGATGCTAAGAAAAAAGGAATTAAAGTAATAGTTTTTACCGATTCGCGATTGGCACCAATAGTGGATCATGCGGATATAGTGATTTTAGTGGAAGTAGGTAATAATTCTTTGTTTGAGAAAGGACCAGTTACATTATCCATAATTAATTCTATTCTTAGCGAGATAATGAAGCGTGCTGATAAAACAGTGGAGGAAACGGATAAATTTAAATACTTTTTAAATAAAAACAACTCTATAGAACTCTAGAAAAATAGCGGAGTCTAGTTCAATATCTCTTTTCATAAGCAGAGGGAAGCAGAGGGACGGTTCTCGTGCTTATTTTTTACAGTGAAATTCATATCGCTGGTCCTCTTAGTGTTTTCTCCCGGGATTCGGTACAATGATGAACATTTTATATCCTGAGAATCCATACAGAAAGCCCCTCCTATCAGACTTACAGCTGATTGAAGGGGCAATCTAATTACAATTGTATTGTCTAGCTTGATTTGTTTTTATCCTAGGGATGCAAAAATCTTATTGTTGATCGTTTCCACCATTATCCGTACAGTTCATTTCAGGCATGATTCTGATGATTTACAACCTACTTATAACCATTGGAAAGAAGTAAGCAAGAGAACCGTCCCCTTGCTTACTCTTGCTCCCTGGAAAGGACGAAGAAAGTCATTTCCCACAGCACTTTTTATATTTTTTCTGGCTGCCACATGAACAAGGGTCATTTAGGATTAAGCGTGACGTATCTGGATGATTGCCTTCTAGTAAACGTGAGTAGAACAATACATTAGAAGCTTTAAATAGTACTTATTGGTTTGTTATTACGATATGTACTGGTTGTGAAGAATCACCAATTGATTTTACTTAGCTCGCTCAAACTCTTTCCTGGAATTAAAGCGCTAAATTCTCCTTCTGGCAGTTGCTCCAATTTCGTTTTACGACAGGCCAGACGGTGATTGTCTGTAGCAACCCATTAAGCTAACGAGTGCTTGTGCGGCCGAGCCTAGGTCGTATCATATAACGGGTGGGATTCCCATTGAGAAAGTATTAGCCATTCACTTGTAGCGAGTCTTGGAGGGTTAAAAGGAAATCCCCAACTTGGGATAAATTCACACTCTTCTTCATATATATTCACCTTTACCAAGAGTTAAGGTGAATATATATGACTGAAGAAAAGTGATTAGCTACATTTTGTGACTATTTGAAGATATTGTTCATAAAATACAGCGAGAATTCCGAATGGAGGGTTAAGGGATAACGAACGACCAATTTAATCTAATTAATTCCGTTTCAAATAACGGTAAAGCTACTGTTTTTCTGATGGAATTTGATCAAACTAACTTCCTCTGCCAGAAACGGTGGGCAGCAATCGCCTCAATAAATTCTGTCACAAAATCTGTAATGTCAGTTTCCGAAATTACTCCCGGTTTTCCTTCAAAATGATTTACTTCCAGCCATTGAATGCCTAAACCGGTCGCACCAATCGGCTTATAGTGTGAAAATGCCTCATCAATGAAGTAGGATGCATCCTTGTTGAACATTAGATTTTTGTAACTTCCCCTTATCATATAGACAGCATCAAATAACACCGACTTCGCAGTTAGAAAGGTATGTTCCGCTTTTGCCTTAACTCCATTTGTACCCTGCACTTTCCCAATATTTTCACTGATAATTTCCGGAATAAGGCCTTCGTTAATCAATCTGTCCAGCACATATTTAACCTCTGGTCCATTGAATCCCTCCGTCAGTATTACAGCGACCTTACGTGTTTTTTTCGATTTTGTTGTATTTTCTTGGCTGAGGGCTGGGGAAGACTTTGTTATGGTCGAACCGCCCCCTTTAGGAGGATTTGCCCCGATATTTACCGCAAAGGCGGTCGCTAATTCAAGACTCACATTGGCAAACATATCCACCACTTGCTTTTTTACAGATTCACTTTTGACTTTTCCTAGTTCGAAGCTGAACGCATCAATGATATGCATTTTTTCAGGTGGGCTCATACTGTTCCAAAAAAGGGTGGCTTGAGAAAAATGGTCTGCAAAACTCTCACTCCGGGCACGGATTTTAACGCCTTCCACCTTTTCCTGATAGGAGGCATATCCCCCTTCCTCCACACTTGCAGGCGCCGGGGTGTCACCAGCCAAAGAGTTTCGGTGATAACTCACTTTTCCGAGATTGATGGTCTGGCGATGAAAACCCTCCCGTTGATTGTTATGGAACGGTACAACCGATCTGTTAATTGGTATTTCATGAAAGTTAGGTCCGCCCAGACGGAGTAATTGAGTATCTAAGTACGAGAACAGGCGCCCCTGTAATAATGGATCATTAGTAAAATCGATTCCAGGTACAACATTGCCCAAATGAAATGCAACTTGTTCCGTTTCAGCAAAGAAATTGTCAACATTCCGATTCAAGGTCATCTTTCCAATGATGGTTACTGGAATGTCTTCTTCCGGCCAAAGCTTAGTCGCATCCAGTATGTCGAACCCCAGACTGAATTCGTCCTCTTCGGCAAGAATCTGAACACCCAATTCGTATTCCGGGTAAAACCCATTTTCAATGGCACTCCATAAGTCATTACGATGATAGTCAGGATCGATTCCTGTCAATTTACGGGACTCATCCCAGACAAAGGAATGCGTTCCTAATGCAGGCTTCCAATGAAATTTCACAAAATGGGCTTGACCCTGATCATTTACAAGGCGAAACGTATGGACGCCAAACCCTTCCATCATCCGAAAGCTACGAGGAATGGCACGGTCTGACATAATCCACATAATCATATGTGCAGATTCCTGGTTATTCGCGACAAAATCCCAAAATGTGTCGTGGGCAGTAGAGGCTTGCGGGATATCATTATCAGGCTCTGGTTTGAAGGCATGCACGAGATCTGGGAATTTAATGGCATCTTGGATGAAAAAGACAGGAATATTATTCCCAACTAGATCATAATTTCCTTCTTCCGTATAGAATTTAGTTGCAAATCCTCTGGCATCCCGAACTGTATCCGCAGAACCTCGAGCTCCATTTACAGTAGAAAATCGGACAAATACGGGAGTCTTTTTGGACGTATCCTGGAGGAATTTCGCCCGTGTATACTTTTTCATGTTATTGTATAACTGGAATTCCCCATGAACGCCAAAACCACGTGCATGAACGACCCGTTCTGGAATTCGCTCGTGGTCAAAGTGCGTTACTTTTTCGCGAAAATGAAAATCCTCTAGTAGAGTCGGCCCCCGCACACCCGCCTTTAATGAAAATTCATCTTCTGACACCTTTAACCCTTGATTGGTTGTAAGTGTCTTGCCTTTGTCATCAACCCGAAACGCTTCTAATTGCTCGTCTTTGCTGTTCTTCCTATCTTTACGCTCATCCATATAAAATCCCTCCTCATTATTAAATGGTATGAGTCACCCTCGAGTCTTATTCCACTATACTTTCTCTATAAACATTAAAGTATCAACTGTTTACATCTCTTCGTGATATGAGCTGACTAGTATTGGATACTACGGCTTTTATCTATGTATAAGCAGACGAGTACTAATTTTTCAAAGTTAGATTATTTCATTATTACATTTCAGTCGTAAGTTATTTACTTTTTCTAATTGCTTATTTGAAAGCTTTTTCTATGTTATCAAGATGTTTAAAATCCCTTTTATTGTCATCAATTAAAACTTCTTGTACTTTCATATACATCACCCCCAGAATTTATAATGATGTATTTAAGTGAGTCTATCTACAATAATTATAATTACTATATTTCCTCACTGAATATAAGTCGTATTTAAAGATACAAAAAAGAAGTGTAAACGTGGGCAAGGACAATACGATTCGTTTCAAGACTAACAGGTACTCCGTTCTGTTAGGAACGTATGGATCACAATCTGAGAATCAAGTATTCATCGAAATAAAAGATGGAGAAGCCGACACGTTGCTATTATCAGTCGAGGTTTATGCATGTACATAATAGCCCCAAAACAGGAAATAATAAAGGTTCTGTACACTAAAAAGAAGGGGATTATAGCTTTTGGGAGATGATCATTAGAACGACTGTTACTTTTTCTGTATTGCTTTTTTTGGCACGAATTTTAGGGAAAGAACAGGTAAGTCAACTTACATTTTTTAATTACGTCACAGGAATAACGATTGGTTCAATAGCCGCAGAAATCGCATCGCATGATGATGTGCATTATTTAAATGGAATTACTTCTCTAGTATGGTGGTCTATTCTAACTCTGTTCGTAAGTTATATAACGTTAAAATCAAGAAAGACAAAAAATTTACTTGATGATAAACCGAAGATTATTATAAAAGACGGGAAAATTTTAGAGAAAGAACTCAAGTCAACCCGTCTACCTGTTGTTGATTTAAATATGTTGTTAAGGATGCAGGGGATCTTTTCGATTCAAGATGTGCAATTTGCAGTGTTAGAAACAAACGGACAACTTAGTGTCTTCAAAAAAGCAGCACAGCAAAATGCGACGAAACAAGATGTAAAAGCTAAAATCAATGTTCCAAATTTTATGCCTTTCACAATTATTATAGACGGAAAAATCGTAAAGGAGAATTTTACTGGGCAACAATTTACCGAAGAATGGTTAGATCGAGAATTAAAAAAGCATGGAGTGAATTCGATAGAACAAGTGTTTTATGCTGAAATTGAAATTCAATCAGATGGCTCTTTCTACATGACTTGAGAGATGACAATTTATAAAATACTTTGAATGTAAAGAGACTTTTGTGAAACCTTTTCTTCAAATGGAAAAGGTTTTTTATATTTAGAAGCGCTATAAAAACATTAAAAAGGTTTGCAAATTGAATAAAACTCACCAATTTATACATACTGCCTTATAAAAAAGGTGATGTCTAAATGGATTTCCCAAGTATACATACAAACATTTGGGATGCAGTATTTTCTGTCCCAGTCGTGCTTATCCTAACGCAGATAATTAAATTGTTTATTAGACCACCAAAGACATTAGTTCCTTTTATC
>Ga0209013_10002382_pt1 | contig 17054 bp, 12 predicted proteins | sample Cruoilmetagenom2_FD_187291 | JGI IMG/M metagenome (GOLD analysis project Ga0209013, IMG submission 187291) | Oil polluted marine microbial communities from Coal Oil Point, Santa Barbara, California, USA - Sample 2 (SPAdes) (version 2) | ecosystem: Environmental > Aquatic > Marine > Oil seeps ...
GTCTCTTAATAATCCAATCGAACGCTTTGGTCATATTACTGGTCAAATTGGGCACTTTTTTAAACAGCAGACCTAAGCACAAAGTCAATAGAGTTATTAAAAAAAGATAATATAAAAACCATAGATGATATGTGCTTTGTGGGATGAATATTAGAGGGTTGGAAAAGTAAGATAGTGTAGTTTCTAATGCAGCTTCATCTCCATTAAAAATAGATCCAGTAAAAATAAAAGAAAAGAGAATTATTGGTGAAAGTATTGGTAAAAAGACAATAAATGGATATGCAATTCTTGAAACTCTGTTCTTTAACATTTTCAAGGGTCGTCTTTCATAAAACAGCATACTACCAAAAAAACCTGCAACAACAAAAAATATGGGTATACGAAATAAATGAATCACGCCAACTAATAAATCATTAAGTGGATGAGTTGCATTAGGGTCTTTAAGTGGCCAAGCTTCTCCATAGTTATAAACACCAAATGTTAAAGCAGAATGAAGAACTAATCCTAATAACATCATTATAGCTCGCAATGAATCTAATGAATGGATGCGCTCTGTTTTATGTGATACTGATTTCATTTGGTTAGTTTTTAATTAGTAGAACAAGTATTCAACTTGTTGCAAACCTATTTAAATGCATAACCGCTTGGCTGATTAACATCCAATTTGACCTGAAAAGCCAATTTTCCGTTATTTTTTACTCCCATAAATGTAAAGATAATTTTAACTACTCCAAAATTAGTCCTGTAAAATAAATAACCCACTGTAAATTATTAATCTACAATGGGTTATTCCCCTCTTTTTGTTGACCCACAAGGATTCGAACCTTGACTGACGATACCAAAAACCGGAGTGCTACCGTTACACCATGGGTCAGTTAACAGAGTTTTACCTCTAATATTCGTGCTTTGTTTTTTTTGGCTTAGCGGGTGCAAATTTAGAATAAAGTTTTTGTTTGACAAATAGTTTTATTAATTTTTTATTCTGCAGTATTTTTATCAAACCTGTCACAGATCCAACATCTTTTGATTTTCATGATCTACTTATTATTTTTATTTTAAATTTATCCTTTGATAATATTTAGTAAATTCGCCACAGTTTTAAATTTTGCCCATGTTTTCATTCAATTATAAAAAATACAATACAATTTTAGGCTGGTTAGCTTTTGCCATTGCATTGATAACCTATACCTTGACACTTGAACCCACCGTGAGTTATTGGGATTGTGGAGAATATATTGCAACTTCCGTAAAATTAGAAGTTGGCCATCCGCCGGGAGCTCCTTTATTTCAAATGATGGGGGCATTTTTTGCCATGTTCACTACCGATGCATCACATATTGCAATGATGGTTAATTTTATGTCGGCCCTGGCAAGTGCATTTACAATTTTATTTTTATTTTGGACGATCACTGCATTGGCAAAAAAAGTAGTTTTAAAAACGTCGGGTGAAATGACCACCGGAAGTTCCATTGCAATTCTGGGCAGTGGTTTGGTTGGTGCTTTAGCTTATACTTTTTCCGATAGTTTTTGGTTTAGTGCTGTTGAAGCAGAAGTATACGCCATGTCATCATTTTTAATGGCCTTGTTGTTCTGGCTGGCACTTCATTGGGAGGCGGAAATGGATAAACCCAGAGGCAATAAATGGCTTTTATTAATTAGTTTTATCGTTGGTTTGTCTTTTGGAGTTCATATTTTATCCTTGTTGGTTATACCTCCGATAGTATTTATTTATATTTATAAAAGACATCCTGAATTAAGCACCAAGCAATTTATTGTTGCCAATATAATTTCAATATTGGTTCTGGCATTTGTTTTTAAATTCTTATTCCCTTTTACTTTAAGATTTTTTAGTGCTTCTGAATTATTTTTCGTCAATAATTTAGGCTTACCTTTTAACTCAGGTAGTATTATTGCCGGAGTTGTTTTGGTTGTTCTGTTTTATTTTGGATTAAAATATACTCGCAAAAAAAATCAATACACTAATAATCTTTTATTACTATCGATAATTTTTATCATGGTAGGTTTTTCTTCCTGGTTAATGTTGCCGATCAGAGCAAATGCAGATACAACGATCAATGAAAACAATCCATCAAGTGCCAGAGAATTATTGGCCTATTACAATCGCGAACAATACGGTGATGCGAATGTATTTTATGGCTCATACTATTCTGAAACCGGAGAAAGAGATAAAGCAAATCCTTTTCGGGATTCGAAACCAAAATATGAAAAAGATGAAAAAGCAGGAAAATATATTATTGTAAACAACTATAAGAATGCCTTACCAAATTACAGTAGTACACATAAAGGTATAATTCCTCGTATGGTTGATCCTACTGCCAGTGTTGTTGTAAACTATAAAGCGATTGCCGGCATTCCTCAAAGAAGTAAAAGACGGCCATCCTTTGGTGAAAATTTAACTTTCATGTTCAAATATCAATTTGGATATATGTATGGAAGATATTTTATGTGGAATTTTGTTGGTAAGCAGGATGATATTCAGGGTAATTTAGATAATCATGGTAATTGGCTAAGCGGAATTACTTTTATTGATGAGATTAAATTAGGATCACAAAAAAACCTCCCTACGGATGTTTTAGAGAACAAAGGAAGAAACACCTATTATTTTTTACCGCTAATATTGGGTTTAATAGGCCTGATATTTCATCTTAAAAATGATAAGAACAATTTTTATATACTCTTTTTATTCTTTGCCTTTACAGGTCTGGCCATTATTTTTTATACAAATCCAAAGCCATTTGAACCACGTGAACGTGATTATGCCGTTGTTGGTTCGTTTTATGTTTTTGCCATTTGGATTGGCTTTGGCGTTTTGGCTTTATACGAAAAGTTTAAAGATAAATTCAACCCTAAGTTATTAGCTATTACTATATCTGTTATCAGTTTGTTGGCGGTACCAACTATCATGGCCAAGGAGAATTGGGATGATCATGACAGGTCTGGAAAATATGCGACCTATAACAATGCAAAAGCATATCTGGATTCTTGTCAAAAAAATGCCATAATGTTTACCATAGGAGATAATGATACTTTCCCGCTTTGGTATATGCAGGAAGTTGAAAATTATCGTACAGATATCAAACTGATCAATACAAGTTTATTTGCAAAGGATTGGTATATAGATCAACAAAAAAGAAAAACATATGAAGCAGATCCTATTCCATCGCAATTAACACATAACGATTATAAAGAAGGCTCCTTAGATGTAGCATACCATTATCCGTATTCTTTTCCTCAATTCAAGGATTCGATCATAGATATTAAATTTTTGATGAGATGGATCGCCAGTAAAGATAGTAGAACATCTATTGATTTTGAAGATAACGGGCATCCTGAAAAGGTTTATCCGACCAATAAGATTCGAATTATGGTAGATAAGGATGCTGTAATTAAAAATGGAATAGTAGCCGCTAAGGATTCAGCATTGATCGAACCTTATATTGATATTGAAGTATCAGAAGCTGCTTTAGTAAAGAACAGGATCTTAATGTTAGATATTTTGGCCAATAATAATTGGGAACGACCAATATATTTTACAGGTGGTGCTCAAGCTGCCGAAGAATACATTTGGTTAAAAGATTATTTACAGTTAGATGGTTTGGCATATAAATTTGTGCCAATTAAAACAGGTATTGAGAACAGGAGTTTTATGGATATGGGGCGAATTGATACAGATACAATGTATGCTCATGTAAAAAAATGGTCATGGAAAAATTCAGATGGAGATATTTATGTTGATCCTGAAACCAGAAAAAATGGTATATCCTTTAGAAATAGTTTAGGCAGATTGGCAGATGAATTCATCAAAGAAGGTAAATTTGATAAAGCAGAAGAAATACTGGATATGTCAGTTGAAAAGATGCCTATTGAAAAATATGGTTATTATCGCCTGATCATTGGGCATATTGATTCCTACTATAAAATAAACAAACCGGAAAAAGCACGTAAAATAGTAGAGTTCTTGATCGGTAATTTTCAGGAAAAAATTATTTACTTCAGTGGTGTTAGCTCTTATGAATTAACCCAAAATTTCAGTGATCTGGAAGGTACCTTAGATCTGTATCGTTATATAATTGCCACCTGTGCTGAATTTGACACCGAAGAATATGCCGAAAAATTAAAACAAGAATTTATGGCTTCTGTCACATTGCTTGAAGAAGTTTTAGAAGAATAGAGTTAAATTGATGAAGCCTTATTTTGTAAAAACACCACGATTGATCCGGAACTATTTTTCAGATTATACCTGGAATATTATAACGGACAAAAAGGAAATTTACCTCACCTTTGATGATGGGCCAATACCTGAGATCACCCCCTGGGTTTTAAATGCTTTGAAAAAATATCAAGCCAAAGCAACATTTTTTTGCATTGGTGATAACATCAAAAAATATCCTCAAATATTTCAACAGATCCTTAAAGAAAATCACCGTATTGGAAATCATACTTTTAACCATTTGAATGGCTGGAAAACCAATCCTCAAACGTATCTCAACAATATTGAAATAACAGAAAAGGTTTTTAAATCGGAAACAAAAAATAAGAATGGACATAATGACATTCACAAACAAGCAACCAACAACCAACAACTAACGACTAATTTATTTCGTCCACCCTATGGTAGGATCAGATCAAAACAATCCAGATTACTAATTAACAAGGGCTATCAAATATTAATGTGGGATGTATTAAGTGGCGATTTTGATCAAAATATAAGTGAAGAAGTATGTTATCAAAACGTAATCAAAAATGTTCAAAACGGAAGTATTGTTGTTTTTCACGACAGCAAAAAGGCTTTTAAAAAACTTGGATATACACTACCAAAGGTTTTAAAATACTTTACAGAAAGAGGATACACCTTTAAACCTTTGTAAAATAATTTGGCAAATCATTAACTGAACAAATGAGCTTTAAATTTTAATTCTTCAATTATGAATTCATACATATTGTTGAACTAAACTTATTAAGGTATTGGCATCTTGTAGTCCTGTTTGGCGCCATTTCATTTCGCCATCTTTATAAATGATAAACGTTGGGTTTCCCTTAATCCGAAGTGCTGCTGCTAAAGTTTCATTTTTGGCAATATCAATTTTAACCACTTTAGCCTTGTCGCCAAGTGCTGCTGCCACGTCGCGTAGGATAGAATGTAAATTACTATCATCTTCCCACTCGGTATAAAAATCAATCAATGTAGGAATTCTTGAACCTATCAATTCACCAAACTTAGTCATACTAATTTTTTTAATTCTGCTTATACAAATATAACACAATATATCAATAAGCCTTATAAACCGCAAAATATTAGCAGTTTAAGAATCAATATTATCATAAGGTTAAGAATTGAATCCAAAGGGGCTATTAAATGATCCAGCTAAATAATCTGTGATATAATTTATTTACAAACTAAAATCAGATGGCATTTTAAAAATCAATGAAACGAACATGAAGAAATTTAATCAATTATTTCACAAAAGGAAATGATTAAATTTTTCATAAGAGAGCGAAGCGGTTGCATACGTTCTCAAATTTTGAATTAATTTAATATCGTCTAATTACAAAATTTTAAACGTATGAAAATATACGATACAAATTTGTACTTTTACGAAGATTAAAAAAATCTCATGTCAACAAAAAAACGACTTTTTTTACTCGATGCTTTTGCATTGATATTTCGCGGCTATTACGCTTTAATAAAAAACCCAAGAATCAATTCAAAAGGAATGGATACTTCAGCAATCCTGGGTTTTACCAATTCTCTTTTAGATGTGATCAGAAGAGAAAAACCAGATCATTTGGCAGTAGCCTTTGACAAAGGAGGTTCACAACAAAGAACAGAAGCTTTTCCTGAATACAAAGCAAACCGGCACGAAACACCTGAAGCTATTAAAATTGCCATTCCTTATATTCATAGAATATTAGAAGCCATGCATATTCCAATAATTGAAAAAGCTGGCTTTGAAGCTGATGATCTCATAGGAACACTGTCAAAACAAGCTGAAAAAGCCGGTTATAGAACTTTTATGGTTACTCCTGATAAGGATTTTGCACAACTGGTTTCCGACAATATTGTCATGTATCGCCCAGCCAGAATGGGAAACGGTATTGAAATTTGGGATGTTGAAAAAGTAAAAGAGAGATTTGAAGTTGAAGATCCTCTGCAAGTTATTGATTATCTGGGAATGATGGGTGATGCTGTTGATAATATACCGGGATTACCCGGAGTTGGAGACAAGACTGCCAAAAAATTCATCAAACAATATGGTAGTATGGAAAACCTGTTGGCAAACACACATGAATTGAAAGGGAAAATGAAGGAAAAAGTAGAGGCTAATAAAGATCTGGGCGTACTTTCAAAACAACTGGCCACCATTATGTTGGATTGCCCTGTTGAATTTCATGAAGAGGATTTTGAATTGAATTCTCCGGATTTCCAAAAGGTGACTGAAATTTTTCAGGAACTGGAATTCAGACGAATGCTTGAAAACTTGAACAGGATTTTTAATCAAAACCCGCACGCTAAATCGGTTTCTCAAGGTCAAACTGATCAAAATCCCAAGGTGTCTCAGGTTCCTCCTCAAAAAGAAAATCAGCAACTGGATATTTTTGCAAGTCCGATCGAAGGATCAGATCAAGAAATAAATTTTGGTTATAAAGAAGCAAAAAATACTAACCATTTTTATCAATATGTAAATACTCCACTAGCTATTAACCTGTTCCTTAAAAAATTAATGGAGCAAAGATCAGTTTGTTTTGATACCGAGACTACAAGCCTTAACACTTTTGAGGCTCAATTGGTTGGCATTGCTTTTTCTTTTGAAAAAGGAAAAGGTTATTATGTTCCGATTCCGGAAGATCAAAATGAAGCATATGTGGTATTGGAAAAGTTTAGGCCATTTTTTGAAAATGAACATATTGAAAAGATCGGCCAGAATTTAAAGTATGATATCAAAGTTCTGCGAAACTATAATATGGATGTGAAAGGATTTCATTTTGACACCATGCTGGCACATTATCTGATCAATCCCGATATGCGTCATAATATGAATGTTTTAGCAGAAACCTATTTAAACTATACTCCTATTTCTATAGAAACTCTAATTGGAAAAAAAGGTAAGAACCAAGGTTCTATGAGAGATATAACTATTGAAAAACAAACTGAATACGCAGTAGAAGATGCAGATGTAACCTGGCAATTAAAGCAAATATTTGAAAAAGAGTTAGAAAATAATAATTTAACCAAGCTCTTTAAAAATATAGAAATTCCATTGGTTGAAGTGTTGGCTGATATGGAAATTGAAGGGATCAATTTGGATAAGGGTTTTTTAAATTCTTTGTCAGAAGAATTAAAATCGGATATTGATGATCTAGAAAAAAAAATATATCAGGAAGCAAATACCGATTTCAATCTTGCTTCACCAAAACAGTTAGGAGTTGTTTTATTTGAAGAGTTAAAATTAGTTGAAAAACCAAAAAAAACAAAAACAGGTCAGTATGCAACCGGTGAAGAAATACTTTCAAAATTAGCGCATAAACATGAAATCGTTTCTGATATTTTAAAGTGGCGAGGTTTGGTGAAATTGAATAACACTTATGTTGATGCATTGCCTAATGAAATAAACTCAAAAACCGGAAGAGTTCATACAACATATAGTCAGGCCGTTGCGTCTACAGGAAGGTTGAGTTCCAATAACCCAAATCTTCAGAATATTCCGATAAGAACCGAAAGAGGTAAACAGGTAAGAAAAGCTTTTATTCCACGTAACAAAGACTACATCTTACTTGCAGCCGATTATTCACAAATTGAGCTTCGACTAATTGCAGAAATGAGTGGTGATGATATAATGAAAGCTTCCTTTTTAAGAGGTGAGGATATTCACAGATCAACGGCTGCAAAAGTATTTAAGGTCCCTATTGATGATGTTACGCGCGAACAAAGAAGTTATGCCAAAACGGTGAATTTTGGAATTATTTATGGTGTCTCTGCGTTTGGATTGAGTCAACAAACGGATCTGAGCAGATCTGAAGCTAAAGAATTAATCGAAACCTATTACGAAACTTATCCTACTTTAAAGGCATATATTGCAAAACAAATTGATTTTGCAAAAGACCATGGCTATGTAGAAACCATTTTAGGACGTCGCCGCTATTTAAAGAATATCAATTCTCGAAATGCCATAGTTCGATCGGCCGATGAACGAAATGCGGTAAATGCACCCATTCAGGGAAGTGCTGCAGATATTATAAAAATTGCCATGATCAATATTCACCGTATTTTCAAAAAAGAGAAGTATAAATCAAAAATGTTATTGCAGGTTCATGACGAATTGGTCTTTGACATCCATAAAGACGAATTAGAAATTTTAAAACCACTTATTCAATCAGAAATGGAAAATGCCTATAAACTATCTATTCCTTTAACAGTGGATCTGGGAGAAGGTGAAAATTGGCTGGAAGCACATTGATTTAATTAAATAATTGGAAGACTCAATTATTGGAAAATAGATATTTTGCCTTTTATCATTACCTTTTTTTAATCTTTTAATACTTAATTATTTATTAAAATTCTTCACTCAATAAATATAACTAAAATGCTATTTGCAAAATGAATAAATAGTTGTACTTTTGCAAACTCTTTTGAATAGAGAAAAGGAATGTTTAATTATAACAAAAAATTTAATTGTGAATACATTAAGTTACAAAACAGTATCAGCTAACAAAAACACCGTTAATAAAGAATGGGTTTTGGTTGATGCAGACGGTCAAACGTTGGGTCGTCTAGCCTCTAAAATAGCAGTTCTAATTAGAGGTAAGCACAAAACTAATTACACCCCACATGTTGATTGTGGAGACAATGTAGTAGTTATCAACGCAGAAAAAATTAATTTAACCGGTAATAAATGGGAGAACAAAACTTATGTTCGACATACAGGTTACCCGGGAGGACAAAGAACGCTTAGTGCGAATGAATTATTTGCTAAAGATCCAACTCGTGTTGTAGAGAAAGCGGTTAAGGGAATGTTACCAAAAAATAAACTTGGTAGTGCATTGTTTAGAAACCTTTATGTTTATTCAGGAGGTGAACACCAACAAAATGCACAAAATCCAACAACTATTAATCTAAACGACATCAAGTAACATGGAAACAATTCATACAATTGGTAGAAGAAAAACTGCTGTTGCCCGTATATATCTTTCAGAAGGTAAAGGTAAGATAACAGTAAACGATAAAGAATACGATAAATACTTTACTACAGATACTTTAAAGTATAAAGTTCTGCAACCATTAAATTTAACCGAAAACGCAACTAGTTTTGATATCAAGGCAAAAGTTTTTGGAGGTGGTGTTACGGGTCAGGCAGAAGCAATTCGTTTGGCTATTTCTAGAGCATTGGTAAAAATTGACGAAGAAAATAAAAGTATTTTAAAACCAGAAGGGTTGATGACGAGAGATCCTAGAATGGTTGAGCGTAAAAAATTCGGTCAGAAAAAAGCAAGGAAGAAATTCCAATTCTCAAAACGTTAATCCATACGGTATATGGATCATACTGGAACAAGTTCAGTATCATAAATTAAATAATAACCCTGTTGTCGTAAAAGTCTAGCATCCAAATATTTAAGATCGATGAAATCGCTACTTAATTATTGCTGAAATTAACGGAACGTAAACTAAAACAAAATGGCAAACATTGAAATTAAAGATTTAATTGACTCCGGTGTACACTTTGGTCACCTTACAAGAAAATGGAATCCAAACATGGCTCCGTATGTTTATACGGAACGTAAAGGGATTCATATCATTGATCTTTACAAAACTGCTGCAAAAATTGAAGAGGCAAATAGCGCTTTAAATAAAATTGCAACATCTGGTAGAAAAATATTATTTGTAGCTACCAAAAAACAAGCAAAAGACATCGTTTCTGAAAAAGCAAAAAGTGTAAATATGCCTTATATAACTGAGCGTTGGCCAGGTGGTATGCTTACCAATTTTGTTACTATTAGAAAAGCTGTTAAAAAAATGGCTCATATTGATAGAATGAAAAAAGATGGTTCTTTTGAAGCCCTGTCAAAAAGAGAAAAATTACAAATCAATCGTCAAAGAGCTAAATTAGAAAAGAATTTAGGTTCTATTACCGATATGACCCGTTTACCCGGAGCAATTTTAGTGATAGATATCAAACGTGAACATATTGCTGTTGCTGAAGCACAAAAATTGAATATTCCAATTTTTGCAATGGTCGATACAAATTCTGATCCAAGACCAGTTGATTTTGTAATTCCATCTAATGATGATGCCTCTAAATCAATTGAAAAAGTTTTATCTTTTTTAACGGATTCGATAGCTGAAGGATTAGCTGAAAGAAAAAGTAGTAAAGAAAAAGAAATTGCTGTGAAAGAAGCTGCTGTGAAAGCTAAAGAAGCTGCGGCAGCAAAAGCTAAAGAAACTGCTGCAGTAAAAGCTAAAGAGGAAACAAAAAAAGAAGTAACAAAAGAGGAAAAATAATTGTATAACTGTTATACTATTAATTGTATAGCGATTAAATATATAAATATTATGGCAAAAATAACAGCCGCAGAAGTTAATAAATTAAGGAAAACCACCGGTGCCGGTATGATGGATTGTAAGAACGCATTAGTAGAGGCAAATGGTGATTTTGAACTGGCTATTGAAATTTTACGTAAAAAAGGTCAAAAAGTTGCTGCTAAAAGAGCAGATAGAGCCTCAACCGAAGGTGCTGCAATTGCAATTGTAAATAGTGACAACACAGAAGGAGCTGTAATTGTTTTAGGTTGCGAAACAGATTTTGTAGGGAAGAATGATTCCTTTGTTGACCTTGCAAAAGAACTAGCAGAAAAAGCATTAAATAGTTCAACTAAAGAAGAATTGTTAAACGCTGATTTTGGTGGTATTACTGTTGCTGAAAAATTAATTGAACAAACTGGAGTAATTGGTGAAAAAATTGAACTTTCAGCTTTTGAAAAAATAAATGCCCCTTTTGTAGGATCATATATTCATTCAGGTAAAATTGCAACTATTGTAGGGCTATCTGCAAATGTTGATGGAATTGATGAAGTTGCTAAGGATGTTGCAATGCAAGCTGCTGCAATGAATCCTTTAGCATTAAATGAAGAAGGAGTTGATCAAGAAGTAATCGCTAAAGAAATTGAAATAGCAAAAGATCAATTACGCCAGGAAGGAAAACCTGAAGCTATGCTTGATAAAATTGCCCAAGGAAAGATCAAGCGTTTCTTTAAAGATAATACTTTAGTGAATCAGGCATTTATTAAAGATAGTAAATTAAGTGTTGCCAATTATGTAAAATCTATTGGTGATATTAAAGTTGTTGACTTTAAACGTGTTGCTTTAGGTTCATAAATTCAAGGATTGAAAATATAATCTCAAACTTGTAACCTGCAACTTAACTTTCAAAACAAAATCCCTGGTAAATATTTACCGGGGATTTTTTTGTCCTAAATACTTCAATTATTGATTGGTTTTATTTATTATATTTGTGCAACTTTTAAAATTTCATATGAAATATAATAGAATTCTTTTAAAATTAAGTGGAGAAGCTTTAATGGGTGATCGTCAATATGGTATTGATCCTAACCGTTTATCAGATTATGCAAATGAAATAAAAAAGATAGTTGAAAAAAAAATAGAAGTTGCCATAGTAATTGGAGGTGGTAATATTTTTAGAGGTTTAGCTGGTGCCAGTAATGGCATGGATAGAGTTCAGGGTGATTATATGGGAATGCTTGCAACAATCATAAACGGACTAGCTTTACAAAGCGCTTTAGAAGAAGCTCAATTGCAAACAAGACTGCTAACAGCAATTGAAATGAAACAAATAGCTGAACCATTTATCAAAAGAAGAGCAGTAAGACATCTAGAAAAAGGCAGAGTTGTTATTTTTGGCGGTGGCACCGGAAACCCATATTTCACAACAGATACTGCTGCTGTTCTAAGAGCCATTGAAATCGATGCTGATGTAATTATAAAAGGAACTCGAGTTGATGGTATTTACTCTTCAGATCCTGAAAAAGATTTAACTGCTACTAAATTTGAAAATATTACTTTTAAAGAAGTTCTGAATTTGGATCTTAAAGTAATGGATATGACCGCCTTTACCCTTAGTGAAGAAAATAATTTACCTATTATCGTTTTTGATATGAACAAAAAAGGTAATTTGATGAAAGTCATATCGGGTGAAAAAGTTGGAACTCTTGTAAACTCTTAAAACCATTAAATCATGAATGAAGAAGTTCAATTTATTATTGATAGTACCAGAGAACAAATGCAAGGTGCCATTAAACATCTGGAGCAGGTATTAACTAATATTAGAGCCGGAAAAGCATCCCCTGTTATGCTAAAAAGTGTAATGGTTGACTATTACGGTGCAAGCACTCCACTAAGCCAAGTTGCCAATATTAATACTCTTGATGCTCATACAATTACTATTCAGCCTTGGGAAAAAACTTTGATCCCTGAAATAGAAAAAGGGATTTTAGCTGCTAATTTAGGATTTAACCCAATGAATAATGGCGAAAGTGTTATTATTAATGTACCGATTTTAACTGAAGAAAGAAGAAAGGAGTTAGCCAAACAAGCAAAATCTGAAGCCGAAGATGCTAAAGTTAGTATTAGAAATGATCGTAAAGAAGCAAATAATGAACTTAAGAATCTTGATGTTTCTGAGGATTTATTAAAAAATGCTGAAATTGATATTCAAGAACTTACCAATAAATTTTCAATTATGGCAGATGAGCATTACGCAATAAAAGAAATAGAAATAATGAAAGTTTAAAATTATCTCTTTATTATTGTTTCTCGTTCCCGAAATATTTTAAATTCCAATAGATCTTGTTAATTACAAGATTATAAATAATTAATGCTAATGAATTTTTGGCAAGTTGTATCTCGATTCATTTTAAAACAACGGATATTTATTTTGTTGGTTTTAGCTGCTGCAACAATTTTTCTAGGTTCTAAAATTCAAAATATAAGATTTTCTCATACTGAAGCCAACCTGTTACCGAGAGATCATGAAGATAATATCAAATATGATAATTTTTTGGAGATATTTGGCGAAGAAGGAAACCTTATTATTCTAGCTGTTAAAGATAGTGCCATTTTTAATGTTACCAATTTTAATAAATGGACCGACTTTTCAAAAAAATTTGATTCCTTTCCTCAAGTTGATTTTACCGTATCAGTTGGTGACATTAAAAAATTAAAAAAAGATAAAGAAAATCAAAGGTTTTTTGTCGAGCCTTTATACCAAAAGAAGCCTACGAGTGATGTTGAAGTCAAAAAAATAAAAGATGAATTATTTAATAATTTACCATTTTTTGACAACTTTTTATTCAATAAAAAAACCGGCACGATTCAAACCGCAATTTACTTGGATCAAGAAATTTTAAATACGGACATTCGGGAACGATTTGTATTTGATGTTTTAAACCCCTTGGTTGAAGAATTTGAAAAAGACACTGGTTTGGATGTTCGTGTATCAGGTATGCCATTTATTCGTACCATGAATGCGCAAAACATAATAGATGAAATTGGTATGTTCGTTGGTTTGGCATTACTTATAACATCCTTGATCTTCTGGCTGTTTTTCCGTTCATACAGAGCGACTTTTATTACCATGTTGGTAGTAAGTATAGGCGTAGTTTGGGCCTTAGGTTTTATAGGATGGTTTCAATATGAAATATCTGTTTTGATGGCTTTGATCCCTCCATTGATCATCGTTATTGGGGTTCCGAATGCTGTCTTTTTGATCAATAAATACCAGCAAGAAGTTAAAAAACATGGTAATCAGGCAAAATCTTTACAACGCGTAATTTCAAAAATTGGCAACGCTACCTTGATGACCAATATTACAACTGCTTCTGGATTTGCCACTTTTATTTTTACCAATAGTCAACTCCTAAATGAGTTTGGTGTTATTGCCTCTATAAATATATTGGCAATTTTTATTCTTTCTATTTTAATCATTCCAATTATTTATAGCTTCATGCACAAGCCTAAAGATAAACATTTGGAACATTTGGAAAGAAAATGGATTGATGCCATAGTTAATTGGATGGAAGATACTGTTAGACATCACAGAATTTCTATTTACAGCTCTACCGTTATTATCATTATTGTAAGTATTATTGGCGTTTATATGATTCGAGTGTCGGGTAGTTTGATTGAAGACATGCCTAAGGGAAAACAGTTTTACAAGGACATTGTATTTTTTGAAAATGAATTTGGAGGTATCATGCCCCTGGAAATTTTAATAGATACAAAAAGAAAAAAAGGAGTAATGAATTTATCCACACTTAAGCGGATGAATAAATTGAATGAAGAGATCGATGAAATACCAGAATTATCAAAATCTGTTTCCATATTGAATATGGTAAAATATTCCAAACAGGCATTCTATAATGGCAACCCTAAATACTATCAGTTACCCACCGAACAAGAGAAAAATTTTATACTAGCCTATACCAAAAACTCCGACAGCAATTCAGATATGCTCAAGAACTTTGTCGATTCAACAGGTCAATATGCCAGAATAACAACTTTTATGAAAGATATTGGTACAGATAAAATGGAGCAAATCGAGGAAAGAATTCATGATAAAATTGAACAGGTTTTTCCCGGTGAAAAATATGAGATCACCTTAACCGGTAAAGCCTTGGTCTTTTTAAAAGGAACGAATTACTTGGTTAAAAATTTAGTGATCTCATTATCACTTGCCATTGTTTTAATTTCCATATTTATGGCATGGATGTTCAGATCCTATAAAATGATACTTATTTCCTTGGTGCCTAATGTTTTACCATTGTTAATAACAGCAGGGTTAATGGGTTATTTAGGTGTACCCATTAAGCCCTCTACTGTATTGGTTTTTAGTATTGCTTTTGGTATATCCGTCGATGATACAATTCATTTTTTGGCCAAATATCGACAAGAACTAATTGCCCATAAGTGGAATGTTCGAAAATCTGTTTATGGTGCCTTACGTGAAACAGGTGTAAGTATGTTCTATACATCCATAGTACTGTTTTTCGGATTTTTAGTATTTACTATTTCAAGTTTTGGAGGTACAAAGGCTTTGGGAGGATTGGTTTCTGTAACCCTACTCTTTGCCATGATTTCTAATTTATTATTATTACCTTCGCTTTTATTATCCTTAGAATCAAAAATTGCTAATAAAAAAACCTTTAAAAAACCTTCTATTACTATCATCCCAAAGGAAGATGAAGGAAACTAAATTTTTTTAAAAAAGACAATGATATAAATCAAAACCAATGAAAGGAATCGTTTTAGCAGGAGGAAGTGGTACAAGGTTACACCCTCTTACTCTGGCTGTTAGCAAACAATTAATGCCCATTTATGATAAACCGATGGTTTATTACCCCTTATCTGTTTTGATGCTTGCCGGTATAAAAGATATTTTGATCATTTCAACACCAAATGATCTACCTCTATTTGAAAGATTATTGGGTGACGGAAAAAATCTGGGTTGCAATTTTCAATATGCCGTTCAAGAAATTCCAAATGGGTTGGCCCAAGCTTTTGTTATAGGTGAAGAATTTATCGGAGATGATAACGTTGCTCTAATATTGGGAGATAATATATTTTATGGTGCTGATCTGGAACGACGTTTAAAAAAAGCTGTTACCACTGATGGAGGAGTTGTTTTTGCCTACCATGTAAATGATCCCGAACGGTATGGTGTGGTTGAATTTGATGAAAATTATAATGCTGTTTCCATTGAAGAAAAACCTAAAGCTCCCAGATCAAATTTCGCAGTCCCTGGTATTTATTTTTATAATAATAGTGTTGTTGAAATAGCAAAAAATATTAAACCATCTGCTCGTGGAGAATATGAAATTACCGACATCAATAATGAATATTTAAAACAAGGGAAATTAAAAGTTGGTGTTTTAGGTCGTGGTACTGCCTGGTTAGATACCGGAACTTTCAATTCCTTGATCCAGGCGCAACAATTTGTTCAGGTAATTGAAGAACGCCAAGGCTTAAAAATTGGTTGTATCGAAGAAATTGCTTATCGTAAAGGGTTTATCGATGCAAATCAATTAAAAGAAGTTGCAAAGCCTTTGCTCAAAAGTGGCTATGGGAAATATTTACTGGAAATTTTAAAATAATTATACTTTCTCAATTTTATTGCATTGCTTATCTTTGCCACTTAAAATTTTTAGGATGCAAAGATACAACGTAGCTGAATTATTACAATCAGAAGATTTTTTACAAGAATTTACTATCAAGGGTTGGGTAAGAACATTTAGAAGCAATAGGTTTATTGCCTTAAATGACGGTTCTACCATTAAAAATATACAATGTGTTATCGATTTTGAAAACACTGATGAGAATTTATTAAAACGAATAACAACTGGGGCAGCAATTCAAATAAAGGGCACATTGGCTGAAAGTCAGGGTAAAGGTCAATCCGTTGAAATAAAAGTATTGCAAATTGAAATCCTCGGTGATTCAAATCCTGATGAATATCCTATTCAACCAAAAAAACACAGTTTAGAATTCTTACGAGAAAATGCACATTTAAGAATTCGTACCAATACCTTTAGCGCAATAATGAGAGTACGTTCATCACTGTCTTTTGCTGTTCACAAATATTTTACTGAAAACGGATTTTACAATTTTCATGCTCCAATAATTACCGGTTCTGATGCAGAAGGTGCGGGTGAAATGTTTAGTGTTTCTACCCTGGATAAAATAAATCCTCCCAAAAAAGAAGACGGGGAAATTGATTTTAGTCAGGATTTTTTTGGCAAGGAAACCAATTTAACGGTTTCTGGCCAGCTGGAAGCCGAAACTTATGCTATGTCTTTAGGTAAAGTTTATACTTTCGGACCAACATTTAGGGCTGAAAACTCTAACACCTCTCGTCATTTAGCTGAATTTTGGATGATTGAACCTGAAGTGGCTTTTAATGATCTGGATGCTAATATGGATCTGAGCGAAGATTTCATTAAAAATATTTTACAATACGTTTTAACAAATT
>Ga0209013_10002383_pt1 | contig 17052 bp, 19 predicted proteins | sample Cruoilmetagenom2_FD_187291 | JGI IMG/M metagenome (GOLD analysis project Ga0209013, IMG submission 187291) | Oil polluted marine microbial communities from Coal Oil Point, Santa Barbara, California, USA - Sample 2 (SPAdes) (version 2) | ecosystem: Environmental > Aquatic > Marine > Oil seeps ...
TCGCGAGTTCGAACCTCGTCTTCCGCTCCATTGCAGTAATAATGGCGGCATAGCCAAGTGGTAAGGCACAGGTCTGCAACACCTCTACCACCGGTTCAAATCCGGTTGCCGCCTCCATAATATTTTATCTTTAGTCTGCATGAATGACATGCCCGAGTGGTGGAATGGCAGACACGCCGCACTCAAAATGCGGTGCCGCAAGGCGTGCCAGTTCGAGTCTGGCCTCGGGTATCAATAAAAAAACAGTATCTTCTAATGTAGATACTGTTTTTTTACATTCAACATTAATGAGGAAACTTCAATGTTTGAATGAAAGTAAGAGGACATGTATTCAATTGTTTTTGAAATCTTACTGTAAGTGCTAAGGCACAGGTATGCAACGTCTATACACAGGGTTCAAATTTGATTGCATCTACATAAATATTTTATCTATAGTAACAGTAACCGTGCCCGAGTGGTGGAATGGCAGACACGCCGCACTCAAAATGCGGTGCCGCAAGGCGTGCCAGTTCGAGTCTGGCCTCGGGTATCAACCAAAAAGCAGTATCTACTTAATGTAGATACTGCTTTTTTTGTACTTAGCTTTAATGAGGAAGTGCGACGAATGAGTAATAGTACGAGGTTTTATCTTTGATCATTCTTTGAATCATTATTGACTTGGTGATTAGCACTCCTGGTTTTGTTTGATTTTGCTGATTCATTTTGACCGAGGGTTTTTAAATCGTTTAGTGCAATATCATACCCATAGCCAAATTCTTCACGATCCTGTTGTTGCATCTTTTTAGGAATATTTTCTTGTTGGTTTTTTTTGTTCTTGCTCTTACTCAAAGAAACTCACCTCCATTTCTTTAGATTGTCCTGAATACAAAAGTTTATTCTTTGCAATTTATGGAGTTTCTATATAAAAACACGCCTAAGCCAAGCTTAAGCGTGTTTTGTGAGAAATAAAATGGCTTATCAACCCAAGGCTCTCAATAAGAGTATTTCCTTTATGATTAAAAATAAACGCTGTAATATATTCCAATTGCTATGGTGAAATCCTTCCGAGAAATTTTCTTGGGGCATATGAATAAAATATAGGAATTAATCATCTTTTACACGTCAAAATTACAGATTGAATTAGAGTGAATTACTTCCATATAAATGCTATTGCTGAATAAAAAATATTGGAGCTGGAGAGTATTGTAGTAGGAATAAGTTTCTTCAAAAGGATGTACCAAAAAAATAAAGGAGCTTTGTTTTGTACATTTTACCATGGATAATCGTCACTTTTAATGGGATGGATGGTATTTTCACGTATATTGGCTTAACTACTTTTCAAATGGTCGAAGCTAATCCAATACTTAGCTTTTTGCACCCATTTCACGTTCTTATTATTAAGTTGTTTTTTAGTTGTGTATTAAGCTTTCTTATTATTAAAAAGGCTTTTTTAAGGTTTGGGTATAAGTTCAAATTGATTCTATGGTTTGCTGTCGGATTATATACGGGTGTGTTAGTTCTTCATATGCTTTGGTTTATTCCTTTCATTACTTAAAAGATGATTCATTTATTTCATTTTGCTTGAATCCGTTTTAACACTTATACCTAAAAATTGGTTATACTTAAATTAGAGTTTACTAGGGATAGGATGAGATAAATGAATGAAGTAGGAGCAATTCCTCACGACATTTCAATACTGACAGCACTAAATAGTATTGGGGAAAACATAATCATCGCGGATAAGCAGTTTCAGTTGAGATGGATGAACAGGAATGCATCAAATTTATTAAATGTGGTTGCACCTTTGTTTATGAAGAACAGTAGTCAAGATTTTATTGGGGTAAGTATGGACTTTTTTCACAAACACCCTGAGCGTCAACAACGTATTATGAGAACGCTAGAAACCACACATCGATCTAGAATAACCATTCGTGATCGGTTTGTTGCCGATATTGTTGTCACTCCGATTAGTAAAGGGAATGAAATTGTAGGATTTGTCGTTATGCTAATGGATGTGACGACAAAAGCAGAAGAAGAACGTAAAAAAGAAAAGCTTATTAAAGCCCTTTCGATTCCAATTCTTCATGTATGGAAGAATACGATTGCTCTGCCGTTAATAGGGGAGTTTGACTCGGAGAGAGCAGACTTACTAATTTCATCCGTGTTGATGGAATGCTCGGCTAGTCGGATTGAGAATGTCTTAATCGATTTGAGTGGTCTAAGAGATTTAGATTATGAAGTACGATTTCATATTCAGAAATTGTATGATTGCTTAAATTTGATAGGTGCTAAATGTATTCTGGTAGGTATCAAGCCTGAGTTGGCTCTTTCAATGGGGGCGTTTGAGAGAGAAATTACAACTTACAGGTCAACGTATGCAGGATTAGAAGCAATTATAGAAATGCAAAATAAAAACGGATTGTAAAACCGCTTCCTTGTGAAGTGGTTTTTATTTGCTAGGCTCAGTTAGACAATACTGTGAAACTTCGTTACAGGCGGACGCTTTTACTTCAATCAAATAAATGAAAAGAAATCAATAATGAAATTTTATACGGCCTAGTTGTAAATAAAAAACAACCATCCCTTTAAAGAGATAGTTGTTTAGGTCATATCGTATTGATTTTCATGAGATGTCGTTCCAAAACGAATGAAGAACAATCTCCACCGTTTATTTGAGAGAACATTTTTCCGGAGGACGCTATAAGTTTGTTTGCATCCTCCATCGAAGTGGAAGGCTTTAAAAAGAATATTTGTAATGCGTCAACGGTATTTTCACTAACTGCTGTCCTTTTTGAATCCACATAAGGACTACCGAAGGGGCCAACTACATCATTGGCGGTTAAAATCCCTTTTAAAGGATTCTCACGACCATTTATCCCAATATAGGTAGTGTTAGGACCACTTATTGTTAACTCGATGTCACCCGTTACGTGAGCCAAATCGTATAGACCTACAGGAATTTCATATTGAAGTGAGAAGAAATTATTTAAATCCACGCCACTGTTAAATGGCTGCAAATAATTTTGATTGCGAATACGGCGCATCAATGCTTCCATCGAAGGACGATAGCGACCTGGATCTGCACCAAACTTTTTCCAAAGAGCACGCCACTCTTTAATTCCGGCATAATCCGTTAGTTCTTTATCCTGTAGATCAAAAAACAAGTGCTCTTGAAATAATTGCATGCGTCCTTTTAACATTTGGGGAGATTCTGAGACGACAAATTTGGTATAATGATTAATGCCTATTTTAATGTGTTCCTCGATTTCAAATATCGCAGGATTTATAGATATATTCATGGTTTCACCTACAAGTTAGTTTTTATTATTCTATCATAAGGAGGAAGAAGATTTCATGAATGTGATTCAGTTTCAACAAGAACTTATTTCATATGCACACTCAATCGGCATTGATAAAATCGGTTTTGCTTCCTCTGATCCTTTTCGCGAGCTGAAGAATCGGTTAAAGAGGCAACAAGAACTCAGTTACCAATCTGGTTTTGAAGAGCCCGACTTAGATAAAAGGACACAACCGTCCCTTTTATTAAATGAAGCAGAAAGCATCATTTCAATTGCCATTGCTTATCCAGCTAGAATGGAAGACGCGCCTCAAGGAAGAAAAGGTGCTAGACGGGGGATTTTTGCACGTGCGTCATGGGGCATGGATTATCATACTGTGCTAAGAGATCGTTTAGCCAAACTTGAGCAATTTATTAGGGAGAATGTAAGTTCTGCTCAAACACGTTCGATGGTCGACACGGGAGAGTTATCTGATCGTGCTGTAGCGGAGCGTGCGGGGATTGGATGGAGTGCCAAGAACTGTTCCATCATTACACCGGAATTCGGCTCGTACGTGTATTTAGGTGAAATCATTACGAACATCCCTTTTACCCCCGACACACCGATGGAAGATGAGTGTGGCGATTGTCGATTGTGTCTAGATGTTTGTCCTACAGGTGCTTTGATTGAAGGTGGACAATTAAATGCGCAACGATGCATTGCATTTTTAACTCAAACGAAAAACTTTTTACCGGATGAGTTCCGAACGAAAATTGGAAATCGTATATACGGCTGTGATACGTGCCAAACCGTTTGCCCGAAAAACAAGGGAATACTCAACAAACATCAACTGGACTTCCAACCGGATCCAGAAATTGCCAAGCCATTGCTCATTCCATTATTGAAAATGAGTAACAAGGAGTTTAAAACCAAGTTTGGACATGTGTCAGGTTCGTGGAGGGGGAAGAAACCAATCCAACGAAATGCCATCCTGGCGCTGGCACATTTTAAGGAAGAAAGTGCGTTACCCGAGTTAATCAATTTACTCCTACATGATGAACGTCCAGTAATCCGTGGAACGGCTGCCTGGGCAATTGGGAAAATAGGGACAAAAGAAGGAAGAGACGCCCTACATGAAGCATTAAAAACGGAAGCTGATCTTGAAGTAATTGCAGAAATTAATAAGGGATTAGCCTTTGAAACAGTAAATTAAGGAAGTGTTACTATGGCCATTCACGTGGTACTTTATCAACCGTTAATTCCTGCAAACACAGGAAACATTGCACGTACGTGTGCAGGTACAGATACAAAACTACATTTAATTAGACCACTTGGTTTTTCGACAGAGGATAAAATGTTGAAACGTGCAGGACTCGATTATTGGGAGCATGTGGACATTCATTATTACGATGGGCTGGAAGAATTGTTTGCGAAATATCCGCAAGGAGAATTTTTCTTCATAACGAAACACGGCTCAAAACCGTACACGACCTATAACTATAGTGAACAGGAAAAGGATTACTTTTTTGTCTTTGGTAGAGAAACGACTGGGCTTCCTCGAGAAATCATTGATGCAAATCAAGATACTTGCTTACGCATCCCAATGAATGACAATATCCGTTCATTGAATTTATCTAATACCGCAGCAATCTTAATTTACGAAGCACTGCGACAACAAGAATTTCCGGCATTGACATAAAAAAAGGGACTGCTGATTTACAGCAGACCCTTTTATTTTTTATTTCTTTTCAGATGCACCTGGTTTGTCATCGTACCCTGCCGTGAAAATCGCAGCAAGGAATGCAACACTGACACCAAGAATAAGAATTAAGCCCATGTATGTTGCCTCCTTTAAAGAGAATTACAATATCATACCTAAGTATAGCTTACATCATCTTAAAAAGAAATATTCTCTTCTTTGAAAATATGGCAAAAATCGCTCATTCAGTTGCATTGCACTTGATGTTCTTATACCATTACTAAAAGGAGCTGAGTCGACATGTCGAATAAAGAGCGAGATCCTGAGAATGGTTCGATGGTTACATCAATAGAAGAGATGAAGCAGCTTGGCCGTCAAATGGAAAAAATGCGTGATGAACAAGAACTGAAAAAGGATCATCGTGTTTCCGATCCAGCACAATTGACAGATGCAGAACCGATTCACAAACGCGAAAACGACTGAAGTCGATGTGACTTCAGTCGTTTTTTAAGGTCTAGCTCCAAGCGCAGGTGTCAGGCTAAAGTGGCGCTTATTGTTTTCTGTTAATGAGGTAAAAATAGCAATTGATATAAGAACAACACTGCAAAAATGTAAAGTAAAGGATGTACTTTACGAGCTTGTCCTTTGAAAATCTTCAGCAATGGATACAAGATGAAACCAAGTTCAATACCTGTTGCGATACTTGAAGTAAGGGGCATTGCTAAGATGATGATGAACGCCGGGAACGCTTCATCGAACGCATCCCAATCAATGTTCTTCACGGCACTAATCATTAAGCTACCGACAATGATTAACGCAGGAGCCGTAATGGCAGCGACGCCTGATATCGAGCTGACAAGTGGACCGAAGAACGCGGCAATAATAAATAAGACAGCAACTGTAACAGAAGTTAACCCAGTACGACCTCCAACTGCAACACCAGAAGAAGATTCGATATAAGCAGATGTAGGACTTGTTCCGAACATGGACCCTACTGTCGTAGCAATTGAATCCGCAAGTAGCGCTTGCCTAGCTCTTGGCATTTTATTGCCTTTCATTAGCCCGGCTTGTTTTGCTACACCAATCATCGTTCCTGTTGTGTCAAATAACGTAACAAGCAGGAATGAAATCACAATCCCGAACATACCGTATTCAAATATATCCATTAATGCAATGCCAGGATTCCACACAATCACACCTTCAGGTAATGAAGGGAGTTTCATAAGGCTACCTTCAAACTTTAATTGACCCGTGAAGAAAGCAACAACACCAGTGGCAATCATTCCGTAGAACAAGGCACCGTATACATTCATGACCATTAATACGAGTGTCACGAGTAATCCAAACAATGTTAGTAAGACAGGTGCGCTTGTTAAGTCCCCAAGTTTCACTAAATTCTGTGGATGAGCTTCAACTAATCCAGATAAACGTAAACCAATGAAGGCAATGAATAATCCGATTCCGGCAGTAATTCCGCTTTTTAAATTTTCAGGAATGATTTCGATTAATTTTTCACGTAGCGGTGTTAATGATAAGATGATGAATAATAGTCCAGCTATAAAAACAGCTGAAAAGGCTGTAATGTAGTTAATTTCACCATTTGATGAAATAACAACTGTATAAGTGAAAAATGCATTTAACCCCATACCCGGAGCGATTGCAATTGGGTAATTTGCGAACAATCCCATCCATAAAGTACCTACAGCTGCTGATATGATAGTGGCTAAGAAGACTTGATCAAACGGTACTCCAGCATCTGCTAAGATGACTGGATTTACAATTACAATATAAACCATCGTCAGGAAAGTGGTCATTCCAGCGAGAATTTCAGTTTTAACATTAGTATTATGCTCTTTTAAGCGAAACATAGGATGTCTCCTTTCAAAAAGACGAACAAAATTAACAACATTCCATATAATATTCGTTTTTAGTAGAAAGTGCAATAGTTTTTTGAAGAAAATCCTTATCACTCGTCAAAAACGTTTTGAATTTGTACAATAGAGGTAGGATAAAAGACTAGAAACCGAAAGGGATGAGGAACATGTCACTCACTTTACAATCGACGAAAACATTACATAATGGCGTTGAAATGCCACGTCTTGGGTTAGGTGTTTATAAAATGACGAACCGAGATGAAGCATTAAATGCGATGACTACCGCTCTTCAAGTTGGTTACCGTGCAATCGACACAGCATCTTTATATGCCAATGAAAAAGAAGTCGGAGAATCAGTACGTACATCTGGAATGAAACGTGAAGATATTTTTGTGACCACGAAAGTATGGAACACTGACCAAGGATATGATCAGACATTGCGTGCGTTTGAAACGTCTTTGGAAAAACTAGGTTTTAATTACTTGGACTTATATTTAACTCACTGGCCTGTAAAAGAAACTTTCAAAGAAACGTATCGTGCGATTGAACGTCTATATGATGAAAAGCTTATTCGTGCAATAGGTGTATCTAACCATCATCAACATCATTTAGAAGAAATATTCGCTAAAGCAAATGTAAAACCAATGGTCAATCAAATCGAATTAAGCCCACGCCTGTCTCAATATGACCTGAGAACTTTCTGTGCAGAACACGATATTGCCGTGACTTCATGGTCACCACTTGCCCGTGGTGGTTTGCTCGATGAACCGTCACTCATTCAAATGGGGTCAAAATACGGCAAGACGCCAGCACAAATCATCATTCGTTGGCATCTGCAGCATGGATTAATCGTTATTCCAAAATCGGTAACGCCTGAACGAATCGCATCAAATGCAGACGTATTTGATTTCGAGTTGTCACTAGAAGATATGAAAAACATCGATTCACTTAATTTAAATGAACGTACTGGTGCCGATCCAGATAACTTTAGTTTTAATTTTTAATCAAGAAAGAGATTCCTCGAGTCAGCAAGACTCTGGAATCTCTTTCTTGTTTTATTTATAATCTTCCACAACAATCATTTCTTTCGTAATTGGATGGACAAATTGTAATTTTTTCGCGTGAAGCGAATAGTTATCAGCTCTAGTTCTCGAGCCATACATTCTATCACCCGTAACTGGATGACCAATTGAGCTAAAGTGAACTCGGATTTGATGCGTTCGTCCGGTTTCCAAAATAATATGAACTTTTGTGAAGTTTGCATCCTGTCCTACCACTTCAAAATGGGTAATCGCGGTTTGGCCAGTTGGAGATACCGCGCGACGTGATGAGTCATGGCGGTCATTACCAATTGATGTGCGAATGGAACCACTTTTTTGCGTCATGGCACCATCTACAATCGCTTCATAGACACGTATGATTTTTTTCTCTTCAAGCATACGGTCAAGCATCGATTTGATAAGTGGATGTTTAGCAATTAATACTAAGCCTTTCGTCCCTTGGTCAAGTCGATGAACGTGTTCTGCATATACGCCACCTTGTTTTTTTACATACGCCATCACATGATTCATGCATGTACCAGTTTGTCCTGGGTCATTTGGATGTGTTGCCATATCCACAGGTTTTGAAACGACAAGTACATGAGCATCTTCAAACAAAATAGGAACTTCGCAAGTTTCAGTCGCTACGTAAGAAGAAGGCTCAACAGTCACATGAAAAGTTAATTTTGTACCGATTGGGTAATGGTGCTGCCATACCATCGGTTCTCCGTTTTCGTTGACAATACTTTTAGCCATGCGCATTTCATGCATGATTTTCTTGCCAATATGAAAATCGTCCCGCAATAATTGCTCGATTGTAATATTGTCCTTTTGTAACTCATATTGAAAAGTCTTGATCATTTTCATTCCTCCAAAAAAGAGACCATGTACAATGACATGGTCTGCATTATCTCTTATTTTAATACAACTTCATCGAAAAAGGATTCGATATTTTCTACAGGCTGATTCCCAACCATACGTGAAACTTCTTTTCCATCCTCAAAATGAATCAAAGTCGGTGTAGCTTCAATCATATAATCTTCCCAACCTTGCTCAAATTCGTATATATTATATTGTACCAAATCTACACCCATATCTTCCACTACTGGCATCAAAACAGGTGTCATTGCTTTACAGTGAACACAAATTGGACTAAAGAAGTAAGCAGTAACAGGTTCTCCACTTTCAATCTGAGCTTGCAAATCATCCGGTAAAATGATGTTTTGATAGTTTTCATCATCCAATTGGTCAATCGTTTCTTGTTTCAAATCATCTGTCCCATAAGGGTTATCCGCCAATTTTTTATCGTTTGACATATTCGTCAAAACAATGAGCAAAATAAATACAACAACAATGGCGCCACCAATAATCAATAATTTTTTCAACTTAGTTTTCCTCCTTCAACGAACGTAAAACCAAAACACTTGTAAAAGCAATCAATGTAAATGCGACAAACGCCAAAAATGGGATGGTGATGAATCCTAGTAAATTAATGTACTCACCTGTACAAGCTACACGTCCACATGAAGGCGCACTTTCAGATAAAAAGTCCAGCTTTTGAATGCCGTAATGATAAAGGGAAATCATCCCACCGATTACCGCAAAAGCTGCTGTAGTGACGGCAATTCGTGCATTCTTTTGAATATAAGCAACTCCTAAAATAAGGACGAGTGGATACATGAAAATTCGTTGAATCCAACATAATTCACATGGTTCATATCCCCGGATTTCGGAGAAATAAAGAGAACCCATCGTTGCTGATAATGAAACAATCCACATAAATAATAGTAGATTCTCTATTTTTTTTGACATCGATTAAACTCCTCTGCGAGATATACTCATTTCAAATTATAATTCTAAGAGGAATACATGTAAAATATTTTCAACGCAAGCCTAACTCTTATATAATGAAATATGAAGCTTTTGTGAAGGAGAAGATACTATGTCCGAGCAATTCGATTTATCTCAATTTGAAGTCAGCATGGTTATTAGACAAACTACCATGGATGATATAGAAGCAATATTAGCAATGCAAAGGCTATGTTTTCCTGGGATGGAACCATGGAAAGTAGATCAATTACGTAGTCATTTAAGTATTTTCCCAGAAGGACAAATGGTCGCCGAACTTGATGGGAATATCATTGGTTCATGTTCAAGTTTAATTATCAACTTTGACGAATACGATGATCGTCATTCGTGGTCTGATGTTACGGATGACGGCTATATTACAAACCATAATCCTGATGGATACAATATGTATGGGATAGAAGTTATGGTTCACCCTGAGTATCGACGCATGAAAGTAGGGCAACGTTTATACGAGGCACGAAAAGAAATAGCGCGACAATTGAATTTAAAATCCATCATTATCGGAGGACGCATTCCAAATTATCACAAGCATTCAGACGAAATGTTGCCCCGTGAATATGTAGACGCTGTATCAAGACATAAAATTTACGATCCCGTACTAACGTTCCAGATTATGAACGGCTTTACATTAATGCGTATTAACCCGAATTACTTACCGGATGATAAAGCTTCCGTTAAATATGCGACATTGATGGAATGGAACAATGTTGACTATAAACCAATGTCAAAACGTCATTTTAAAACAAGTTACCCAGTGCGTATATGCGTCGTTCAATACATGATGCGTGCAATTGAATCATTTGAGGATTTAGCGAATCAATGTGAGTATTTTGTGGATGTAGCATCAGATGCACATTCAGATTTCGTGGTGTTTCCAGAAATTTTCACCACTCAACTCATGTCGTTCCTAAACGAGCCTTCACCGAGCCGTGCAATTCGACGATTGACTGAATTCACTCCTCAGTACATTGAATTATTTTCGGACCTGGCTGTACGCTATAACGTCAATATCATTGGTGGCTCCCACTTCGTAAAAGAAGAAAATGATGAGATTTATAACATAGCTTACTTATTCCGTCGCGATGGATCAATCGAGAAGCAATATAAAATTCATATCACCCCAAATGAACGCAAATGGTGGGGCATTAGCGCAGGTGATTCCGTTCGTGTATTTGATACGGATTGTGGGAAGATTGCGATACAGATTTGTTACGATATTGAGTTTCCGGAGCTTGGGCGTATCGCTACAGATATGGGTGCCAATATTATTTTCACTCCCTTCTGTACAGAAGATCGACAAGGATATTTGCGCGTGAAGTATTGCGCCCAAGCCCGTGCCATTGAAAACCAGATATACACCGTTATATCAGGAACAGTAGGGAACTTGCCACAAACTGAAAACATGGATATTCAATATGCACAGTCTGGTATTTTTGCACCGTCTGACTTTGAATTTGCTCGTGATGGGATTGTTGGAGAAACGAGCCCGAACTTGGAAATGGTGCTAATCAGTGACGTGGATTTGGAAATTTTACGACGTCAAAGACAAGATGGAACGGTTAAACACTTGAAAGACCGTCGTCATGATGTGTATCGAGTAGAATATAAAAAATAATGATGAAGTACCGCTTCCATGGAGGCGGTATTTGTTTCTAATGGAGGAATAGACATTGAGTTATCAACAAACAGTCGAGAAATGGTTGGCTTTCGAAACACTAGAACCTGAGTTGAAAGAGCAACTTGCTACAATCAGTCAACATGAAAAACTGTTAGAGGATGCTTTTTACAAGGATCTGGAGTTTGGAACAGGTGGTATGCGCGGTGAAATTGGAGCGGGTACAAACCGAATGAATACATATACTGTGCGAAAAGCTTCACAGGGTGTTGCCGATTACGTAAAGGCATCCGGTCCAGAGGCGATGAAAAAAGGAATTGTGATTGCATATGACAGCCGTAGAAAATCTCCGGAATTTGCGCAAGAAGCAGCAAGTACTTTTGCAAAAAACGGTATCAAAGCCTATGTATTCAGTGAACCACGGACAACCCCTCAATTGTCGTTCAGTGTTCGAGAACTGGGTGCTTATATGGGAATCGTCGTGACGGCAAGTCACAATCCACCAGAATATAATGGGTACAAAGTTTACGGTGAAGATGGTGCACAACTTAATTTAGCAAATGCTGAAGCGGTTATTTCATATGTCCAACATGTGGGGGACGAACTGGCAGTAGAAGCAGGGGATTTTGAAGCACTGGTGCAATCTGGGATGATTGAAATCGTAGGAAATGAGTTAGATAAAGCATATCTTGAACTCGTTGAATCCATTCAACATCACCGGGAACTCCCAGGGAAAGAGAATCTCAATGTTGTGTTCTCTCCGCTTCACGGAGCTTCAGGTTCGACAATTCGTGAATTGATGACGAATGCTGGTTACACGAATTTCACTTATGTGGAGGAACAAATGGAACCTAATGGTGAATTTCCTACATTGAAATCACCGAACCCGGAAGAAGCGGGTGCATTTGAACTTGCCATGAAGCAAGGTAAAAAGACGTCGGCAGACATTTTGATTACTGCAGATCCAGATGGAGATAGAGTAGGGGTTGCCGTTAAACATGATGAAAGCTATACCTTATTAACGGGGAACCAAACTGGGGCAATATTAATCGAGTATTTGCTGACACAATTAAAAGATAAAGGGATTATGCCTGCAAATGGACGTGTTTTCAAAACAATTGTGACATCTGATTTAGGAAGAGTCATTGCAGAGTTCCATGGAGCTTCAACCGAAGACGTGTTAACCGGTTTTAAATTTATCGGTGAAAAAATCCAACAATATCAGCAAACTAAAGAATATAAATTTTTGTTTGGGTACGAAGAAAGCTATGGTTATTTAATAAAACCATTTGCACGAGATAAAGATGCGATTCAGGCTGTTCTTGCTATAACAGAAGCAGCTGCTTATTATAAATTACAAGGAAAGTCGTTACTAGATGTATTACACGATTTGTACGAAAGACACGGTTACTATTTTGAGGGCTTGGTGTCAGTAACGAAAAAAGGGGCAGACGGGGCACGAGCAATCAAAGGTTTGCTGACCAATTTAAGAAATCATCCATTGGCTGAAGTTGCAGGGATTGCCGTTTCATCGCAGGAAGATTATTTGGCTCAAACGCGTACCTTTGTTGACGGACGTAAAGATGAGCAATTGATTTTGCCTCAATCAGATGTCTTGAAATATTTCCTGGCGGATGGATCATGGGTTTGTGTACGTCCAAGCGGGACTGAACCAAAGATTAAATATTATATCGGTGTAACCAGTCCAACTAAAGAAGATAGCAAAGAGAAAATGGAAGAAATTAAAACGCAATTCACTGCTGAAATGGATAAACGTTTCGAAGTGTGAAAAATGTACCCTATTAGTGAAATCACTAATGGGGTTTTTTGTGGGATGGGAATAAACATGGGAGTCACTCGCTTTTCAGTCGAAAGTATGAACACCCCATCGTGCGAATGCATGAAAACGAATGTTATGATAGAGAATACAATGAGAATATGGCGGTGAATGCATGAACACAAACGAAAATTCAAACATTGTGTTATTAAAAGAAATTGCCGAATTGTTAAATGAAGAAACTGAGATAACTGCTATGCTACAGGGTGCTTTAAGAAAGTTTTTAGAAGGCACACAATTTGAAACAGGATGGATTTTCTTTATTAGTTCTAAAGGAAAACATCAATTAATCGCACATGAAAACCTCCCCGAAGCTCTTAAATTCGATAACTGTCGCCATTTACAAAAAGGCGGTTGCTGGTGTGTATCGAAGTATCGTAATGGGGAACTGAGCAAAGCTACGAATATGATTGAGTGTCAACGAATTGAAAGTGCCATCGATGCAAAAGTAGGCGACCATGGTGGTATTACGCACCACGCAACCGTTCCTTTACAATCGGGACTAGAGAAATTTGGCCTGTTGAATGTCGCGTCCCCTAACACGATCGGTTTTACAAAGGATGAGCTGGCTCTACTTGAGTCCGTCGCTTTTCAAATGGGTTCTGCCATTAAACGAATTGTGCTAACAAAACAAGAACAGGAAATGGCGCTAGTTCAAGAGCGAAATCGTTTAGCCCGTGACTTACATGATTCCGTCAATCAGTTGTTGTTTTCCGTTACATTAACCGCTCGAGGTGGTAGCGAAATGGCTGAACAAAAGGGAGTGAAAGAAACATTCCGTGAGATTCAACATTTAACGCAAGAAGCGTTAACGGAAATGCGTGCACTCATTTGGCAACTGCGCCCCAAAGGATTAGAAAGTGGTCTAATTGAGGGAATAAAAGGGTATTCAGAGATGCTTGGATTGACCTTGAAAGTAAATGTTTCAGGTGTCATCAATTTACCTTCGAAAATAGAAGAAACACTTTTCCGCATTGCACAAGAAGGATTAAATAATATTCGTAAACATGCAGGTGTGCAAGAAGGGGAATTGTTTATAACTGTGACTTCGACAGATGTGTTATTTGTTCTGAAAGATGAAGGATGCGGATTTCAACTTGATTCTCATGTACGATTACCCTCCCTTGGTTTACAGAGCATGCGCGATCGTGCACGTGCCGCTGGTGGTTCAGTGGACTGGGCGAGTGAAATTGGAAAAGGCACGGAAATTTTAATCCGATTGCCATATTAAGGAGGAATCTGTCATGATTAAAGTGCTTATTGCGGATGATCATCATGTTGTTAGACGAGGCCTATTATTTTTCTTGAAAACACAAAAAGATATAAATGTTGTAGGCGAAGCAACGAATGGCCGAGAAGCAGTTGAGTTGACAGCAATCCTCAGACCCGATATCGTGTTGATGGACTTGGTCATGCCTGAAATGGATGGCATTCAAGCAACGAAACGTATTAAAGAAAGCTATCCACAAACGGAAGTCTTGATGCTCACTAGTTTTTCAGACAGGGATCACGTCATCCCTGCGATTGAAGCAGGAGCGGCAGGTTATCAATTAAAAGATATCGAACCAGATGATCTAGTGGAGTCGATACGCAAACTGATGCGAGGAGAAAATACTTTGCATCCGCAGGCAACTTCCCAACTGATGAAAAGTCGAGAGCCGCAAGTAGAGCCACCACATAAGTTATATCCTTTGACACCTAGAGAACAAGATGTTTTATTTGAGCTGACAAAAGGAAAGAGCAATCGAGAAATTGCCTCATCTTTGTTTGTTACCGAGAAAACAGTCAAGACACATATATCGAATATTTTTTCGAAATTACACGTACAAGACCGTACCCAGGCTGCACTATATGCAGTCAAGCATGGGTTAACTGAACCGAGTGGATTGTAAAAGGAGAGAAAAAGGAATGAAAGTATTAGTAATTAGTGGCGGACCAAGGAAACATGGACGCACTGCAATCGCAGCAAGATTTATTGAACGAACATACGGATTCCATACATTGGATTTAAGTGTGATGGAAATGCCTTTATATAATGGGGAAGAAAATCAAGCAACTCATCCTGTTGTGAAATCATTACGACAAGCCGTTCTTGAAGCGGATGCCGTATTATTATTATCACCTGAGTATCACAGTGCAATGAGCGGTGCCATGAAAAACATGCTGGATTTCCTAGGAAGCACACAATTTTTACACAAACCAGTTGGATTAATTGCCATCGCTGGTGGAGGTAAAGGCGGTATCAACTGTTTAAATAATATGCGCACCGTCATGCGAGGCGTTTATGCAAATGCCATTCCTCGCCAGTTGGTGCTAGATCCTAATCGTTTCGATTACGACCGTGATGGTTTAGAAAAAGACGCTGCTGAACAAGTGGAAGGGTTGATTGAAGAGTTAAAAATGTATGCTCGTATCGGGAATGAAATGAAAGCGCAAAGCTTGATATAAAAAAAAGCTGGAGACCATGGGACTTACGCGGTTTCAGCTTTTTTAGATGAGAACAGATAATGAATACTTCACTGATCCATTCTTCACTAAAAGCCAGCCCACAAAGCGTGGACTGGCCTTTTTTAGTTCTCTAGCGCTTTTTTGTAGGATGTTTGCGCATATCTTTTGTGATTTGTTTCCACTTACCGAGTTCCGCTTTTCGGGCCACAGCGTCGGCTTTCCGTTCTATATAGGCAAGTTCACGTTTCAATTTTTCATAACTCGCATAACGTTCACGAGTTAATGAACCATTTTCCAAAGCTTCTGAAACGGCACATCCTGGTTGCCCACTGTGTTGACAATCGTTGAATCGGCAGGCGTTCGCTAATTCTTCCACGTCTTTAAAGCCCGCTTCAAGACTCTCACTATTATCCCACATCTGGAATTCTCGCATTCCGGGTGTATCAATCAATAAGCCACCACCTGGCATATGGAATAATTCACGATGGGTCGTCGTATGTCGTCCTTTGTCATCATCTTCTCGAATGCTATTAACGGCCATTACTTTTACTCCACACAATGCGTTGGTCAAGGATGATTTGCCGACACCTGAAGAGCCGAGTAAAGCGGCTGTTTTACTGTCTTTCAATAATTCTTGTAGCTCAGCCACACCTTCGCCGGTTACACTGCTGACAACGTGGATAGGAACACCAAAAGCGACAGCCTCTGCTTGTTCCACATAGCTTTGTGGGTCGGGACATACATCTTTTTTCGTTAGGACAATAACAGGATTTGCACCTGAATCCCATGCCGCAATCATGTATCGTTCAAGTCGACGAACGTTGAAGTCCAAATTTAAAGACATAACTAGAAAGACAATATCAACGTTTACCGCAACAATTTGTTCCACTGTTGTCAGTCCAGCTGCTTTGCGAGAAAAGATTGAAGTTCTCGGCAAGATGCTGTGGATGATTCCTTTTTCCTCGCCCGGCATTTTTTCTATCGCTACCCAGTCTCCGACGGCGGGGTAGTCTCGACGCTCCAGTGCTTGATGCTTGAAACTTCCTGAAAGTGACCCCAACCATTCGCCATCATTTGTTACGACGCGGTACATATGTTTATGTTCGAGCAAGACACGTCCATAGACGCTTGATTGTAATTTTTCATTGGTCGGCTGGTCCGTCCATTTCGTTTTCCATGAGTCGTTCCAACCATACTTTTCAACTGTTTTCAATGTGTATTCCTCCTGTTTTATGCATATAAAAAACCGTGACTGCGAAGAGGCAGCCACGGTTAAATACACATCAAAAGGAACGTTCGCTCTTTTAGAAAGCAATCGTGTGATGAGTTACCTGGAACTTGCCAATTCGCGTTTTTACACTTTCATATAAAGTTGCCATAATACCTCACCCGCTTTCTGTTTATTAAGTAAAT
>Ga0209013_10002384_pt1 | contig 17048 bp, 14 predicted proteins | sample Cruoilmetagenom2_FD_187291 | JGI IMG/M metagenome (GOLD analysis project Ga0209013, IMG submission 187291) | Oil polluted marine microbial communities from Coal Oil Point, Santa Barbara, California, USA - Sample 2 (SPAdes) (version 2) | ecosystem: Environmental > Aquatic > Marine > Oil seeps ...
TGCCTGGGTTATAGTCGGATTGGACCAACGATTTGGCTGGTCACCTGATCTTCCCAACTGGATCCAGATTATCGCGCTGGTCATTATTCAAGCCGGTAGCCTAATTGGCACCTGGGCTATGCTGGCCAATCGTTTCTTCTCCTCGCAGGTCAGAATCCAAACCGATCGTGGACATATGGTTGTGAAACAAGGTCCATATCAATATGTTCGTCATCCGGGATATGCCGGAGGGTTGCTTTCCTGGTTGGCATCACCGATCTTATTCAGTTCCTGGTGGGTGATCATACCTACAGTGTTAGCGATAACCGCTTCTGTGATCCGCACTGTCCTAGAGGATCGTGTTTTGCAGGAAGAGTTGCCAGGTTATAGAGAGTATGCGGAAGAAGTGAAATACCGATTAGTTCCAGGGATATGGTAATGGTTGAAGGAAGATATATCTCCGCTAATGGTCTGGAAATATTCTACCGGGAATCCGGTCGTGGAAAACCACTAATCCTTTTACACGGCGCAACCGATACCCATAAGCTCTGGCAATCCTTTGTCCCTACTTTGTCTAAATCTTTCCGAGTTTTTACTCCAGATAGCCGCGGCCATGGACGAACTTTGAACCCATCCCAAGAATTAAGTTACCAGTCTCTCGCAGATGATCTGGCGGCTTTTATTTACGAGCTTGATCTCGAGAAGCCTTTTATTTTTGGTTACAGCGATGGCGGGCAGGCGGCGTTGGATTTTGGCATGCGTTATCCTGACATCCCGGGTGCTCTTGTAATCGGAGGCGCCTGGCACAGATTTTCAACTGAATATCAGGAGGCCCTCAGACAGGCCGGATTTATCGGACCCGGTGAGATAGATTTTCAGATCTATGGTGAGTTTGCACCGGAAGACTGGAAACAAAGGATGAGTAAATTTCATCTAAATCCGGATCCAAATTACCCGGAAGTATTATTAAAAAACCTCGCCACTCTCTTCTGGACGCCTTTGAATTATGGTAATGAGGATTTTGAGAAAATTCTGGCTCCAACTCTGCTCCTGGTAGGTGAGTTGGATGAAATGGTACAGCCGGAAGAATCCCGGGAAATGGCGTCGTTGATCCCCGAAGCTGAACTTGCAGTGATCCCTGGTGCCACCCATACCCAGGTGATTGTCCCAGGGGGAGAGTGCATTCCGATCGTGATCGATTTCCTGCTGCGTCAGATGGATTGATCTCTCTTGTCACCAATTGATTTAAATCCCGTTACGACTTGACATAGGGGGTATACTATTACCGTTAACAAACCTGAATTCCTGTGTTTATTTGGTTCCATTTTTAGGTTATTAGATTTGAGGTTGAGAATGAAAGATTTGAAATTTTTATTGGATCCCATGCGCTTGCCGTTTTTGGTTCTGACACCTGCTTGTGTTGTTCTGGGCCTTGGCACTGCCGTATGGACAGATGGAACGGTGAACTGGTTCCACTTTTTGTTGGTGTTGATTGGGGCAATTTCAGCCCATATTAGTGTTAATGCATTTAATGAGTATTTTGACTTTAAAAGTGGACTCGATGAAAAGACTAAACGGACGCCTTTCAGCGGCGGCAGCGGTCGTTTGCAGCAGAATCCTGAGCTAGCAAAACCTGCTTTGCTGATGTCCTGGATTTTCCTGGGTATTGTGACTGCCGTTGGTATATACTTTGCCTGGAAGATTGGCTCCGCTTTGATCCCCCTCGGATTGATAGGATTATTGATCATCTATTTTTACACCGAATGGATCACCCGTTTTCCACTCTTGTGCTTGATCGCCCCCGGATTGGGTTTCGGTCCCTTGATGGTAATGGGGACTGATTATGTGCTTACAGGAAGTTACTCCTGGACCGCTTTCCTGGCCTCGTTAGTTCCTTTTTTCCTTGTTAGCAATCTCTTGCTACTAAACCAATTCCCTGATGCGGAAGCAGACCAGAGCATTGGTCGGAGACACTACCCGATCCAAATCGGCAAACTGAAAAGCAGCCGGATCTATCTGGCATTTTTGATCCTGCCCTTTGTGGTAATCGGGATTGGGGCTACCAGCGGCCTCTTTCCACTCTCAAGTTTGATCGGATTTCTGGCTTTGCTGCTGGTTATCCCTATTTCTAAAGGCCTTTTAAATCATGCCGAGGAAACTGAGAAATTGATCCCTGTCCAGGGACAAAATGTAGTTATCAACCTTGTCACCCCTATCCTGGTTGCCATTGGATTATTTATCGGCTGGCCGGGATAAAATATCAAGCTTTCTATGTTCAAAAACCTGCTGATCTTTAGCGGTTTTTTGTTTTTAAACTGGCTTATTTGTTGATGAGGGACTACAATAAATCCAGTTTAGATTTCCCTTCACTTTATCGGTTTCCCACAAAACAGACAACTTATCAGGTGTTATTTATGGATAATCTCCAGCTTTCTTTTACCCTGATGGCAGAATCTGATATCCCGGATCTCACCCTAGTGATGACCCGGGCTTTCGACGATGATTCTAAAAAACATCTTGGAAAGGAAAAAGGAGGTCCACCCGGGTATGATAATGGGGATTTTTTCCGCGAATGGCTCTTACCCTATCAGGAAAGTGTGGGTTATAAGATCCTTGCTGGAGAAACCCTGATCGGCGGTATTATCGTCTGGATCCTGCCGGAAGGACATAATATCCTGGGTACGATCTTTGTCGATCCTGACTATCAGGATCAGGGAGTTGGGCAGGGGACATGGATGTTTATTGAAGATACTTATTCTGATACTAAAAGTTGGCGCTTAGGCACTCCCTCCTGGGCTACCAAGAACCACCATTTTTATGAGAAATGCGGTTTTGAGGAAGTCGAAGAAGATCCTTTGATCCCCCTTGAGGAAGACAGCATCATCTTTCGAAAGGAAATTAAATGATAATGACATCAGAAATTGTATTTCGGATTCTAATGTTTGTGTCTTTTATCGCCATGTTCGCGATCCGGATTTATTTTCAATCCAAAGTCCTCCATGAAAAAAGGGAAATCGATATCCAGGAGAACAAACTCAGCCTGGTTGCTGGCAGTATCGCTGCTTTATTCACTCTGGTCTTTGGGGCTGAGTATATATTCTTTCAAGGGACTTTCAAATTTACCTATCTGCTTGATTATCCAGATTGGTTGCGCTGGTTGGGAGTGATTACCCTGGCGTTTGGTATCACCCTGTTGGGATTGGCTCATTATCACCTGGGTAAGAGTTTTAATTCCCTGGTGGTTGCAAAGGAAGACCACCAGCTGGTCACCTCGGGCCCCTACCGCAAGATCCGTCACCCGATATATACTGCTTATTTGATGAACTACGTGGCTGGAGGTTTGCTGGCATCCAACCTGGTCTTAACCTTTGTGCCGATATTCTTCTTTGGCTTAATGATCAACAACCGCATCCCGCGGGAAGAAGCTGTGATGCGGGAAGAATTTGGGCAGGACTATATTGACCTGGAGAAAAGAACCGGCAGGCTGCTGCCGCTATTAAAAAAGAATCTTGGAAATATCCCTACGGATGAGGAGCAGAAATGAACCCGGAACCATCACACTATCAATGGACTCCAAGGGATAAGTGGCTTTACTGGCTATCCATGGTTCCTTTCCTGGTGGTTTTTATCGGCGCTTTGATATTGCTTTCAACCTATTCACCCTGGCTGGCGATGCTGGAGGTGGTCTTTTACCTGATCACCTGTGTGTTCCAGGCTGGCTGCTGCATAGGCTGCCCCTATCGAGGTAAATACTGCCCGGCCTTATTTGGGATCTACTTTGGAAATGTTCTTTCAGGGATACTTTATCCCAAACGCGAGTTTAGCCAAAAGTTCTTTGAAAAGAATGCGGCAGCAGGGGAGATCATGGTTTTGGTGATCGCCTTATTCCCTATCTATTGGGTGGTTAAAACATCCTGGTGGCTGCTGCCGATTTATCTGCTCTTGATCGCCGCCCACCTGGTGCTTTTTATGCCAACCCAGTGTGAAAAGTGCTCATATAACGAAACCTGTCCGGGTGGAATCACCTGGCGCACCTGTTCGGTGTGGCTTCGATCCAGGGAAACAGATAATATTGAAATTAGCGGAAAAGAAGATGAGTAAGTTGTAAGTCGTAAATAGTTAATACCCGGGAGAGTCCCATGAACACCAAAACTAGAAAAATCATTCGCTGGATCGCCCGCATCTGGGCTGCTTTGATGGTGGCTTTTATGTTGTTCATGTTCATCGCCCACATCATTGAGGATGGTATCGGTCCATTAACCGGTCTCTACATCCGGGATTATTTTATGATGCCTTCCATGGTGATCTCCTTGATTGGCTTGGCTCTCGGATGGAAGTGGGAGCGTCTGGGGGGAATCATGGCCCTGGGCGGTATGGTGGCTTTTTACCTCTTTGACTTTGCCTTTTCAGGTGATTTTCCGCGCGGTCCAACTTTTCTGATCATTGTCTTTCCGGGAGTTCTGTTCCTGATCCTGGCCTATACAGCTAATAAAACAGATCAAAGTTAACGTTATTTCACTCTCATCGCACTTTCAATGACTCTAATCCGAGAATATCAAGATCAGAATGCGCTTGAAGTTGGCATCCTGATCAAGAAAACTTAAAGCGAATTCAATTTATCTTTCCTGGACCCAGAAGAGCAGGAGTTTTGAAGGTTATGGTTTTCCGATTCAACCGATGAGGAAGGTTATAAGAAAGGTATAGAAGTGACCCACTTACGCTATGTTTTTATAGAATCCTGAAAGTGATTTCTTCAAATTCTAGGGGGAGATGAAGGTATTATCTAATTATTTATTTCCTAAGAATATCAAAAAATTAAGATATCAATAATATTTTTTACTGCTTAAAGTCATATTAGTCTTTATCGGGCTAATAATCCTGCAAAGTCACTCACAAAAAAAACAGAAATAGTCTATAATAGCCACTTATGTGAAAATACTCACAATCTTTAGAGGGTTCACTCTTCGGTTGTTTTGTAAAATTTTATTCAATATTAGATTGGGTGAGATAACAGGGAAAGGTGTCATATATGAAAGATAAAATCGTGAGTCTCTTGAAACAATATAGCAATGACAGAGGCAGGTTAATGGATATCTTGCTTGATATCCAGGAAGAATATCACCATATTCCTCGTGAAGCGGTTGAGATCATCGCCGATCAGCTTGATCTGTCCAGGGTTGATGTCGAGCAGACTATCACCTTTTATCATTTTTTATCCCTGAGACAAGTTGGAAAATACGCTATATATTTAAACGATAGTCCAGTTGCTTATATGCATGGTCGAGCTGATGTCGCTCAGGCTTTTGAGCAGGAAGCCGGAGTTACTTTCAACAAAGTTACTGATGATGGCTTGATCGGGCTCTGGGATACAGCGGATATAGGTATGAGTGATCAGGAACCTGCCGCCATCATCAATGGGACGGTTTTCACAGAGCTAGATCCCACTAAAGTGAAGACTATCATCCGCGGGATGGTGGATGGTAAAGAGATTGCCGAGATTGCTGAGGAAGTGGCTGACAGCATTAACAGCAAGGATCACCTGCGTACAATGGTTAAGAATAATATTCATGTCAAAGGTGCTGTTGCCTTTGCTGATTATAAATATGGAGAAGCGCTTAAAAAAGCCGTTAGCCAAACACCGGTACAGATCGTTGATGAGGTTAAAGTATCTAACCTGCGGGGGCGCGGTGGCGCAGGATTCCCGACTGGCCTTAAGTGGGAATACTTCCGCCAGAATGTTGAGGACGAGGTTTATCTGATCTGCAATGCGGATGAAGGGGAACCGGGCACTTTCAAGGAACGGGTAATCTTAACAGAGCTGCCTGAACTGCTATTTGAGGGTATGGCGATTGCTGGTTACGCAATCGGTGCCAAAGAAGGAATCGTCTACCTTCGTTATGAATACCGCTACCTGAAACCATATTTGGAGAATGTTCTTCAGCAGATGCGGGATAAAAACTTGCTAGGTAAAAAGATTGCCGGTCAAAAGAAAATTGATTTTGACATCAGGATTCAACTAGGCGCAGGATCTTATGTCTGCGGAGAGGAATCAGGCCTGATCGAATCCATGGAAGGCAAACGCGGCGAACCAAGGAATCGACCTCCATTCCCAGTCGAGAAAGGATACCTGGATAAACCGACAGTGGTAAATAATGTTGAAACTTTATGCAAAGTACCCTCGATCGTGCTCAATGGTGCAGATTGGTTCAAAGCCATTGGTACCAAGGAATCTGCTGGCACTAAGCTGCTGAGCATCTCCGGCGACTGTCAAAAACCGGGGGTTTATGAGGTGCCTTGGGGAATGACCATCAATGAAATGCTGGACATGGCCGAAGCCTCGGATATCCAAGCAGTTATGGTTGGTGGCCCTTCGGGCTTATGTGTTGACTCAACTCACTTTGGACGTAGCATTTCCTTTGAGGACCTTGCCACCGGTGGGTCGATGATCGTGATCGGCAAGCAGCGGGATCTATTAAGAGACTTCATCCTACCATTTACAAACTTCTTCATCGAAGAATCCTGCGGATCCTGCACTCCCTGCCGGTCTTTGACTATTATTCTAAGGAATAAGCTGACAAAGATCTTAAATGGCAAAGGAACCAAAAACGACATTGATGAACTGTACAATTGGGCTTTACAGGGGAAACCTGCCAACCGGTGCGGACTCGGCCAAACAGCAGCCAACCCGATCATTGCCTCGATACAGAATTTCAGACCACTTTATGAGAATTTGATCCAGACTGATCAGGAATACCTGTCAGAATTCAACATGGAAGATGCAGTAGTAGAATCATGCGAAGCTGTAGGCAGAATTCCGAATATCCATACCAACTAATCCTGGCAAAAAGAGAAAATACGATATGACTAAAAACGGAAAAATTTACTTCGAAATTGACGGGAAACCGTGTTATGCAGAAAAAGGGCAGTCGGTCATTGATGCAGCCAAAGAGAATGGCGTTTATATCCCCTCCTTATGCCACTATGAGGGTGTAAAACCAGCTGGATCGTGCAGGCTTTGCAACGTTAAGGTTAATGGTCGGACTATGACCGCCTGCACAACTCCGGTCGCAGAAGATATGGTCGTAGAGAATGAAATACCTGAGTTAACCGAACTCCGAAAATCGATCATTGAGATCATGTTCGTCTCAGGAAACCATTTCTGCCCCTCTTGCGAAAAAAGCGGCAATTGTGAGCTGCAGGCCATGGCCTACCGCTATCAGATGATGGTGACTCGGTATCCCTATGAATTCCCCATCAATAATGTCGACGCGGTCCCAGATCATTTATTTCTCGACCGTAATCGCTGCATACTCTGTAAACTCTGCATTCGTATGATTAAAAAAGATGGCAAGAACGTCTTTGCATTCAATGGCAGAGGAGAGCATCTGCATGTGGTGATGGATGAGCACCTGGCTTCTCAAATGTCTGAGGAAGAAGCCCAGGAGGCTATGGAGATCTGTCCAGTTGGCGCCATCCTGAAAAAAGAACAAGGCTTTATTGTGCCAATCGGTAGTCGGAAGTTTGATAAGACTCCCATTGGCATTGATATCAATAACTAATAACTAGACCAATAGGATTGATAACAATGAGCAAACCAGTATTAGCAACAACCTCACTTTCAGGATGCTTTGGCTGCCATATGTCACTTCTTGATATTGATGAGAGAATCCTTGAATTGATCGAATTGGTGGAATTCAATAAGTCTCCTGTCGATGATATTAAAACATTCACCAAAGAATGCGACATTGGCTTGATAGAAGGTGGATGCTGCAACAGCGAGAATATTGAGATTCTGAAGGAATTCAGAAAACAATGCAAGATCCTTGTGTCTGTTGGGGAATGTGCCATCATGGGCGGACTACCAGCTCTGAGGAACGGCATATCAATCAGGGAATGTCTTGAGGAAGCCTATCTTAACGGACCAACTGTGGGAATGAATTCAGATAAGATCATTCCCAACGATGATGAGCTGCCAATGCTCCTTGACAAAGTGTACCCCTGCCACGAGATCGTGAAGATCGATTATTATCTTCCGGGCTGCCCGCCCACGGCTGACTTGATCTGGAACGCCCTGGTGGCCCTGGTCACAGGTGACGAGTTGAAGTTACCTTATGAAGTAGTGAAATTCGACTAAAAAAGGATATTTATATGTCACAGAAAATCACCATTGATCCTATCACCAGGGTTGAAGGACACGGTAAAGTAACCATTCACCTGGACGACAATAATAATGTAGCCGAATCCAGATTCCATATCGTAGAGTTCCGGGGTTTTGAAAGATTTGTGCAGGGCAGGCCGTACTGGGAAGCTCCGGTTCTGGTCCAGCGGCTGTGTGGGATCTGTCCGGTCAGCCACCATCTGGCGGCTGCCAAAGCTCTTGATGTTTTAGTCGGTGCAGGTACCGGTGATGGGCTTACGCAAACTGGGGAAAAAATGAGAAGGTTAATGCACTATGGGCAGACGTTCCAGTCCCATGCGCTGCATTTCTTCCACCTGGTCTCACCGGATCTTTTATTTGGTATAGACGCGGACCCGGCCATCCGAAACGTGATTGGCGTTGCCCTTGAACACAAAGATCTTGCAGTTCAGGGTGTTATGATGCGGAAATTCGGTCAGGAAATTATCCGGGCCACAGCAGGTAAGAAAATCCATGGCACCGGTGCCATCCCAGGCGGGATCAATAAACATCTCACTCTGGAAGATAAAGAAGCCTTCTTAAATGGTCCGGATCCAATGAATATCGACAAGATGATCGATTGGTCGGTTGGTGTCCTGGAATTCTTCAAGGATTATTACAAGAAGAATCAGGAATTCATTGACGGATTTGCATCCTTCCCATCCAATCATCTCAGTCTTGTCAGGAAGGACGGCGCTCTTGACCTGTACCACGGGGTCCTGAGAGCTGTAGATTCGGAAGGGAAGATTATTTTCACTGATGTTGATTATCAGAATTACCTGGATTACATCGAAGAAGAAGTCCGCTCCTGGAGTTACATGAAATTCCCCTTTATCAAATCCCTCGGGAAGGAAAATGGCTGGTACAGGGTGGGCCCATTGGCCCGGCTGAACACGTGTGATTTCATTCCTACTCCGATGGCGCAGGCAGAATTTGAGCAGTTTAAAGCCCTGACCTATGGCAAACCTGACAACCATTGTCTGCATTATCACTATGCAAGATTAATTGAGCTGCTACACTCTGCTGAAATGATGAAAGAGCTGCTTAATGATCCTGATCTGATGGAAGGTGAACTTGTCACAAAAGGAACCAAACTAAAACGAGGCGTTGGCCTGATCGAAGCTCCCCGGGGAACCTTATTCCACCATTATGAGATCAATGATGATGACCAGATCACCCTGGCAAATCTGATTGTATCGACCACTAACAATAATGAGCCAATGAACCGATCGGTGAATTCAGTGGCACATTCCTGGATGGACGGAAATCAGGAGATCACTGAACCGATGATGAACGCGGTAGAAGTGGCCATCCGGGCTTACGATCCCTGCCTCAGCTGTGCAACTCACGCCCTGGGTCAGATGCCCTTGGAGATTTCTCTGTACGATGTAAATGACCAATTGATTGATAGAAAACGGACCTGATCTTCCATGCGGATAATGGTTTACGGGTATGGCAATCCAGGTCGGCAAGATGATGGGTTAGGTATAGAGCTGGTCAGCCGCCTGGAAGAATGGGCGGCTGAGACTGGGTTGGCAGATATTGAATTTGACAATAACTACCAATTGAATATCGAGGACGCAGAAGTGATCTCTCGGAAAGATCTGGTGGTTTTCGCTGATGCATCTGAAGAGAATATCGAGGATTTTTGCCTTAGCAAGGTAGATGGCAGCGGAAAACTCTCTTTTACCACTCACGCTGCCTCCCCCGGGTATATCGTCAAACTTTGCCAGGAACTATTTCAGAAAGAACCCCTGGTCTTCCTTTTACATATCAAAGGATATGAATGGGCTTTTCAGGAAGGTCTTTCTTCCAAGGCTCAAATAAACCTTGAGAAGGCAGTTTCTTTCATGAAAGACATCCTGGAGCATCCGAAAAAAGCAACAGAACCTACTGATAAAGAATGTTAGAGGTCTGACCCCTGGTCTTAAGCCAGGGTTTTATCGTATTCAGATTTGTAGTCTGCAGGGATCATCCCCTTATCTCCGATCCTGAACCCTTTGGAATTGTAGCCTGAGAGGCGAATCTCTTTTCCCTCACAGGCACTGATACCGATCCATTTGCAGTTCTGACAGTGCTTTAGTCCGTTGATTTGAACTCCCCAGCACTCATCTTTGGTTAGATATGAAGTCTCCACTTTCCGCATATTGTTCTACCTTTAAAAAAACCTTTGATTCTGATCATTGACTTAATAAGTCCAATCGTTTTACCGGCTATACTCTATTACAAGCCAGAAATTCACAGCCGGGAAAATGTCCTATAAAGTTTACTCCTGTCCCAGGAAGGGTGCAAGCAATAGATCAGCCATTTAGCTCTTTTGGTTGATCTTTGGGTTTCAAATGTCATGTTTTTTGTCAGTTGAACCAGCTTCGGGACTATGGTTAAATTTATTACATATCCTGGTCCACCTTTTGGTTCAGGAATTTTTTAACTCTCATATCAAAATTGCTAATATTGTTCAGAGGTATCCATGTCAAATATAGAATATGATGACTTTCTTTTTCGCCAGGAAATAAGTGAAGCTGCTCCATTTGTTGCCGATCTAATCCGATGGGAAGATGAACGCCAGGCTAGAAAATTGATCTTTATTCCCTCCCAGTCCTATGTGCCCCAAGCTGTTCGTGATGCATTGGGCACTCGTTTTCAGAATCTATATGCCGAAGGATATCCTCCCTCAAAAATGATACTGGAAGACGAAGAAGGCCTGAGAGATATTGCCTGGCACATGGCCAATTACCGGCGCTATGCGGATCGCCGATTTTATAAGGGAAAAGAGTATGCCAATATCCTGGAATGCCTGGCTCAGCGTAAGGCTGCTCAGCTTTTCGCCACCAAGGAGGTTCCAGCAGAACAGATCCATGTGAATGTCCAAGCCTTATCCGGTACACCGGCCAATCTGGGCGTCTACTGGTCCCTGATGGAGCCTGGAGATACCTTTATGGGCTTAGACCTGTATCAGGGGGGCCATCTTTCCCACGGATCCGAGTTTAACATTTCCGGGCAGCGCTACAATGTGGTCTCTTATGGTGTTGATCCGGATACTGAAAGATTGGATTACGATTCTATTCGAGATCTGGCTCTAAAAAAACATCCCAAGATCATCGTTGCTGGTTACACTTCTTATCCCTGGGCTCCGGATTGGGGGAAGTTCAGAGAGATAGCGGATGCCTGCGGCGCTTACCTGATGGCAGATATCTCTCATGTGGCCGGGATGGCTGTGACCGGGGTTTATCCCAACCCGGTTGGTATTGCTGATGTTGTGACCTTTACCACTCATAAAACTCTGATGGGGCCGCGGGGCGCGATAGTGCTGACTACCGATGAAGACCTTGCGGAAAAAATCGATCTGGCTATTTTCCCTGGAGAACAAGGTGGCCCGCATGTCAATAAATTTGCTGCCATGGCCGTTGCTTTTGAACTGGCAAAGACTGACCAGTTCAATAATCTGCAGCGCCAAATCGTAAAGAATGCAAAGGCCCTGGCAGAAGGATTTACAAAACGTGGAATGAGGTTAGCTTACGGTGGAACAGACACTCATTTAATCTTGCTGGATCTGAAATCGATATCTACTCCCTCAGCGCAGCCAACTGAAATGGATTACCCTGTCTGGGGAGAACCGGCAGTCCGCATTCTTGACCTGGCAGGAATGGTTGCCAATAAGAATACGATTCCGGGGGATCTGGAAACATCCCTGGCAACTGGTATCCGTTTAGGAACCCCCTGGCTGACCCAGCGCGGCTTGGTAGAAAAGGATATGGATACCCTGGCGGGTTTAATGTATAAATTGCTCTCGAACCTGAAACCTTTTGTTTATCAGGGATTGGCAGGGATGCTTCCCAGAGCTAAAGTCGACTTGAATATTTTGGAAGAAGTCCGATCAGAAGCAGCAAACATTGCCGGAAAAGCCGGTATCGATCTGGATATTGAAGGTTTTGGATACCCACATTATCAGAAACTTGAGACTGTCCCTGATGGGGAAACTCGACAGATCAAAGTGACTGGCTTCAGAGCCAGACAATTTTTGGACCAGTTGATCACATCCAACCTGATGGGGCTGGCAGTAGGTGAAAAAGCGATTTCGTGTTTCCTTAATGCTGAAGGTGCTTTGCTAGCTGATGTTGAGATAAGGCGAATTGAGTCAGATTCGAGGGGACGGGATAGTTATTTGATCTCGTCTCAGCCTGCCCAAACAGGGGAACTGCTGTCCTGGATGCGGGGTATTAGTGATGGATATATCTGCTTTGATCAAAAAGACTTATTTAGGAAAGTAGAAGGGCCGGTCATCCTGGATCTGGTAGAGGAACAGGGCAGACCTTATCAAGCTGAGATTGGTGCAGGAACTGAAGTTAATACAATCTACCAAGAGCATCCTGATCGTTTTGATCTATCCAAACCCTATTTTATTGGCCAGGATTCAATCAGAGGGGACTTGCCGAAACATCAACAGAAAGATTGGGGTTGGAAAGAGAAAGAGTCCCCGCCGAGGAAAACTGAACTCAATACTGTCCATCAAACACTGGGTGGTAAATTGGTTCCCTTTGCCGGATGGGAAATGCCGGTGAGATATTCCTCTGTCAAGGAAGAACATCAAGCGGTCCGAAATAGCGCAGGATTGTTTGATGTCGCCCATATGGGCGTCTTTGAGATCTCAGGCCCCAACGCAACACCTTTCCTGGATCTTGTTTTTTCCAATTATGCTGCCTGGCTGGATGATGGGCAATCGCTCTATGGTTACTTCTTGAAACCTGATGGTAGTGTGATCGATGATGGCATCATCTACCGGGTCAGCGCGGATTATTACTATTTAGTGATCAATGCTTCCAACGAAGAGAAGGATTGGGACTGGATAAATGCGGTTAACAACGGGAAAGTGGTCATTGATCAAGACCGTCCCTGGATAAAAGTAGAAGCACCGGCTCTGATCAGAAATTTAAAGGATCCGGCCAGTGGTAAAGCTCAAAAGCGAGACCTTGCCGTGCAAGGGCCCCGTTCGTTGGATATCCTCCAGGCAATGACAGATGATCCGGTCCTAAAAAGGGCTCTTTCCCGCTTGCGACGCACGGAATTGATGTCCTGTGAATTAGGAGGAATTCCCTTGGTAGTGGCCCGAACCGGATATACGGGCGAAAATTGGGGTTTTGAGATCCTGGTTCATCCAGAGCAGATGGAACAACTCTGGAATCTGATCCTGGCCGCAGGAGAGCCCTTCGGAGTAAAACCAACTGGCCTGGCTTGCAGGGATTCAACCCGGATCGAAGCTGGGCTTCCATTATATGGCCATGAATTGGCTGGTCCTTTGGAGATCACTCCAGTCGAAGCGGGATTCCCAGGGTACGTGAAATACCACAAGCCATTTTTCGTCGGTAGAGATGCTCTTTTAGCCAAGGAGCAAAGCCGGCAGCGGGAGATTGTGCGATTCCGGTGTGATCAAAAACGGACCCGGCGGCCAAAAGAACTGGACCTGCTAATCAACAAAGAGAACCAGCAGGTAGGACAGGTAACCAGCTGTTCGATGGATGTGGAGGGCAACCTGGTGGGTCTGGCTTTGGTCGATCGTGAATTGATATCCCCGGATACAAAGCTTACTGTTTGTACCGCAGCTGGCGGATCGCGAGGTGATTGCCTGCAGATCGATGGTCAATCTGTATTGCCGATAGCAATTACAGTCCTACCAAGATTTCCGGAGAAAGATGGGAAGAAACCTGCCTGGATGGCCGGGGAAGACTGAAAGACAAATTACTTCAAAACATATTCAACCGCGATTTCTTATTATGGTAAGATAATCGCGGTTGTTCTTATCCAGATATTTATCAATAATAAAGGGACTCAGTTCCTTTATGGGACTAAGTCCCTAATCAGGAGGAAATTATGGATCCGATTATCTTTACAATCCCTGGTACGAACTTTTCACTGCATTGGTATGGTGTGATCATGGCTATCGGTATCATATTGGCCGGCCTGGTTGCGGAATGGGGTGTCAGGCAAAGAGGGGAAAATGGAGAGCACATCTGGGAATTATTGATGTGGGGTGTTCCCTTTGGCATCGTGGGTGCCAGGTTATGGTATGTCCTTAATGATATTGCTGGGGGAGGGCGCTATTACATTGATAATCCCTTGCAAATCATCAACCTGCCGCAAGGCGGATTGCATTTTTACGGCGCGGTTCTTTTTGGCGCTCTGGGTGCTTTGATCTTTGTAAAAAGGTCTAAACTGGATTTCAGAGTATTCCTGGACGCGGCCGCTCCAGCTTTGTTGATCGGTCAGGCCCTGGTTCGCCCGGCGAATTTCATCAACCAGGAACTCTATGGTCAGCCAACTGATCTTCCCTGGGGAATCCGAATTGACGAGTTCCACCGGATCGCTCCCTGGCGGAATATGTATGAGTTCCCTTATGAACTCACTCGTTTCCACCCTGCCTTTGCCTATGAGATGTTGTGGAATTTCCTGGCTGCAGGATTGCTTCTTTGGCTTGCCCTGGAATATAAAAAGAAGATCAAACCTGCCACTATCTTTGCTGGTTGGTTGATCCTGGAAGGCGTAGGACGAGAGTTCATTGAGTTCTTCCGACCGGACCAACCCCGCATCCCAGGTACAGACATCAGTTATTCTCGAGTTGTGGCCGGTATTATGATCTTGGCAGGGATTTTCTGGTTGTTGACTAAATATGAGATTATAAGGATACCGTTCCTGAAACCGGGCCCAGAAAAGTATCAATTATCAACTCGGACAAAACGGGAAAAATAAATTATTCTACCTTTGATATAAAAAGAGCAGTCAAGCGACTGCTCTTTTTACTTATTCATTACCAGTTGTTAATTTTCTATCAAAGATCAATTTCCACACATCATGGACAGTTGCATATTGATAGTTTGTCATTGACCTTGATATACGTTCCGCCAGCCCGGATGCATTCATTCTCAGGTAAATCTGGTTTACAGACAACCGGAGCAGGAGGTACGGGGGTTGGTGTGGGAGTAGGAATTCGGAGCGGTGTCCACCGAATGATCAACTTTGCAGGATCTAGTTCGTCACAATCCAGGACAGCTTCAGACATCCAACCGTATTTATTCTTCAAGCTTTTGCCGAATAGCCACAGTGGATTCTCTTTCTCTGACTTAGCAAACACCTCAAAAAGTTCGCCTTCTGGGATGGTGGCGGTAGCCAGGAAATCTTTTCCAGGTCCTCGCCGCATAAAAGCATCCATAGTTACTGTGCAGAAATAGGAGTAAGGAAGTAGTGGTTCTGGGAGGAATTCGTAATCCCATCCAAAGTTGATATCTACCATGTCCTCACTGGAGCCCAGAACAACCTCGGCTTCCGCTGGAGAAGCATTGCGGACCGGGTAGGTCCAGTTGCCAGGGATAAGGATGCTAACGTTTGGTGAGACGTGGGCATCAACATACACACACCAGTTGGCATTCGTAAGTCCGGGGAAAATGTAATCACCGTTGACGTCTGTGTAAACCGTGCCGGAGATAGCGGTATCACTTGCTGGGCATCCGCCGTAGAATAGTTCGACTTTGACTCCTTCAATTCCCGGTTCTGAAGGATCATAAATACCATCTGCACCGTATCCACCACCGAGGAAGGCGATACATCCAGGAGGTGTAGATGTGGGAGTGCTGTAGGGCACCGCGCACTCATCATGCCAAACTTTACCGCTGATCGAGGATTCCCCCAATGGAGAAAGCAGGTACCGGAAATTGACATCTTCCAATATATCTCCAGCGGCAAAACTTACGTCGATGAATTCTGGATACATGGTTTGCTGGAGGGGTGAGGTGTCAATGCAGTAATCCCCGGGCTCGATTTCATAGATCCGGTAATACCCATCCGGATTGGAAATGGTTGTGTCTGCGATAGCTCCTCCGGGGCAGGGGCCTTCTTTCAGCTCCATGCTCACACCCGAAACAGCTCCATCAGAAGAATCCCGAATATCATTCCGGTTGGCATCGATATAGGTCCAACCGCGCAGGATACCTTTGTCATAGAAGTTTTCGAAAGCACCCCGATCGCACCAAGCCCCTTGAGGCCTTGAGGCGTGATTTTGATCGTTGGATATGCACAAGTCAGGTGTTCCGCTGTCAACTGCTGGGCTGCCATATGTAAGTGGATGGCTGGGCGCTGTGCCGCCGTGGAATCCCAGCGGTTCAATCAGGGCAGTCACGTTAAGTATATCGTGGCCTCCGATCAAGGCGCAGGTACTATCACTGGTGAGGTTGAAATCCAACGAATCAGGCGAGATCCCGGCGCAATCGCCGCCGGTATTATTTGATAAGATCGAACTTCGAAGTTTAATCTCGTTCCCAGCGTCAATCCGGATACCTTCTGGATTATTGTCAGCCACGGTAATGAAACGTAGATCAAAATTACCGCTGTTGTAGATCCCTGCACCAGCGCCGGCGGTGTTGCCGCTGATGGTGACGTTAGACATCAATAAACCGCCCGTGGGATAAGCAGGGTTGGAGTCGTAATTATTGACAGCTCCTCCATTTCCAAAAGCATGATTTGCTGTCAGTCCACTTTCATAAAAATGGACCATGCTGTGATCGTTATAGATTCCGCCTCCCAGGCTAGCCGTATTTTGGGTTACCCAAACATTGGAGAAAATTGCGGAGCTTTCCCAGCTAAATATCCCGCCTCCGCTGCCGGCAGCAGCATTATCTTCAAATACCAGGTTGTCCCCGGTCAGATTTCCATGAGACCAGATGCCTCCTCCATTGAGACCAGCCACATTCAAATCGAGGTTGCTGTCATTGAGTATCAGATCGGATCCGATACCATTCCAGATTGCACCTCCGTGGGTGTCTGCTAGGTTCCCGTAGAAAGAGCTGCCTTCAATGCTCAAAGTAGCGCCATCATAATTATAGACAGCACCTCCAAAGACAGCAGT
>Ga0209013_10002385_pt1 | contig 17046 bp, 15 predicted proteins | sample Cruoilmetagenom2_FD_187291 | JGI IMG/M metagenome (GOLD analysis project Ga0209013, IMG submission 187291) | Oil polluted marine microbial communities from Coal Oil Point, Santa Barbara, California, USA - Sample 2 (SPAdes) (version 2) | ecosystem: Environmental > Aquatic > Marine > Oil seeps ...
ACTGATTTTAAGTACGATCAGACCCAAAACACCTATTACTACAAGATTGGTGAGCAAATCATTTCGGTCAGTTATTTTATGACAGACCAAAATGAAAAGGTTGTCTCGATCGGTATTCAGATTTCCGAAAATTAATAATCATAACGGCAAATCAACTTTGATTTCTATACGGCGTGGATCTGATAGTTTTCTTTGTTAGTCTAGAATTATCCTGGTTCTCCAAGCCGAAAACACAACCTAAAAATTACAAAAGCCACCAGCGTGACACATATATATTACAACAAACCTCACATATGTGATTAGTAGGTTGACAAACGTGATTAATTCAAGTATTGTATAGTTAATTTGCAAGCGTGAGAGAAGTCACAAACGACCTTCACAGACCAATGTTTTCCAATAAAGAGCCAACTTCAACACGGCAACACTATCAATACGCGGCGCGTTTTTTAGTTTGAAATAACTGGTGACCAGACGTTGATACTGGATACATGTGTCGACAATTCGGACTATCAAAACAGAGGATAAAGAAAAGGAGGCGAGGAGGAGAAAAGTAGATCAACTGATGATGAAAAGAAGTGTTTGGAACTTGAAAAGTAGTTCCCCCTTGAAATTAAGAATCAATCACAAGGAGAGAGAAAGATGAAGTATCGAAATGTTTCAATCGTATTAGTTGTTGTATTGCTGGTAACTTTACTGGTTGCCTGCGCCCCGGCCGCACCTGAAGCAGCAGCACCCGCTGAAGCTGAAGCCGCCGCCGAAGAACCGGCAGAAATGCGCACTTACTATATGGTTTCTTCCCATCAGGCGCATCCCTATTTTGCTGACTCCCACCTGGCCCTGCGCTATGCCGCAGAATATTTCCAGGTCAACATCATTGCAGCCGGCCCAGAAGGTTGGGACACCCAGGCTCAGGCAGATGCAATCGAAGTTGCCGTAGCCAACCAGGCTCATGGCATCATCACCAGGATGTGGGATGATTCCCCCGCGGAAGCTGTCAAGACAGCCATGGCCGCCGGCGTCCCCGTGATCATGACCGAAACCCGAACAGCCGTTAACCCTGGCCTGACCTATATTGGTCTGGATAACTATCAGTGTGGTCGCGATACTGCGAAAGAACTGATCGAGCGCGCTGGCACCACCGGCAAGGTTGCCTTGATGGGTAACTGGGGCGCTGCTAATACCGATGCCAAATTGGCTGGTGTAAAAGACTACCTCGCTGAGTACTCTGAGTGGGAAGTTGTAGTTGAAGCCGATGACAAAGCCGCAACCGCGGATGCTATCGAAGCTGCCAAAAGTGTTTTCAACAACTATCCTGACGTCAACGCAGTTGTCGGACTGGACTCCAGCTCCGGCACCGGCATCGCGCTTGCGATGGAAGAACTTGACATTGAAGCTGGTTCCGTGAAAGTCGTTGTACACGATCGAGAACCTGCCACATTGGAATACATCGCCAAAGGTTACATTGATGCAACCCTGATCAACAAGACAGCCACTGATGAGTACATGGCCATCCTGCTGATGGAAGATTGGAACGATGGTGGACTGAAAGATATCCCCGTTTCCTCCGACAACGAAGCTGCCGGCGTAAACCCTGTTCCTGAAAACATGTATAATACTGCTGCAGTAATCGATGCTGATAATGTTGATTTCTTTGTCGCAGAGAATATGCCGACCTTTGAAACAAGTCTGTACAACTACTAAAGTTTTACAGCTCTAACACTAAAAGTCGAAAGGCAGATTCCAGTGCCTTTCGACTTTTTTAGCAATCAAGAACATGAAATATGTTGTAAAGTAACGGGAGTGAAAAATGGAGCCAAATTTGGTAAATGGCAAATCCAAAGCGAAGATCGCACCGGCCTTTCAAAAAGATGACTTCATAGAGATGCACGGTATTACCAAATCGTACGGTATTGTTGAGGCATTGAACGAGGTCAGTTTTGGGATAAAAAAGGGCGAAGTTCATACATTATTAGGGGAAAATGGCGCTGGTAAATCCACTCTTGTGAAAGTCATCATGGGTGAGGAAACGCCTGATTCGGGCAGGCTGCTGATCGATGGACAGGTGATAGAGTCCTATTCACCTGAAAATTCATATGGTATGGGTATCTCAATGGTACATCAGGAACTGGCAGTTTTCGAGAATCTAACAGTTGCTGAAAATATTTTTCCATCCCGCTACTTTACCAACAAAGTCGGTGCAATTGACTGGAGCGAGTTGAAACAACGCGCAGAGGAAAGCATTGATATTTTTAATATAGAAATCAAACCTTTCCAAAAAATGGATTCACTTACCTTGGCACAGCAGCAGATCGTTGAAATTTTGCGCTGTATCAGTGATAATCAACGCATCATTCTCCTTGATGAGCCGACATCCGGTTTGAATAATATTGAAACCGAGAAGCTGATGGCGATCATCGATAAGCTGCGCACTGAGGGCATTACTTTTATTTATATCTCCCACCGGATCAATGAAGTTCTCGAGATCAGCGATAAGATCACTATCTTGCGGGATGGAAAATACATCCGCACCTTTGTGAACGATGAAAATCTCACGGAAGATGATTTGGTCAACTCCATGGTTGGCCGTGAGTTATCTGGAAGCTTATACTCCAAAAAGGCATTCTATGACGCGAGTGGGAATCCGGTTTTGTTTAAAGTGGAAGGTCTGGAAAAGAAAAATGCGCTTGATCCGGTTGGATTTGAGCTCCAGGAAGGTGAGATCATTGGCTTCTTTGGGTTAGAGGGTTCTGGTCTCAATAAAGTATCTCGAATGATCTATGGTCTGGAAGGAAAAGACGCTGGAGAAATCACATTTAAGAATGAAAAACTCTCCAAAATCACTCCTCAGGAAATGATCAGGAAAAAGATCCTCTACCTAAACAACAACCGCAAACAAGCCGGATTATTGTTGAACAGCGGCGCAGCAGATAACATGATGCTGCCAAGAATGGATGATTTGTCCGTGATGACAATCTTAAAAAATAACGCTATTGCGGATTATGCAGAAAAATATATCCGGTTATTTTCTATCGTTATCCCAAGTATTTTTGAAAAGCCACGTAATTTAAGCGGAGGCAACCAGCAGAAGCTTATGTTCTCGATGTGTACCGGAGCTGAACCGGAACTGATGATCGTGAATGAACCAACCCGGGGTATTGATGTAGGCGCGAAGAGTGAGATTCATAAGTTCATCTTACAAGCTTCAGACAAAGGGACTGGATTTATTATATTCAGCTCTGACCTTCCTGAACTGGTCGGGCTTTGTGACCGGATCTACATTATGAAGAATAAAGCGCTAGTGGGTGATCTGCAGGGCGATGCTATTGATGAAGAGGCTATATTGGCTTTGGCATGCGCGTAAGGAATTAAGGAGGAATTACCAAATGGCAATGAGTTCAACAGAAACTGCAATTAGTATAAGCCGGAAAAAGAGGTTTAGTTTTGGTGCGCTTACTATTGTTTTGATTACTGCTATTCTTTTTGCTTTTCTGACTTTTACCAGTGATACGTTCTTCACCTACAGAAATATTTACGCCATATTTTACGGGGTCTCATTTCAGTTCATCGCCGTGATCGGATTTACCTATTTGATGATCATCGGCGAAATTGACTTATCGGTAGGATCGGTTTATGCCTTCTCGGGAATGTTTATGGGTTACTTGATGGTCATGAAAGATGTGCCGTTAATTCCAGCAATTGGCCTTTCCCTGCTGGCTTGTGTGGTGATGGGCGCCTTGACTGGTTTTTTGATCGTCCGGTTTAAGCTAAATTCGATGATGGTGACCATCGCGACCATGACCCTGATCCGTGGATTGGCATCCAACTTTGTCAAACGGATGTACGGCGCTACTTATCCGTCAGTCATGCGCCATCTCTCAAAGATCAAGTTCAAGGATATATATCTGACCATAATAATCATGATTATCCTGGTTGTTATCCTTGAAATTCTATTAAGGAAATCATCCATTTTTAAAAGGCTGTACAGTGTGGGCGAAAACCGCCAAACTGCCCGTATTTACGGAGTCAAATCCAACCGGATCATCATCTCGTTATTTGCGCTTTCCGCGTTAGCTGCGGGGATAGGAGGGATTCTGTTGAACTCCCGAGTTACATATGCTGATACTGCAATCGGCCTGGGATTAGAGTTTCACTTGCTTACAGCTGCGGTATTGGGGGGGGCAAGCCTCTACGGCGGGAGAGGAAGCATGCTTGGATCTGCTGTTGGTTTGATTTTCCTGGCAACGATTTTGAATGGAATGGTCATTTTTAATATTGAACCTCTTCTCCAACAGCTGATTGTTGGCATCATCTTGATAATTGCGGTTTATGTTGATACGCGCCTGAACAAGCATGAATAAGGATGAATGAACCCATGGGAATGAATAATTCAAAAACAAACGGCAACAAAAAATTATTAAATATATTGAGAAAAAACGAAACTGTCTCCGTAGGCTTGGCAGTATTGCTGCTGGTCTTTCTTGTACTTGCAAGACCAAATTTCTTGGATAGGGTTAATATTGATTCCCTCCAGACGTCCATTGCCCCTTACGGGATCATGGCCATTGGCATGATGATTCTGCTGATATCCGGTGTCTTCGATCTATCAGTTGGATCCACCATGGGGCTGGGTGGATTGGTGAGCGCCATCACCTTGACTCTTGGTGTATCTCCAGCAGTGGCAATCTTAACAGGTATTCTGTCCGGTCTTCTTATAGGTCTCATAAACGGATTGATCGTGGAGATCGCAGGAGTGAATGCGTTAATTACCACGATAGGAACCATGTATATCGGTAGGGGGATCAGTGAGATCGTTCTGGTAGGGCGGGGTTATGCTGGATATACAAACTTTCCAGATAGTTTTAACAACTTAGGTAGGGGTCAGTTCCTGAATATTTATTATATGTTCTGGATCCTACTTGTTCTACTGGTGGTATTTCAGCTTGTCCTGCGATACACGAAATTTGGCCGGCAGCTCTTCTTCATCGGTGGGAATTACGATGCCGCGGAAAAACTTGGCATTAATGCTCGCAGGATCCGGATCCTGGCTTTTGTATTAAGCGGAGCCTTGGCAGCATTTGCTGGAATCCTGGTCACGTCCAGGGCTGGTATCGCCAATCGGTATACGGGCGTCGGAGCGCACATGGATGTCATCATTGCCTGTATTATAGGCGGTGGATCGTTGATTGGCGGTCAAGGTTCAGTCGTTGGCGCATTTTCTGGAATGGTTTTCATGGTGTTGATGTCCAATGCATTTAACTTGTACGCGATTCCCCCCCAATGGCAGTCCATCCTAGTGGGTATTATTTTGCTAATCGTAATTACAGTTGATGGATATGTGTCTCTTTCCAAACAAAAAAGACTTGGAAAGATCTAGTATTAATTAGCAGATGGCCGGTGGATTTAGGAGGAAAGATGTATCTTCTTGGAATTGACATTGGAAGCACGGTTTTAAAAGCGGCTATCTTCGATCTTGAAGGGAATGAGCTGTGTGATTTTGGAGAACTAGCTGAAAATTATTCGCCAAAACCCGGATATTATGAACGGGATATGGACGAAAAGTGGGCCGCAAGTTTAAATGCCATCAAGGGAGTGGTTGAGAAAACAGACATTGAAGGAAAGGATATCATTGCTGTTTCGCTAACTGGCCACGGAAACGGCGTCCATCTGCTCGATGCCGATAAAAAACCTGTTCGCAATACGATCGAAGGCGCAGACAGCCGAGGCCTTCCTTATCTGGATATCCTTGAAAAAGAGGGTTACTACGATAATATCCATCCCCAGAATATGCAAGTGCTGTGGCCGGCGTTGTCATTTGTAGCGCTTCGTTGGCTGAAAGAAAATGAACCAGAAAGCTATCAAAAAGCAAAATACTTCCTGACGGCTATTGATTACATTCGTTTTAAGCTCACCGGTGAATTGAATGCGGAAATCTCAATCAATTCTGGAACCGGATTGATCAATACCAAGGACCAACGAATCGACCGAGAAATGTTAAAGAAGGGAGGCATTGAGGAAGTCGCGGACATGATCCCTCCGCTGGTGGGATCGTTTGATGAAGCTGGAAAGATCACAAAAGAAGTGGCGGACCAGACTGGCCTTAAGGAAGGAATTCCAGTATATGCAGGTTGTTATGATATTGATGCGGCCTCTCTTGCAACAGGCTCTATTGACGAAAAGAGAATTTGTGTCATTGTGGGCACCTGGGCAAACAATCAATATATTGGAAAAACGCCTATTGTTGCCAAAGAGTTCTTCTCCACGACTGTCTTTTCCCGCCCGGGATATTACTTGATGTTGGAAGGATCACCAACCTCGGCAAGCAACCTGGAATGGTTCATCGGCGAGTTCATGGGGGAAGAAGCGAAGCTGGCCAAGGAAGGTGATCAAAGTGTCTATGATCTCTGCAACCAAGCTGTTCTTAATGTAAATCCTGAGGAATCCGATCTTCTCTATCTGCCTTTCCTGTATGGAAGCAACCTTAATCCCCTGGCGCAGGGAAGTTTTATCGGACTGCAAGGCTGGCACACGAGAGATCATGTGATCAGATCCATTTATGAAGGGATCTGTTTTTCTCACCGCTACCATATTGGAAAATTACTCAAATACCTGGCACCCCCCGAAGCAGTCAGAATTGCGGGTGGTGGAGCAAAAAGCATTGAATGGGCTCAAATGTTTGCTGATGTCCTTCAGATGCCAATTGAGATCACCGAGGCAAGTGAACTGGGGGCCCTTGGAGCCGCTATCTGCGCGGCAGTTGGCTCTGGTCAATACAAGGATGTTGAAGATGCGGTTGCCGGTATGGTTAAGACCACCAAGGTGGTTACTCCGAATGTGAATAAAAAAGAGATCTATGATAAGAAATATACCCGTTATTTAGAGGCCGCGGATGCCCTTGATGGGTATTGGAAAGAATAAATTAATTATTATGGAGGTAGTACATGTCGGAAAAATATAACTGGGCAATTCTGGGAACCGGAGCTGTCGCTAATCGATTTGCGAAGGCTTTAGCGAATATCACCGATCAAGCAGAACTGGTTGCAGTTGGTTCACGGACCCAAGCTAGCGCGGAAAAATTTGCCGAGGTTTATGGGATTCCCGCCGCCCACGGCAGCTACCAGGCATTAGCAGATGATCCAAATGTGGATATCGTATATATCGGCACCCCACACCCGTTTCATCACCGGGACGCTAAGATGTGCCTAGAAGCAGGAAAACACGTGCTCTGTGAAAAGGCATTTACTATGAATGCTGAGGAAGCCGAGGACCTGATCAAAACTGCGAGAGAGAAGAAACTATTCCTGATGGAAGCCATGTGGACTCGGTTTTTCCCCGTCCAGGTCAAAGTTCGCGAGCTGCTGGCTGAAGGAGCGATTGGTGATCCACAAGGCTTAAACATCCACCATAATTATGTCGGGCTTCCAGAGCTGCCAGATGCCTATCCCAATGAGCTGGGCATGGGTACTTTTATGGATCAGGCTCCCTATGGAATGGGCCTCGCATTCTCTATTCTGGGTCCTCCAATCCGTACTACCGGGATCGGGACCTTTGGAGCGCGCGGTTTGAATCTGCAGGTCTCAGGTGTCTTTGAGCACGATGGTGGCAGGCTGACCACCTGGATGGCCTCCCGCACAACCTATGATGTCAAGGATGTAGTGATCGCTGGATCGGAAGGCAAGATCGAGATTCACTCAGCCTGGTATAAACCAACTGCTATGACCCTGTATGTCAAAGGGAAGGATCCCGAGTTTATTGAGTTCCCCTTGGATGGTTATGTAGGTTATGAATATGAAGCTATGGAAGTCATGAATTGTATCCGGGAAGGCAAAATCGAAAGTGAAATTATGCCGCTGGATGAAACCCTGGCGATCATGGAAACGATGGATACCATGCGGGTTGAATGGGGTTTTGGAAAATAGAATAATCGCTGTTCAATTAATACTTCCCACGTCCTGTTTTCTACTTCAAGATAACAGGACGATTCATATGTGCGAGGAAATGAGTTTATGCCTGAGATGAATTCAATTGAGCGAGTCATGTGCGCATTGCAGCGCAAAGAGCCAGACCGAGTACCCCATTTTGAGTGGATGGTGGATCAGCATGTGCGAGAAGCATTGCGGCCTGACGCCAAAGACGCCTTGGAATTCTATGATCAGATGGACTGGGATGCCGTTATTGCTGATACGGTCTATAAAAAAGAACGAGTGGGGGAAAACCGCTGGCTCAGCGAATGGGGTTTTGTCACCCAGGATACAGCTGAGGAACATGGCATTGAGGTCGAATCACCCATCAAGACTATGGCTGATTTCAAACGTTATACTCCTCCGGATCCCTGCGCTCCTGGTCGCTATACTGCCATTGAAGCGGCGGTTGAGAAGTATGGAAAACGACGAGCAGTTGTCGTTCATCTGAATGATGTCTTTACACTGCCGCGTTACCTGATGGGCATGCAGGAACTGCTGATGGCAATTGTCACAGAGCCTGACCTGGTCAAAGCTTTGATCAACTTATCAGTTGATGTAAACCTAAAACTGGCCCATGAAGTGGCTGACCGGGGTGTGAAGATCATTTATACCGGGGATGATTACGCTTATAACAAGGGCCCGTTGATGTCACCAAAACATTTTCGAGAGTTGTTTTATCCTGGACTCAAACGAGTTGTCCAGGGGTTTAAAGAGCTAGGCCTTTACGTAATCAAACATACAGACGGCAACATCTGGCCGATCATAGACATGATCGTTGACTCAGGAATTGATTGTCTCGATCCTATCGATCCGCAAGGGGGCATGGATCTGGCAGATGTTAAAGCCAAATATGGAGACAGGGTCGCATTGAAAGGAAACGTGGATTGTGCCCATCTGCTAAGCTTTGGTACCGAGGAAGAAGTTCAGGAGGCTACCAAGCTTGCTTTGAAACAAGGTATGCCCGGGGGAGGGTTTATCCTCTCGTCGAGCAATTCAATACACTCGGCGGTAAAACCCGAAAACTATGCTGTTATGGTACAAACAGTGAAAGAATATGGTTCTTATGAGTAATAATTAAAAAAGAGGAGCTTTGTTAGCTTCTTGGAAATGGTCGTCAGTTTACCCGCCAAGAATGATAAACCAGGGGTTGAATATTTCCGCAAAAAATAACCGCCTTTTGATTGTGTTTTCAAAAGGCGGTTTTGATATTAATAATGTAGGTGACTGTCTATCCGTGAATAGCTTCTCCGGTCACGGCTTTTGCAGCCTCGTGGAGCACCTCGCTCAAGGTGGGATGGGCGTGGATGTTATGTCCGACCTCAACCGATGTGAGCTCGTTGGCCTGAGCTAGCGTCAGCTCTGGAAGCAGCTCGGTCACTTCTGGGCCGATCATGTGCGCCCCCAGGATCTCCCCGTATTTCTTATCGGTGACGATCTTGACCCAACCAGCATAATCATTCAATCCCAGCGCTTTTCCATTGGCCTGGAAATTGAATTTTCCAACCGCAACATCGTAGCCAGCAGCTTTGGCAGCTTCTTCGGTGAGCCCAAAGGAGGCCACTTGGGGGTGGCAGTAGGTGGCTTTGGGCATGTTCTGGTAGTTCAGCTTCTCTGTTTCCTTCCCAGAGATAGCTTCAGCGCAAACCATACCCATGGCCATGCCGGCATGCGCCAGCATCAGTTTTCCAGTGACATCACCTATAGCCCAGATCCCTGGAACATTGGTCGCCATCCGGTCGTCAACTTCGACGAAACCATGTTTACTCAAGCTGACACCTGTTTTTTCCAGCCCCAGACTATCAGTATTGGGAACAAAACTGGCTGCCAGAAGGACCTGGTCAGCCGAAATCTTCTCTTCTCCCTCAGGACCTTCAACGGTCACATTCACCTTGGTTTTTAATTTTTCAACCTTGGTAACTTTGGTCTTTGTGAGAGTTTTAATGCCATGTTTGTTGATAGCTTTTTCAAGGGAGCTGCTGACTTCCGGGTCTTCGTTAGGCATGATCCGGTCCATCATCTCGACGACAGTGACAGGAACGCCATAGCTGTTCCAAATGGTAGCAAATTCCATCCCGATTGCGCCTGCGCCAACGATCACAGCGGATTTTGGAAGATTTTCCTGGAGAATGGCTTCTTTGTAGGTTACTACTTGTTTGCCATCCACTTCAATTCCGGGAATGATAAATGGCCGTGCGCCGGTAGCTATGATGATATTTGGCGCGGAGATTTGCTCTTCTCCGTCATTTCCAACGATTTTTAAAGTATCGGGTGAGGCAAATTCTGCGTTTCCAGTATAAAGGGTGATCTTATTCTTCTTCAGCAAGAAATCAATACCCTTTGTCAGTCGTTTGGAAACCTGGCGGCTTCGTTTCACTGCTGCACCATAATCCAATTTCAGGTTATCAAAAGAGATTCCAAAAGCTTTTGCCTGGTTAGTTAACGTATATGCCAGGTCAGCATTTTTTAGCAAACTCTTGGAAGGGATACAGCCAACGTTCAGACAAACCCCACCAAGGTATTCCTTTTCAATCACAGCTACCTGTTTTCCAAGCTGAGCCGCTCGGATAGCTGATACATATCCAGCAGGTCCAGCTCCAATTACGATCACGTCATATTTCTTCATAGTTTACCTTTTCTCTGTATCAGGATCGGCTTAATCCTCGAAGGGGAATTTATGCCCCCACTGCTCTCTAACAGTATCCATCGTTTCCATAATGCTGATTGTTTCGTCCAAAGGCATGATCTCGGATTCAGTTTTTCCGGCCTGAATGCAGTCCATGACTTCCATCGCTTCCCATTCGTAGCCGTTGTATCCATTCAGCGGTATGTGGATCTCTTCAGGATCTTTCCCTTTCTGGTAGAGGGTCATCCGAACTGGTTTATACCAGGGGTCATGGATGATGATCTTTCCAGTGGAGCCGAAGAGCAAGGCATCCTTATCGTCATAAGAGATCTGGGATGAGAGCAAACTGACCAACTCATTTCCGGCATACCTCATGACCAGGGCGGTCTGGTTGTCCACGCCGGTTTCGCCGAAGCTGGCCAGACCAGTGATGGCTTCAGGTTTGCCAAAGAGACTGGATGCCCAGGAGATGCTGTAGGAAGCAGTATCTAAGAGCACGCTGCCACCCAGGTTAAGGTCAAACCAGCGGTTCTTCGGATCGTAGGGCGGGGCCGCGATGAAGTTGATGGTTGCGCCGTTGACGGTGCCGATTGCGCCTTCTGCGATTAGCTCCCTGATCTTGATGTGGATCGGGAAGAACCGGGTCCACATGGCTTCCATTAGAAATAGGTTCTTCTCCCGGGCCAGGTCGATCATCTTCTTGGCTTCTTTGGCATTGATTGTAAATGCTTTCTCGCACAGGACATGTTTTCCGTGGTTGAGCGCCATGCTGGCATCCCGAAGATGATAGACCCCGGGTGTGCCGATGTAAATGATGTCAATATCGGGATCCTTGGCAACGTCCTCGTAACTGGTATAGCGCCTGGGTATATTGAATTTATCGCCGAATGCATCTGCAGTTTCCTGGTTCCTTGATCCTACAGCCAGCAGCTCTGCATGTTCAGGTATATTATTTAATGCCTGAGCAAAACGAGTGGTGATCTTTCCTGTACCCAATACGCCCCATTTAATCCGTTCTGTCATAACAACCTCCAATAATTAAATAATTCAGTTCTAGTCAAAATCAATGCCTTCTTCAGCCCAAACAATACCACCTTCTTTTTGCCGTCGAGCTGGGATGACGCATAGGAACCCCAATGGCCCTTGCCCGGAATTGGAAACCTGGTGCAGCGCATCGGGAGGGATGTGAATGATGTCCCCCCGGGAGACAGCGTGAGTTTCTTCTCCTAAAAGCACATTGCCAGAACCTTGTAGGACCAAGATCCCATGATCATATGGATGCTTTTCTTTGTTTGAATGGCCGCCTTGCTCTATTTGATAATACCTGAAAGCGAAATTTTCAGCGCCTTCTTTTTTGCCGATCATCCAGGTTTCAGAGACCTGATTGTCAGGGTCTTTTTTATACAGTCTGGAACGAGCGCCTTCCCACTGGAAAGTCTTCTCCCAATCCCCTTTAAACTTATGAACTGTTCCTGTCATTTTTATTCCTCGGTTAATCGTTCAGAATTAAAGACTTCTGCTATCCTGTCCAGACAGTTCCGCGATGTGAGATCCAGGCTTAGTGGGGTGATGGAGACCAGTCCCTCTGCCAGTGCGTAAGCATCGGTATCTTTTCTGGAAAATTTTCCCTTGCTTGGAAGATGAGACACAGCAGCTTTTGTTCCTAACAACTTTTTCCGTTTTATCGGTGTGGGTTGATAGTAGACCAGGCGATCTTGCCTGGTGATCACCACTCCAGTATTTGTTGTAGCGCCATGTGGGATTTCTAATTTGAGAACATCGGCATCGAGCGGTAATTCGTTGTTCAGCATCACTTTAGCGATATTCCGAGTGAAATGGATCGCTGTAGAAAAATCCACTTCTTTGCTGTATGTATGGTAGTCAATGCCGGTGATTTCTTGTGAGACTGCCAGAGCTGGAATCCCCTTTTCTGCCGCCTCGAGAGCGGCTCCAATGGTTCCCGAAACAGTTACACAGGTTCCGACATTTTCACCATAATTAATGCCTGATATCGCCAATGATATCTCTCGATCTGCTATTTCTCCGACTGCATGGACGACCGCAAGGGCTGGTGTTGCTTTAACGCCGTATCCTGCCCAACTTTGATCCCCATAACGAACGATGGTTTTTTCAATTGTTCCATCCACTCCGTATTGTTGGGATCTGCTTCTGGACATGGATGTTTGCTGTTCGACAGGTGCGACTATCAGCAGTTCTCCCAGGGAATCGAGCGCCTGGGCGGCTGCCGCCAATCCTGGCGAATGTATCCCGTCATCATTAGTCAATAAGATTAGTGGCTTCATGATCCATAGACCTCTTCAAGAGCCAGGTGCAGGCTTTTGATGTCCTCAAAGATGAAATCGGGTTTAATTTCACTCTGGTTGATTTCGTCTCTGGATGTCACGCCCGTCAGCACTGCTGCGGTTTGAATTCCCAGCTTGTTGGCTCCGAGGATGTCCGTATTTAGACGATCACCTACCATAAGCGTATTTTCGATCTTCGATCCAAGCACCTTCAAGGCTGTTTCGAAGATAGCCGGTTGTGGTTTCCCAACGATATAAGGTTCTGTTCCAGAGGCGAATTGCAGTGCGCCAATCACGGTCCCGGTTCCGGGTTTGATGCCATCCGGAGTGGGGAAGGAGCCATCCGTATTGGTAGCTATAAAGTCTGCGCCACCCATGATCAGCCTCATGGCAATAGTGATCTTCTGGATATTGATCTCCCGATCCATGCCAGCTACCACGGCCGTTACGTTGTTCTTGGGTATCTCTTCCCCTGTTGTGAATTGGAAACCAGCATCCGTTAAGGTCCGGGTTAATCCATCCATTCCAACTACATGGAGGACGGCATCTTTGCCGTAGTTCTCCAATAAATAATCAGCGGTCACCGTAGAACTGGTAAAAACAGAAGTAGGATTTGCAGGGATCCCAAAATTTTCCAATTTATCAATATAATTCTGAGCGGTGCGGGTATTGTTGTTAGTCAGGAGAGCCCAGCGGACACCAAGGTCATTTAATAGATCGAAAAAAGGTTTGATTCCTGGAATAGGCTGATTAGACCTCCACAGCACACCATCTCCATCAAGAAGAATGGTTTTGTATTTTTGTAGTTTCATAGAATTCTTGCCAGCTTGCCGTTTATTGTTGATTCTGATCCATTTCAATGACCCGCAATGCGGTCTGGTTGTCTGTTACCAGAGCGTTTATGAATTCGCCTTTAATTGCACCCAGGATTGCTTCGGCCTTTTCGAGATTACCCGCAACAGCCAGCCGAGTGCCAATATTCTGGAGATCATTGTATGAAGTGCCAATCCGGCGCTGATGAAAATCAACCTGGGCTAATGACCCATCAATTTCATAATAAAGGGCGCAAACATCACCTACTGCGGATGCGGATCGAATAGTATCCAATTCTCCTTTTGTGATGTGGTTTCCTTTAAAAAGGCTGCAGTATTCCGGTTTTGTGGTTCCAATACCCATCAGGGCGATATCACATTCTCTTCCAATAGAAATAGCCTCTTCAACCGAAGGATCTTTCAAAAGAGACGCAGCGGTTGTTTCGTTTTCCACGATAAATGGAGTGTAGAGGTAGACTCCTTCACCACCGATCCGGTAAGCCAACCTTTCTACTAAGGTCTGGGCGCTGTAGGAGTGGCGAGTGGAGCCGAGCACACCAACCAGCTGCACTACCTTTGTTCCGGATACTGGTGTTTTCTCAAGAGCTTCGATGGTCGCTTGAACTGTGGTTCCCCAGGCAACACCAATTTGAAAGCCGGGCTCGATTAATTTTCTCAACAGGCGGGCCCCGGCCTTTCCAAGCTGTTTTCTGAGGTCGTCATAATTTGGCTGATTGGCGACCTCAACGACAGACACATGTTTCAACCCCAGACGCCTTTTCAGCTCTCCTTCCAGTTCGCGATCATATCGGAATGGGTGGTGTACTACTATCTCAACAATGCCTTTTTCGCGGGCTTCGGTCAACATTCGTGATACTGCAGACCGCGTAAGACCGATCATTTCCGCAATATCGGTTTGTCGCTTATCTTCTAAGTAGTATTTTTCAGCGACAAATGCCAGAATCTCTTCCCTTTCGGAGTTATTGGCCATAAAATATCACCTATCTATCAAGCTAATCAATTAAATTTAGTTATCATCGTCCATTGACAAAAGAATTGCTGACCATTATTATATCACATATGTGAGTTGTGGCTTCACGTATGTAATAAATATATTATATTGATATGGGGTCTTATTTGGTTGCACATGAAGATAAAAGAATTTTTGAATGAAAGAGCTGTAATATTGGGTTCAGAGGCTTCTAGCTCGGAAGAAGTGATTCGCACCCTTGGGGGTAAATTATGTGACCTGGGTTATGTGAAAGATAATTTTGTCGAGGCAGCCCTTGAACGAGAAGCTAATATGCCGACCGGTTTACCGCTGGGGGGAGAGTATAACGCGGCTATTCCCCACGTGGATATTGAATATGTAAATCAATCAGCTCTGGGGTTGGCAACACTTAACGAAGATGTTGTGTTTTATAATATGGTTGATAGCAACGAGGTGGTTCCCTGCAGACTAGTGATCATGTTGGCTTTGGATACACCAAAATCACAAATTGAGATGCTGCAAAGCGTGGCGGCTATTCTCCAAAATCCTGACGCTATCAGGAAGTTGGTCAATGCAAAAACAACAGAAGACGTATTTTCTGCTCTGTCATAAAAGTTTATTAGAAAAAGGATGAAAGAATGGCAAAAACAGTGATCGTTTCATGTGGTACTGGAATTGCTACGTCTACAGTGGCAGCCAAGGCAATTGAAGAGGCTTGTAAAGCGGCAGGAGTTGCTGTGATTACCAAGCAGTGCAAAGGCCAGGAGATCCCCGAGCTCCTTAAACAAGGAGCTGATTTGATTGTCACTACCTCGACCATGCGTTTTGACCCCGGTATCCCAGTAGTGAAAGGATTAGCCTTTTTAACGGGAATAGGCATTGATGAGGTTGTGAAAGAGATCCTTGATATCTTGAAAGATTAGTAACTATATTCTTCTTTTGGTGTTTTTACTGGCACTACAATACTACCCTGACAGATTCCAGCGAGAGACATCTTTCTCTGGAAGAATTCGTGTGAAAGTACTTAATAACCAAATAGTCTGAGATTTTCCTGGGCTTTTGCAAGGGCTCCAGCCGCTGGCTGCTAAATTCAGAGGCAGAATTCTTGCAAGTAACAAAATCTATGCAATAAAACAGGATGTTCTCATCAGGACTGAGGAGGTGATAGCTCTCATACCAGTTGCAGGATCAAGCAATAGTTCTTATTAAGTAGGAAAACTAAGTATTATTTGGAGGAAAAGTTATGGATTTCGCAACCGTATTAAAATCATTAGTTGATACCTTGGGCTCCACGGTATTGCTGCCGGTGTTCATCTTCCTTTTCGCCGTGATCCTTGGCGCAAAAGTTGGACGGGCTTTCCGAGCTGCAGTGACCATTGGTGTAGCTTTCATCGGTATTAACCTCGTCATTGGCCTGATGTGGGGATCCCTCGCTGAGGTGTCCCAGGCTATGGTAACCAACGCTGGCATTTCCCGCGACATCATTGATGTGGGCTGGCCGGCCGCTGCCGCAGTGGCTTTTGCCACCGACGTCGGTCTGTGGGTCATCCCCATCGGCCTCGTTGTAAACTTCGCCCTGCTTTTCACTGGTGTCACCAAGACCCTCAATGTTGACCTGTGGAATTTCTGGCACTATGCCCTGATCGGATCCCTGGTTGCTGCCGTTTCCGGAAACGTGATTTTGGGTATGGCTGCCGCTGCTGTTGCCGCTGCCTTTATGCTCTTCCTGGGTGACTGGACTGCCAAAGGTATTCAAGAATTCTATGACCTGCCCGGCATTTCCATTCCCCATGGTATGACTGCTCCTATGGTTCCCTTGGCGCTGCCTTTCAACTGGTTGTTCGACAAGATCCCCGGTCTGAACAAAATTGACGCAGATCCGGACGGAATTGAAAAAGCTCTCGGCTCCACATTTGGTGATCCGATGGTAATGGGTTTTGTAATCGGTGTTGTGCTTGGTTTGATCGCATACACTGGTGAATTCGCCGGTGCCTTCGTTCCCACCTTGGGCAAGATCGTTGTTCTTGGCGTGAACCTTGCCGCAGTGATGGTATTGCTGCCCCGCATGGTCCGCATCCTGATGGAAGGCTTAATCCCGGTCTCCGAAGCCGCCCGCACCTTCATGGCCAAGCGCGCTTCCGGAAAAGAAGTCTACATTGGTCTGGATTCCGCAGTTCTGGTTGGACATCCTTCCGCGATTTCCACCGGCTTGCTGTTGGTCCCCATCGCTATCCTGTTGTCCATCATTCTGCCTGGTAACCGCATGCTGCTCTTTGCTGACCTGGCCGTGCTGCCTTTCCTATGTGCCCAGATCGCTCCTATGGCCAAGGGCAACATCGTCCGCATGGTCTTTGTG
>Ga0209013_10002387_pt1 | contig 17040 bp, 16 predicted proteins | sample Cruoilmetagenom2_FD_187291 | JGI IMG/M metagenome (GOLD analysis project Ga0209013, IMG submission 187291) | Oil polluted marine microbial communities from Coal Oil Point, Santa Barbara, California, USA - Sample 2 (SPAdes) (version 2) | ecosystem: Environmental > Aquatic > Marine > Oil seeps ...
GTCTTGATCTTTTGTAGGTCTGTATGATGATTTAATTTTAAATTTGTTCATACGTTTTAAGTATAAGTGAATTTTGGTTATTGACAAGTTCGGGTAATATTAGTATAAATAAAACACGAATATATGGCACCAGTAGTTTACAAAAAACAAGGAATAATACTTGATTTCATAAAGCAGCACATACAAACCCATGGAACTGCACCAACCTTAAGGCAAATTGCAGATGCAATAGGAGTATCTTCACTAGCCACCGTTCATGAGCATTTAACAGCCCTTGAAAATAAAGGCTTAATAAAGAGAAAATACGGTAAATCAAGATCAATAAAGATAGTAAATCAAGATATCACACTTGATCCCCAAGGCGTTGATGTTCCAATATTGGGCTTTATCGCAGCCGGTAGCCCGATAGAACCGTATACTGACCCTAATGCAACCATGAGCATTCCTCCTACTTTCTCAAGTTCAAACAAAAGAGTATACGTATTAAAAGTTAAAGGTGAATCGATGATTGAAGATTCTATAAAAGACGGTGATTATGTTGTCGTTGAACAATCAGAACATGCCAAGAATGGAGATATTGTGGTTGCTCTTTTGGACAATGGAATGGCAACATTAAAACGTTTTTTTAAAGAAGCAACCAGAATAAGATTAGAGCCCGCCAATGCTTCCATGAGTCCCATATTTGTGAAAAACGTACGTATTCAAGGTAAGGTGGTTGGCCTCATAAGGCGTTATGGCAATAATTGAATTTCCCTCTTGTATATTATCCTTTTAATAACCTAGAATCGTAATAGTATGCATTTTGATTTAACGCAACTAATTATTACTGTTGGTGTCGTTGGTTTATTCGCTATTGTATTTTCAGAAACTGGACTATTTTTCGGATTTTTCTTGCCGGGTGACAGCCTTCTTGTTACAGCAGGCTTACTTGCTTCACAAGGGTACTTTAACGTTTGGTTACTCATTCCACTTCTTTGTTTCGCGGCAATATTGGGTGATACTGTTGGTTATTGGTTTGGATACAAAGTAGGACCAGCAATTTTTAAAAGGAAGGGTTCTCTTTTATTCAAAAAAGAGCACCTAGACCACGCACATACATTTTATGAAAAGCACGGAGGCAAAACAATTGTTATTGCAAGGTTTATACCAATCATAAGAACCTTTGCACCAATAGTTGCGGGGGCTGCGAAAATGAAATATCGCGTATTTTTGACCTTTAATATATTTGGGGGTGTTTTATGGATAACATCAATGATACTTTTGGGTTACTTTTTAGGCAATGTAATTCCCGATGTTGATAAATATCTTATACCAATAATTGCTACAATAGTTTTTATTTCACTTTTACCTGCCATGTTTGAATTTTATAAAAGTAGAAGAGATAAATTAAATAAGTCCATCAAGTAGATTTCTCCCAGTCATTGTTGTAGGTATTTCTAATCTAAGAAGTGATAATACAGTTGGCGCAATATCAGCAAGTATGCCTGAAGGTAGTTTTTGAGGCTTTCCTAGCAGGTTTTTTGAAACCGCAATAAAGGGAACAGGGTTATTGCTATGCTCAGTATCAACTTGCCCCGTATGCGGGTTAATCATTTCCTCAACATTACCGTGATCTGCAGTAACCAATAAAGTTCCTCCAAAAGCCAATATATAATTTGAAAGCTTTCCAATACATTCATCTACAACCTCGCAAGCCTTAACAGCCGGTCCTATACTGCCTGTATGTCCTACCATGTCCGGATTGGCATAATTAATCAAAACAAATGAATACGGAGATCCTGATTTTAGTCTTGTTAGTACCTTTTCTGTAATTTCTTTTGCTGACATTTCTGGCTTCAAATCATAGACCGAAACATCTGGTGATGGAATAATAAGCCTATCTTCACCCTCAAAAGCTTTTTCTATTTGGCCATTAAAGTAAAAGGTGACAAACCTTTCCTTTTCAGATTCAGATACTCTTAACTGTCTTAACCCATGGCTTGATATTACTCGTCCTAAAGGCATATTAACTATCTCAGGAGGAAATGCGACTTTTATCCCAGCCTTCAATAGGGATTTGCTGTATTCTGTCATAGTTGCAAAATATAGATTATTTAACTTCTTATCTCTTTTAAATACCTTTTGATAATCATTTATCTTTTCAACCAAGTGTGTTTTTTCATACTTTTCCAGATATGGATCAAAGTCGATAGCCATGCTATTTTCACTAAATTCATCAACAACGAATGCTGCCGTTAACTGTCTTGGTCTGTCGATTCTAAAATTAAAAAATATAACTGCATCGTTATCTTCAATTAGTGCAAGAGGGCTACCGTCAGACTTTGTAATAATTGATGGCTCAATAAATTCATCGGTTTTTCCATCCGAGTAAGACAACTTTATAGCTTCATCCGGAGTTTTAACTAAATTACCCTTACCTTCAGTTAGGGCTTCATATGCTTTTTCAGTCCTATCCCATCTTCTGTCTCTATCCATGGCCCAGTATCTACCCATTACCGATACGATTCTCCCTATCCCTTCTGTATTTATTACTTCTTTAACCCTATTTATATATGCCAAAGATGCAGTCGGAGGTGAATCCCTTCCATCTGTTATTATATGAATACAAATATTATTAAAGTTTAGCTTTTTTGATAACTGAATTAGTGCGAATAGGTGTTCAATATTTGAATGAACTCCTCCTGCTCCAACCAATCCGATAAAGTGTAATTTTGAGTTGTTGCTTTTTGCATGGTCGAAGGCTGCAATCAAGGCTTTGTTAGTAAAAAATGATCCATCAGCAATAGACATATTTACTCTTTCGAGGTCTTGATAGACTATTTTACCAGCCCCCAAGTTTAAATGGCCTGTTTCTGTATTACCGGACTCACCTCGAGGCAAACCTACCGCTACGCCAGATGCATTAAGCTGTGTATGTGGATATGAAGAGTGAAGGCGATCAACATTTATAGTTTTGGCAAGAGAAATAGCGTTTCCGGCTCCAGGTGGGGCTATACCCCAACCATCCATTACAGCAAGAATTACTAATTTATTTTTTTCCGAATTCATTATTATTTATGATAGAGTTCTTTCTCTACACTTAGAAGCCGATTATATTTAGCTACACGTTCACCTCTTGAAGGAGCACCGAATTTCACAAAATCTGCACCAACACCAACAGCAAAATCTGCAATAAACCAATCATTGGTCTCACCTGAACGGTGTGAAACAATTACCTTCCATTTTACATCTTTGGCCATTTTTATAACTTTTAGTGTTTCAGTTATAGATCCTATTTGATTTGGTTTAACAAGAATTCCGTTACAAGACTTGTTATTTATTGCCTTCTCTAATCTTTTTGGATTAGTAGCCAATAAATCATCTCCTACTATCGTTAAAGGACTAAGCAAGCTTGTTAATTTTGTCCAAGAATCCCATGCGTCTTCATGAAACGGATCTTCCAAAATCGCTAAATGATATTGGTCGTTTAGATTCTTATAATATTCAAGCATAGAATTCTCATCAAGAGGTGACGTTTTATCTCTTATTACATATACTCCATTTTTATAGAAGGTACTTGCGGCTACATCAATTCCCAAATGAACATCCCTTCCGAGCTTGTATTCGGTTTCCTTTACCGATTCTACAATTAAGTGAAGTGCGTCCGCATTTGTAAATAAATTTGGAGCATATCCGCCCTCAACTCCAACGGAATGAATTGCCCCTTTTCTTTCAAGATTGGCCCCTATTGTGCTATATATTTCTGCCCCTGATCGTAAACCCTGGCTATAGCTCTTTGCAGACGACGGTATTAATAAAAACTCTTGAAAATCCAAATTTCCTGCACCATGCATTCCACCATTAACCATATTAAATAGTGGAGATGGAATCCTAAGTGGAACTTCTAATTTTATTGCTTTGGCTAAGGCATTAATCCAAGTATATAGACCAACATTACTTATTAAGGCGCCCGCCTTTGAAACTACAATAGATAGCGAAAGTATTGCATTCGCCCCATATTTGGATTTATTTGTAGTACCATCTAGTGATATTAATTTTTTATCAATATCAAACTGTCTTACCGGATCCATTCCAACAATTGCAGGTCCCAGAATTTTATTTACGTTTTCGACAGCCTTTAAAACTCCTTTTCCTAAATATCTTTTATCCTCAGTATCTCTTAATTCAACTGCTTCATAAGTACCGGTTGATGTTCCTGCAGGAACAGATGAAACAGAAATATGTCCGGTATCCAGCTGGCATGCAGCCTCGACTGTTGGAATGCCTCTTGAATCAAGTATCTCTCTTGCCCAAATTCGTTTTATTTTTGCCATTATTTACTTAAGCTTTCTCTTTTCGGCTTCATAGACCACATTTCTTACTCTATCAATAGCATCCGGATTAACAGAAATGCTTGTAACGCCGTAGTCAACCAATTTCTCAACTAAATCTTCATACGTTGAAGGTGCTTGACCGCAAATTGATGAAGTTACACCGTGTTTGTTGCATCTTTTAATTGTTCGCTTTAAAGACCAAAGAACTGCCTTTGATCTTTCGTTAAAACTTTGTGCAACCTCCTGGTTATCACGATCAGTTCCGGTTATCAACATCGTTAAATCATTTGAACCAATTGATACACCGTCAATCCCTACATCAATAAACTTTTCAATCATAATTACATTTATCGGCAACTCAACCATCATCCAAAACTTAAAAGATGTATGATCAAATAATCCTTCAATTGCTACCATTTTTCTTATCTTTGCAAGCTCCTCGGGGGATCTTACAAACGGAATCATGATCCAAAGATTATTGTATTTCTTAAGTACGTTCTTTATAGCTCTTAACTCCAAGGTAAATACTTCCGGGTCTGATATATATCTTAACGCTCCCCGATATCCCAACATTGGATTGGGTTCTTTTGGTTCCCATTTAATACCACCCTTTAAAGCCCTATACTCATTGGTTTTAAAATCAGTCGTGCGATAAACCACTGGCCTTGGATAAAAAGCGCGGCAAAAAGATGTCATACCTTTTTCAAGTTTTTCAACAAATGCACCTTGTTTTTTTTGTTTTATCGCTTCTTTTGGATGAATACCAATATCAGCAATCATAAATTCGGCTCTTAATAGGCCAACTCCGTCAACACGCCTTCGAGCAACCTTTCTTGCAAATTCAGGTTCTGCAAGATTCACATATATTTTTGTAGCGGTATTTCGCTTTGGATATTTCTTTTTTGTTTGTTTGGCGTTTTCTATTTTTACTTTACTCCCTGCGAATACATATCCCTTACTTCCATCAACGGTAATTACATGTCCGTCCTTTAGCTTTTTGGTTGCATTTTTGGTACCCACCACACATGGAATACCAAGTTCGCGTGATACAATAGCTGCGTGTGAGGTTTGTCCTCCTTTATCAGTAACAATAGCTGATGCTTTTTTCATTGCCGGAACAAAATCAGGCGATGTCATTTCTGAAACTAAAACATCACCACTTTTTATCTTTCCAATATTTTTAGGTTTCATTACAATCTTTACATGCCCCGTACCGATACCCGGACTAGCAGATGCTCCTTGTAATATTGGAGCTTCAGAAACTTTGTAATCTTCAGTTTCAATATTTTCCTTTTTTGTTTTTGTTTTTATGGTTGTAACCGGCCTTGTTTGAAGAATGTATAAATCATTACCTTCCTTGGCCCACTCGATATCTTGAGGAAAGTAATAATGTTTCTGTAAATCCTGTGCATATTTTGCCAATTTCGAGACTTCCTCGTCTGTAATTTTTTGCACTCCAAGTAATTTTTTAGGAACATCGTACTCTTTAGTTACACCCTTTACCATTTTAAGTTGAATATTTTGATCTGATATTTGTTTCGAAAGTAGTGTAAAAGTATCTTTTTGAACCGTGTATCTATCGGGCACCACTGCCCCTTGGACAATTAATTCACCCAGTCCCCAAACAGCCTCAATTACAACTCTATCTTTTTCATTAGTTACTGGGTCTATTGAAAACATAACTCCACTAACTTCAGACTGGATCATCTTTTGAACAATAACTGAAATCTTTACATTTTTATGTACTATTTTATTCTGCTCGCGATAAAAGATAGCTCTTGATGTAAAAAGAGAAGCCCAGCAATTTCGAACGGCTTCCAATAAATTAGAATGACCTTTAATATTCAAATATGTTGCTTGTTGACCGGCAAAAGATGCTTCCGGTAAATCCTCAGCCGTAGCGGAAGATCTCACTGCCACTAAAACTTTGCCAAACTTGCCGGATAGCTTGTTGTAAGCCTTTGTAACATCATTTATCACCTCTTTAGGTATATGACCTCTTCTTACTAAGGCTTTTATTCTTCCTGATGCGTCCTGAAGCTGATTTGGATCATTAACATCGGTACCTTTCAGAATTTCATTTATTTTACCTTCTAAATTATTATCTTTAATAAAATCATCGTATGCATGTATGGTTACGGCAAAGCCACCTGGCACAGGAAATCCCGCCTTAACCATTTCTCCCAAATTGGCACCCTTTCCTCCGACCAAAGGAAGATCACCTTTATCTATTTGACTAAATGTTACCGTTTGTGGACGAGCAGTCATAACTATTCAATATAGCACAGATTTATACTCATTAACATTATTTTTTTAACAAAAAAACTATGAAGACATCTTGTCCTTAAAATAATCAACCCAAGGTATTTTTGAAGGATCTACATCATTTAAAATAGAAAAATAAAATGAGCTATATAGCCCTAGTGATATAAGTTCAAATGCCTGATTAAGTTTGGAGTTTTGCCTTAATACATACTTTCCATATTCAACTTCGTTCTTTTCGACCACTTCTTGAGTTATCGAATACCTTTTTTGAACTCTGTCTGAATATTTATCGCTTTCGATAAATATAAAATATAAATCTTTTTTAACTAAAGCTGGGTGTCTTAATCCTTCCATTAAATGGTGATTCAACTCAGGAATATCAAAAAGTACACTAAAGTTTTTTGCTGTTTCATTTAATTGGTTTTTGAAAGTGTGAGCACTACCCACCAAATGTTCACTTGCGACCAATACTGGTATTTTACCCTTTATCTTTTCAGCCAAAGACTTGGCAATGTTTGTTCTTTTATCTCTTTTTATCCCAAAACTATCTTCATACTCATTAAATTTATCTATAGCTTCATCTACTTCATTATCTGCTAAATGTATAAAATCGCATTGTGACAATATTGCTAATATTGCAGCAATAGAATATCCCAAGGCCATTCTTGGTTGCTTTGAGGGATTATTTGAAGGTTTAAAAATATATGAATTTAATTTTTCTTCCTTTATTAGCTTTGATAGTTTTCCTCCAGTTGTAATCGCAAATGCTTTAGCACCGCGCTTTATGGCTTCATTGGCATCTGATAACGTTTCCTCTGTATTACCTGAATAAGAAGATACTATAACCAATGAATCCTTATTTACATAGTTTGGAAGGTGATACTCTGTAAATACTTCAATCGGGACACGGGATCTATCTTGTATTAATGAGTCAATTACTCTTCCACCCAGAGCAGATCCGCCCATGCCAGCAATAACAACATTTTTAGCCAAAGAACATTCCGTTGGTTTATCAATAGTTTTAAAGTCACTCCATACTTGCTCAATCTGCTTTGGAAATGCAGAGATTGATTCATAAACAAGTTTGCGATCTTCATTAATTAAGCCTCCAATATTATCCAGATTAATCATTTCTTATTTATATCAAGAAGTATATCTACCAACTGCTCTCCACCTAAATGTCCCAAGCTTTCTGTATAGTAATCTCCCTTAACATTTTTAGGTTCTGTTGTTACGCCGATTCCTGCAGCATCAATCATGTCTTGATCATTTGGTCCATTACCAATAGCCATTGTATTTTTTATATCAATATTTAGATATTTTGCTAAATTTTCTAATGCGGTTCCCTTGTTTAATCTTTTCGGCGCTATATCAAAAGCCTCTCCATTCCATATTGTATAGAATTGATTATTTTTATCGTGCTTTTTTACAATGTCGTATACTTCCTGCATTTCATCATATGCGTGAAGTGTAATTAAAAATTGCTTAGCTTCAAATGAACCAAAGCTCTTATTTTTTCCTTCTAATTTTTTTAAATCTACAACAATATTTCTCATAATCCCAAGGGTTTCATCGTCAAACTTTTCATTTTGTATCAACTCTCCCTCAAATAGAGTAAATATTCCTATCTCACTTATTAACGCAGCATTTTTCCACAATAATTCATAAAAAATCTTTGTAAGATATAATGAACTTCTACCAGATGATATCGCAATTACATAATATTTCTTTAACTCAATCATTTTTTTGAGTAACCTGGGAGATAAATTGCTGGTTTTTACAGTTAAGGTTGTATCATCAAGCGTTCTTACTTCTTTAATTTCAGTGCCTTTCTTTATTGTTACTCCGTCAACATCAAAACACACTATTTCGATATGCTCTATATCCTCTTTTCTGAGATCCGTAATTTTTTTCATCTATTTCATTCTAGTTCTTGAAGAATCAGAAGGTCAAGGCTCTCTTCTAAATTTTCTTTTGATGTTTTAACTTTTATATCAAGATCGCTTAATCTTTTAATAATATTTTCTATCTTTCCACTATCGAATCTTTTTGATTGTTTTTCAAGTTTGGATACCCTCCATGAGGCATACGGTATGCTTGATGGATCAATGCTTACCCAATACAAGTCTTTTAAATATCTTGCAAGCATGGCAAACATGAACTCAACTGGTTTATTAGTCTTTAGCTTGTACAGGAGATTTAGGGTTTCTTTGCTGTTTCCCGTATAAAATGATTCTAGAAATTTAAATACGATTACCGGTAACTCAAATAATCTTTCTTTTTTATCACCACTAATTGATTTAATAAATTGGCTTGCAATTTTACCCTCGTAATAAATAACAAGATATCCATCAATATCGCTAAGTTTTTCCTTTATCCATTTGAGATCATTTTTTCCTAAGCTCTTATAGTTTCTTAGTACATAAAGTCTTTTTTGATCAAACAGGCTATCCTGAATAATTGATTCACTGACGCTGGTATCTTTATTAATATCAATATATATTATTTGCCATTTTTTCTTTTTTGTCTTTTTAAACAAATCAGTAAGAAATCTATATGATTCGAATGTATCATCACCATGTATTATTAAAGTTTTCATCTATTTATCTTCTCTATCTTTTTATATTGTGCGACTAATACTTTGACTCTGTCATTGAAGTTTCTTTTTCCTTTCCGATAATGTGGAACCAGTGAGCCTGTAAATGTTTTTGGAATGTGAGCCAATTCATGAATTAATATCTTATTTCTTTCGTCATAATTTAGCTTGTCATACTTTTCAGATAAAACCTCAATTACGTATGAGGGATTGGTTTTAAGTGCTTTTTGCCACACGTAAGGTAATCCCCATATTCTTGCATAAGCCCGACTTTTTGAATTTTTACTTCTGAAGCAATATATCCTTGTTTTCTTTATCCATTCTAAACCAAGTCCATCTACCAAATATGATATTTGGCGTTTAATATCAGGTGCACTCACCCACTCTATTGTTCCTTTACGCTTTGACCTTATATACTTCTGCACCTTCCTTTACCTCCTTATCAATTTTAAGACCTATTGTATCACCCTTTTTGACTGCATCAACCTTCTCATGTTCAACCTGCATCGAATCTACTTTTTGCTCGAACAGATCTTCTCCTCCTCTTACAAATTTTATCGTTTCACCCACAGCTAAGGGAGCTGTCAGCTCAACAACACCGACACCTATTTTGTCATAATAATGCGTAACCGTACCTATTTTTAAATCAGCCATTTTATTTTCATCACCTCCTTTTAGTAGACAATTTATATTTTACTCTCTTTTATCATTTACTACCATCGTATGGCACAATGCGACGGCGAGTGCATCGGCCGCATTGTCAAAATGTGTTCTTTTTTTCTTAGCACTTCTTACTTTATTTCCCAATATCTTTCTTATTGCTTTCTGCACTTCCTTTTTGTCTGACCTGCCATTTCCGCTTACAACCTTCTTTATTGTTCCTGGTGCGTACTCATAAATATCAATTTTAGATCTTGCTGCACAATAAAGCATAACACCCTGTGCTTGCCCTACTCCTATTGCCGTTTTTGCATTTGTTGCGAAAAAGATCTTTTCAATCGCAAATACGTCAGGATTATGTTTCTTTATTATTTTGGATAATTGTGTATAAATACCAATAAATCTGTCACTAATTTCACTTTCTTTATCAGTTTCAATTAGTCCCCAGTCCATAGCTTCATACTCATTATCACTAGTTACTTTTAATATTCCATAACCTGTTGTAGCTATCCCCGGATCTATACCTATTATTAACACACTAAAAATTATATCAAATATCATCTTAAAATAATATGTGTTTATATATACAATATATCCTATAGGTTGCTATTTATCTATGAATCTGTTATCATTACAATAACTTTAAAGTGTTTTTGTACATTAATAAGTTAATAACCTAAATTAGTGGATGGCGACTTATAATTCACTTCTTGAACATAAAGTATTTTTTTTCAAAACAAATACAAATTGTTTTACACTTATTAAGGGAGATGATAAATGATTACCGAAGTCGTTGTATTTTCGAGCACCTTACTTTTTGTTTTAAATATACCGATAAGTTTAATAATTCTTTACACTAGCAAGAGTAAAGAAAAGTCTTCCATGGAAAAAGTACTATGGTGGTTACAGATTCCTTTAATGTTATGCACAGGATTATACGTATTCATTCTTATTCTATACTTTTACCTTGGCTCAACCTGGCAATTAAGTCTGATAACTATCATCCTTTTAATGCTTGGTTCTATTCTATGTATTTGTAATCTTTTCTGGCTTTGTTACGAACTCAACAAAAATACATAGCGTACAATTAAATTAATACAACTATTAAAACCCCTTTTAGTAATCAAATTGTTACAAATATTTATCGTAACAGAGATGAAAAAAGGGGTTATTACTTTAATAAACTACGAACTTTATTTATTTAAACACAAAGAGTTTTATACTTGAGTTTTCTTTTAAATCGCTGATTAATTTTTCGTATTGCCCTGCTATTTTTTGCTGTTTTAACTGATCTTCAATATCATCTTTTATATTCTCAAGCGTAGTTCCTTCTGGATAGAATTCTGAATTTTCTTCATAATATGTATTTATTTCTTCTTCACTTACACCTACTTCATCTCCTAATAGCTTTTCTACAGTAAGCCTGGTTTTAATGCTCTTTTCCAAATCTGAAATGGTTTGACCTTGTAGAGATAACGCCTGTTCTAAGTCAATGCCTTGGGAGACTAGTTGTTCCTCTATAATTTTAATTTCCTCTTGAATCATTTGATCTGTTATTACAATGCCATTCTTGCCACCTTCCTGGATAATCAACATTTCAATAACCAGATTATCAAGAATTTGACTACCTCCTTGTTTTTCCAATTCGCGAATTACAGCTATTCTGCTTATTGGAAATCCATTGACAGTGCCGGCCACAAAAAGGTTAAAGTTTAAAACGAGAAATAATGTGACCGCAAAAACTACAACTAATAATGTACCTATCCTTTTTTTCTTAGGATTGTTTTTTGGTTCTTCAACTTTAGTAACTGTCTTTTTATCTAGATTTTCTTTTTCACCCATATTTGAAAATAACATAACTATTAATATCGATCAATAGTTAATTTGCATCATCTTTTTGATGTCGGCTACCGTAGTCTCATCTCCATGACCGCATAGCACTTTTGTATCGTTTGGAAATATTATTATCTTTTTAATTGATTTTATGTTTTCATCATAGCTTGCATATTTAAAATCTGTTCTTCCAACACCATCTTTAAAAACAACATCACCCACAATTAGTAATTTTGAACCTTTATCATAAAAAGATATTCCACCGGGTGTATGCCCTGGAGTTTTAATTACTGATAAATGAATATTTCCTACTTCAATTTCTTTAAGTTCATCCAAGTCAATATCTATCGCGGGTGGTGGCCCAGAAGCTACTTTTGTAAAATACTCTGAGGTTTCTTTTGCTCTATTTATTATATCTTCATCACATTTGCTCGCCAATAATGAAACTTTATAAGCCAAAATTAACTCCAAAACCGCTAACATATGGTCAAAATGACCGTGTGTTAGTGCAATTGCGACTATATTAAATTCGTTGTCGCCAATTATTCTTTGAATATAGTTCGCATCATCTCCCGGATCTATAATAATTGCGTCATTTGTTTTAACGTCGTATAGAATATAGCAATTAGTTTTTAGTGAACCAACTACTAGCTTTTTATATTTTAAAGCCATTTACTTTTTTATTATTTTGGAGTCTTTTTTGTTTTCTTTTTACTTTTAGTGGCTGGTTTTGTTTTTTCTTTGGATCTATCTCTTTTATTTCTTGTATAAATCCTTTCGATTTCTTTTCTGGATTGTTCCCTTGTGTAATAAAGCTTTGCTCTTCTTATGCCCCTGCTTCCTATTTTTACTACTACAACTTTTTCAATTACAGATGAATCCAATGGAAATATGCGCTCAATTCCTATCTTTTGAACCCCAATTCTTCTTACCGTAAATGTTTTTCCCTTATCTCTTCCTTTAATTGAAATAACTAATCCTTCAAATTCTTGAAGTCTTTCTTTTCCACTCTCAACAACCTTTTGACTAACGGCTACGGTATCTCCGACTCCGAATTCTGCATTATCCTTTTTTATTCTTATTGCCATATAATTAATTTGCTATTTTACACTAAAATCCACTAAAACATCAATTTGGATCATCGTCATTTATAATAGCAGATATGTTCTTCGCTAATTTTTCATTCCAATTTATTTTTATCGACAGTTTTATTTGTTCTTGTGTTCCTTCAAATATCAAAACCACTTCTTTATCGCCAAGATTGTCTTTAAGAAGTTTTCTTAAATTTCTTAGGCTTTTATGCTTTGTACTTTTTGGTATCTTTATATAAACTGCTTCATCTTTTGGTTTAACAGTATCTTTTGTATCCAAACTGGCTGCAATTATTGCAATATCTTCATCTCTTCTGTCCACCTTGCCTTTAATTATTAATGGCATACTGTCTATCAAAAGCTCACGGCTAGCAGCATACATATTTGGAAAAATTACAACATCCATAATCCCTGTGCCGTCTTCTACTTTAATAAAAGCCATCTGCTGCCCGGTTCTTCTAGTTATAATAACTCTTACTTCCTTTATAATACAAGCAATACACACCTCACTTGTCTGAACTTCTCCAATATCTACAATTTTATGACTGGCCAGTACATTTAAATCAGAAAGCAGTTCTTCCACCGGTTTCGCAGAAAGTGAAAACCCCAATAATTGCTTTTCTAAAGTTTGCAACTCCTCCTCACTGTATTCCTCTTTTGCATTTAAATCTGTATTTAAATTAACTGACTGGGTACTTTTTTTCATTTCATCACTGGAAAATAATCCCGGCTGATCTTTGTTGCCTTGAGATTTAATAACCTTTGATCTTACCTCATCAAATGACGCCATAAGAGACGATCTGGTCCCAAACTTCGAAAGTGCCCCCACTTTAATAAGACTCTCAAATACTCTCTTATTTACTTTTCTATTATCAACTCTTTGAAAAAAATCAACAAAAGATACAAATTCATCTTCTCCCCTTACACTTATTATTGCATCAACAGCAGCTTTTCCTACATTTTTAATAGCATTAAGACCAAATCTAATTGCTTTTTTATTCAATGACGCCTTATCACTAACAATTGTAAAATCAACTCTACTTTCATTAATGTCAGGTGGCAACACTTTTATCCCCATTCGTCTGCATTCACTTATAGCTGAGGATATTTTATCTTTATCATTTGCTTCGGCTGTCAATAATGCACACATAAACTCAACAGGATAATTAGCTTTCATATAGGCGGTATAATAAGCAACTATTCCATAACTGGCTGCATGTGCTTTATTAAAACCATAACCTTCGAACGGTTCAAAAAGACTCCATATTTTTTCTGCAAACTCTTCATTTTGACCATTCTCGATAATCCCATTAAAAAACTTTTCTTTTTGGGCTGCCATTTCCTCAGGAATTTTCTTTCCAACTGCTTTTCTAAATTTATCAACCTCCTTCCATGTATAGCCCGCCAAATCTAGAGCGCAGAATAATAAATCATCTTGATATACCAACAAGCCATAAGAGGCACTTAGGAATTTTTCCATTCTTTTATCCGGATATTTAACAAGTTTAGGATTCTTTTTCCTTTTAATATACTCTGGAATAATCGCCATGGGTCCTGGACGGTATAGCGCCACCATCGCCATCAAGTCTTCAACTTTTTCAGGCTTTAACTCTTTTAGATATTTTGTCATCCCACCACTTGACATCTGAAAAGTACCCATTGTTTCACCTCTGCCTAGCATTTCAAAAGTTTTCTTATTATCAAGCGGTATTTTTGTTAAATCAACTTCCACCCCATCAATTGCTTTAACTAAGGCTACCGATGAACCCAATATCGAGAGATTCCTAATACCCAATATATCAAGCTTAATTAATCCCACATCTTCACAAGCATTAAACTCATACTGTGTAATAATTTTTTCTCCAGATGGTTCTTTTTGAAGGGGAACAAAATTAGTTAGATTCTTAGGAGCAACAACCAATCCAGCGGCATGTACTGATATATGCCTTGCATTACCCTCAAGTTGTTTTGCCAAATTAAGGACTTTTTTCGCGTCTTTATCATTTCGATATAAGTCATCCAGTTCAGGACTTTCTTTTATGGCTTTTGGTATTGTTATTGGAAAACCCTGTCTTGGCGGAGGAATAAGTTTGGCAATTTTATCACCAATTGCATAGTCAAAACCTAAAACTCTTGCAACATCTCTTATGGCAGCACGTGATAACATCCTCCCAAAAGTACATATTTGGGCAACTTTATCTTTTCCATACTTTGTACAAATATACTCGATTACTTCTTCTCTTCTATCATCGGCGACATCAAGATCAATATCGGGAGGTAGTGGCCTATATGGATTTAGAAATCTTTCAAAAGGAAGATAATACTTCAGTGGATTAACTGTAGTAATTCCCAAAACAAAAGATACAAGAGATCCAGCAGCGGATCCTCTTGTATTTGTAATTATCCCATTTTCATTAGCCCAGTTAACAACGTCCATAAAGATTAAAAAATATGGGGCATAACCCTTTTCAATGATAATATCCAACTCATATTTAAGTCTTTTCTTAACCTCTTGTGTAGGTCTTTTTACTTTTTGTGGTAGTCTCTCTTTAACTAATCTTCTTAAATACCCATCAGCTTTAAATCCTTTAGGTAAATCAAATTTAGGAAAATACCACTTACCCAAAGTGGATATTTCAAGATCGCATTTATTTCCAATCTTAACAGTATTCTCACAGACTTCTGGAATATCTTTGAATAAATCATACATCTCTCTGGGTGATTTAATATAAAAAGAGGGAACGTCAATAAATCTAAGTCTTTTTGTATCAGCCACATTCTTTCCAGTAGCAATACAAAGCAGAGCATCTTGTGCTTTTGCATCTTTCTTTTCTATATAATGGGCATCATTTGTTGCAACCATGGGAATAGCTAAATCGCTACTTAATTTAAGTATTCCTTCTTCAACTACTTTTAAGTTATCGCTCATTTGACTAACATCTCTTTTCAAATTACTATCAAGAATTTTATCCAAGAAATCTCCGAATTTATGTCTATGAAGTTCCAAGTAATAGTCATCTCCAAATACATCTAAAAACCATTGCGCTGTGTCTTTTGCTTTTTTGTACTCCCCATTAATAAGCGCTTGAGCAACCTCTCCTTGTGCACAGGCAGAGGCGCATATTAAACCCTTTGAATACTTTTTTAAGATATCCTTGTCAATTCTTGGCCGGTAGTAATAACCCTCAAGATGTGCAATTGAGGATAATTTCATCAAATTCTTATAACCGATTTCGTTTTTTACAAGTAAAAGCAAGTGATAATTCTTCGGCTTCACTTTTTCCTGCCTTTTTCTTATATCAATGTTTGTCGTATATGCTTCCATTCCAATTATTGGTTTTATTCCTTCCTTTTTGGCTTTTTTATAAAATTCAATTGCCCCATACATAACACCATGATCGGTAATTGCAAGGCTATCCATACCAAGCTCAGCCACATGTTTTAGAAGAGGCGTGATTTTACTTAAACCGTCCAATAATGAGTATTCCGTGTGAACATGTAAGTGTATGAAATTTTTATTTTTCATATTTTAATTATTTATTTTAAAGCCATTTATAATTAATTTACTACCCAGTTTTTCAATAATAATAGACAAGCTAATTGTTAAAGCACAAATTAATAAAAGAAGGGCACTTATTCCGAACAATTCCGCAATTGCTCCTGAAAATAATATCGGGATTACTGATGCAACAGTTGTTAAAAACCAAAAATTACCAAACACTCTACCTCTTAATCCTCCTGGTGTTTTTTCTTGAAGTAACGTTTGTGCTGGTATAAATATGGCAACAAAGCCTGCTCCCAAAGCAGCGACACTTATTATAGATACTATATTCTTTAAAAGTCCTCCCAGTTGTGGAACAATTAGAGCAATTGTAAATAATGAAACAGACAATATTATTAAAGCAATATCGATAATTTTTTTCTTTCGCCATTTAAGCTTTATGAGTCTTGGTACAACCAAGGTTCCAATTGCTGCACCAATACCTGCTGGCACTACTATATAAATACCTGAAGCATCAAGTGAAATTATAAATATATCCTGTGCAATGACAGGGATATTAATAGCAACAATTGAAGAGCAAACATAAACTACCAGAAGAAGAAGGAAGGGAGCAAGAATTACGCTATTTCCTTTAATAAACATATAACCCTCATAGATTTTTTTGAAAAATTTAAAGAATGCGTCTTCAAAATTATGAGGTATCTTATCTTTCACCGGCATTTTAGGAAGAAAAGTAACGCTAATAAATGCAACAAATATTATAATGGAACAAAGCACAAG
>Ga0209013_10002388_pt1 | contig 17029 bp, 11 predicted proteins | sample Cruoilmetagenom2_FD_187291 | JGI IMG/M metagenome (GOLD analysis project Ga0209013, IMG submission 187291) | Oil polluted marine microbial communities from Coal Oil Point, Santa Barbara, California, USA - Sample 2 (SPAdes) (version 2) | ecosystem: Environmental > Aquatic > Marine > Oil seeps ...
GAAGGTCAGACTCCCAATCCCTGAGTAGTGCAGCAAGATATGATTCAGGAACTCCCTGGGTCATTATGGTTTTATGCACTATATGGGGAACCCGGACCCTTTGTTGTATTTCGGAGAGCAGATGATCCTTCATCAATCCTTTCATCTCATATGGTACACCTGGCAGGGATACCACGATGGTCCCCTCCTTTTCAAACCACATCCCCGGTGCAGTTCCATGATGATTCATCAAGACCCGGCAAACATCCGGCACATCAGCCTGCCTGATGTTGGATTCGATCATGGTGCGTCCCCGCTCCTTAAAAAAGGATGTAATTCGATCCAGCACCTCAGGTTGAGTGACCATTTTACTGTCGAAGTAATCAGCCAGGGTTTGTTTGGTCAGATCATCCTTGGTTGGACCCAGGCCACCGGTCATAATCACCAGTCCGTATAATCCTATATAGCGATCCAGTGTTTTGCTTATTTGCTCCGGATCATCAGACACCGTAACCATCTCTTCCACCTTAACTCCAAGGTTGTTAAGTTGCTGGGATATCCAAACGGCATTGGTATCGGTTACCTGTCCGATCAGTATCTCATCCCCTACTGTTATTATGGCACTGTTCACCTGAATCTTAGAATTTTAAATTGGCTGTCAAAAATATAAAAATTAAACCACTATTGTCCGACTAAGTATTATATTGGTATAACTTTCACTGTATGGTCACACAACAAACAGATTTACTGGAAGCAGCTGCACAATTTGTAAACAGCACGATCAGTCATATTTTCTTAACCGGTAAAGCGGGAACCGGTAAAACTACTTTTCTAAAAGACCTCGCTTTAAAAACACATAAGAATTTTGTGATAGTAGCACCCACGGGCATAGCTGCATTAAATGCGCAGGGCGTAACCATCCACTCACAGTTTTTATTGCCTTTTGGTAGTTTCATTCCGGAGAGGGAACCAGCTGGTAATTTCAGTATAGAGACTAACTTTTACACACAACATACCCTCGCTCGCAAGCACTCCTTAAACAGTGTTCGCAAGCAAGTATTGCGGGCTACCGACCTGCTCATAATAGATGAGGTGAGTATGTTGCGTGCAGATATTTTAGACGCCATCGACTATCGTATGCGCAGCGTAAAAGGCAATTTTTTCCAGAGCTTTGGCGGGATACAGGTAATTATGATTGGCGACCTTTATCAACTTCCTCCCATTGTTAAAGACGATGAATGGCATGTGCTGAAAAATTATTATAAAAGCATGCATTTTTTTGAAGCTCTCGCCTTAAAAAGGGAGGAGATGGTCTATATTGAACTGGATAAGATTTTCCGGCAGCAAGATGAAAAATTTATAGGGATCCTCAATAATTTACGAAGCAACCTCAGTACAGACAAAGACATTGCCACGTTAAATAGCTACTACCGCAGTGAAAATGATATAGATACGGACAAAGAGGTTATTACGATCACCACGCACAATTATAAAGCCGATGCTATCAACACAAAAGAGTTGGAGTCACTACCCGGTCCATCATCTTTTTTTGATGCAGATATCTTAGGGGATTTTCCTGAAAAGCTCTATCCATTGCCGGAAAAAATTGAATTAAAAGTGGGTGCCCAGGTCATGTTCATAAAGAATGACACCAGTGGGGAAAAGGTCTATTTCAATGGCAAACTGGCACGTATAGATCAGATAGACGATGAAGATATTACAGTTGTAATGGCCGGTACGGACAGGGAATTTGTGCTTCATGAAGAGCAGTGGGAAAATAAAAAATACACCATAGATGAGGAGAGCAAGGAACTGGAAGAGGAGGTGATAGGAACCTTTAGGCAATACCCAATAAAATTGGCATGGGCTGTAACCGTACATAAAAGTCAGGGCTTAACTTTCGAAAAAGCCATCATTGATGTCGGCCAGGCTTTTGCACCCGGACAGGTCTATGTGGCGCTCAGCCGACTGCGGAGTCTGGAAGGTTTGGTTTTGCGAACGCGAATTAATACATCATCCATAAGCAGTGATAGAGATGTAGTTGCCTTTACCCAGCGTAATGAACAACAAAAGCCGCTTCCGGTAATGCTGGAGGAACAGCAGCGAAAGTTTTTGGAGCGGCTACTGACCACTACCTTCGATTTCTCCGACATAGCGAAGCAATTGAATTATCTGCAAAACAACAAAGCAGGTAAAATGGAGTTTGAGGATGGATCAATGCGGCAAGCTATAGGGATATTGCAGGACCGCATTAAGAATGAAGAGATGAATACGGCAATTTTCAAAAATCAATTGCTGAGATTGCTTCAACAGAATTTTTCGGAAAAGTTACTTGAACGCATAGCCAGTGGTAATACTTATTATGGTGCCTTTATGGAAGAAAACCTTCGTCAGATTTTAGTACACTTAGCAGAGGTAGAGCGCTTTACACGCACAAAGACCTACCGCAACACTTTAAGTGAAATCGACCAGTTAATGATGAAATCCCTTGCCGAAATGGAAAAGGCGGCCTATATAACTAACTGTATAATTTCCGGCAAAGAGATCACAAGACTAGAGGAGCAAAACAAAAAAATCATACAACGCAGGATTGAACTGTGGGAAATTGCCGAAAATGAGGCGGATGATAATCCTAAGTTTACTACCCGTAAAAGTGGACGTAAACGAAAGAAAGGCAAGAAGAAGGAAAAGGGGGAAACCTACAAAATCACTTATGTCCTCTTAAAGGAAGGCAAGTCCATGAAGGAGATTGCCACATCGCGAGGGTTGGCTGTTTCAACGGTAGAGAGACATATGGCCAGGGGCATTGAAGCCGGCGATGTGCGAATTTTAGATCTGCTTTCAGAAGATGTTGTGAATGAGATAGCTGATAAATTGAAAGAGAGACCTGCAGGTACAAGTGAAGTTTATAATGCCTTTAATGGTAAATACAGCTACGGGGTACTGCGCATGGTACAGGCACATTTATGGACCAATTGATTTTTTCATATTATCTATCCTCAATCATTCTTGAAAACCACTATTGTCCGACAAATTTTTTTCTGTATTTTTGTTTTGATTGCGGGAGTAGCTCAGTGGTAGAGCATCAGCTTCCCAAGCTGAGGGTCGCGGGTTCAATCCCCGTTTCCCGCTCAATCTTAAAAGGGACCTGCGAAACCAATCCATGCAGGCCCCTTTGTTTTTATCCTGATCGTGTCTAAAACCAAACTTAAGATGGCTGTTTTCGTCACATAGATGATTTATGATCTTGCTATACCGACGTGTACCTGGAGTTGAGGTTGGGGATTCTGAATAGAAGTGGACTTTTGAAAGTGTATTACAGACTCCCGATTTAGAAACTTCATGTTGAAGGTAATAACCCGATTCATAACTTTTTTCGAGGTAGACACCCTCTATGTTCCAGATAACAGAATCGATTCCTGGGTATAAATAGATGGCTGAGAGATTGTAGCTTGTAATATTCAGGTCATCATTGAAAGTAACTGAAATTGTTCCGGAAGTATTTTCACCATGGTAAACAGAATCAATGATTCCTGTATATACATTGCCGGTAGTGCTACCCCGGGTATTCCAGAAATTTGACCAATACAGAGTATCAATGAAGGGTTCTGGATTTACTGGAGGTATCTTGTCATGTTCATAAATTCCTTTACAGCTTATCTCTAATCTACAACGGTTATAGGGCAGCGTTTTTGATTGCCTGGCATTTACCTTCAACTCAATGGTGGAGTTCCCGGTATATGGAGTATTGGCCGTTGCATTAGACACCAACACCAAGATTGAATTATACGCTTGAAAAGTTTCAGCCGCAAAAATTAATCCATCGCCCAGATGTGTGATTTTATCATTGTTATATCCAAATACACATATTCCCACATCTGAAGTATTTATACTACCTCCGGTTATTGAAAATTCCAGGGTGCCCTTCTCCTTAAAATCCGGGTCATTCAAATCTATCCTATACAGTTTAGCCGATAGATCAGGATAGGTTCCCTGAAATATCTTCAGTGTATCATCAGTAGTATTGATGGAGAATAGATTCGCTTCAGAAATATTCTCCACAAATGTTTTCCCTGAAACCTCATAGATTTCGCCAAGCATATATTCACATAAGAAGCTAAACCACTCACGTTTGTAGCTGTATCCTGCATGATCTTCGTTGACATCTTCAAGCAGATCTTTAATGGCATCTACCGGATGATATCCTTCGTAGATTTCCAGATACAATCCAGGAATTACAATGTTGCTATAATAATTGGTTAAGTATTGAATAAAAGCTGCCATACCCCGGCCATGATCAGTAATATTTTGGATCATAGTGCCTCCGCCCTGCAGGATACCCGCATGCATACCGGTAAAAGGTTTTAGCTCATTACCTTTAAAATCAGTTGGGATGTGATCAGCCCGGTCAAGTTCATGGGCAAATTCTGTTTCACTCCAGCTGAGAACTGCCTGATCAAGCCAATGATGAGTGATCTTTTCCGGTTGCCGCAGGTGTGGATATTCAGGGTCAAAGCAAAATAAAAAGGACCTTAGTACCTCACGCCCAACCATAATACTCATGATATCACCCTCCTCATCCATTTTATTTACATTCACTGCCAGGATACCCTTCGGCCTTTTTTTATTATCAATGGAACCATTTCTCCAGGCAAATTTGCAGTACTCTTCACCAGATAGATTAGCCATAAAAACTGAGAAAATGTTGACATACTTGGCTTCCAGATATTCAAGAATAGAGTGGTTTATTCTTGTATAGGCATTGTCAAGATAGTTTATGATCATTGGAGAGTAATCCTCTTTTTTGGAAGCTGGTATATATATTTTATATTTTACATCACCCCAGCTATAAAAATTTGAAAAGTAATCGCTGATCACTTCAACTGAAATCCATTTTTTTCCACTTTCAGCAGCTGTAGCTTTAAGGCTTCCGGTACCCAGGTCATCGTCAATCCCCGGAATATAACAGATTAAAAAACCTGACGAATCAGCAGCAGGCAAAAAATCATACAATACCTCATCTTCGCCACTTTCCGGATTGATTGCCTCCGAACCAATCATTATAAATGTCTCTTCGGAAAGAGCTCCCTGGTATGCAATACAAATCTTTATCGATTTATCATATGTTTCAGGCAACCCTTCGATCTTGTACCGGATTGATCGGGAGTTATCTCCAAAAACACCGGTATCCGTCAGCTCAACCAGGTTTAATTCTTCTGTTTCCAGGAATGCGCCAGCTGGTATGGTAACACTCAGGTGTTCAGTTTGTAATAAACCACCCGATCTCCCGATATCAGCTGTAGTAATTTCGTTCTTTTCAAGCTCTTCTTTGGGTGACGTTTCTTCTTTTTGACAGGTAACAAGAAAAAGTACTACCAGCGCATAAATAATTGTTGGTGCTTTCATGATTGAAGGTCTTGAGTGAGTCTAATAAAATTAGTCAATCAAGAAGACAAAGTCAATCATGCGAAGTAAAGATGAAGATTATTTTGTCAAAGCCCTGATCCGCTGCAACAGAGGTGGATGAGAGTAGTGAAAAAAGACGTATGTGGGATGGGGTGTCAGGTTGCTGAGGTTGTTTTTTGAGAGTTTCTTTAATGATGTAACCAGGGGTTCCCCCGCAAAGTGCTCTCTTGCATACCGATCGGCCTGGTATTCATTGTGCCTGGAAAGTGAATTCGTCCCCAGACCAATCAGCATGGAAATGGGTGAATAGAGGATACCAAAGGCAATTAATCCCAGATGAAATGAGGCCGCCTCTCCTCCCAGTGCCACCGCAAAACTATCTTCTCCCACAAAGAGGGAAAACAGATAAAGAGTGATGGCCGATTGCAGGGTGGAGAGCACCATACCCGAGGTGGTATGCTTCTTCTTGTAATGCCCGATTTCATGGGCCAATACAGCTACAATCTCCTCCTCCTCAAGGTCATTGATAAGGGTATCAAACAATACGATTCTCTTCTTGGGGCCCAACCCTGTAAAGTAGGCGTTTGCCTTGCTGGACCGCTTTGAACCATCCATTACGAAAATGTTATTGAGCTGAAAGCCAACCCCTGCTGTAAACTCCTCTATCTTTGTGCGCAGAGATCCCTCCTCCAGCGGAGTCTGCTTGTTAAATAGCGGAACAATCAGGTTGGAGTAAAACATGAGCATGAAAAGGGAAAACAGGGTCAGCACCCCAAGGGCAATCAGCCAGAACCACTGACCGGTAAGCATATAAATCCATGTGATCAGGGCCAGTAATCCACCACCGATGATTGCGCCAAGCAACCACCCTTTCAGCTTATCCAGGATAAAAGTTTTTGGATTGGTACGGTTAAATCCATAGCGCTCCTCAATCACAAAAGTGCCATAGAGTGCAAATGGAGTGGTAAGGATATCACTGACCAGTGCAAGGAACCCAAAAAAGAGAAGTACATGCACGATATAAGTGGTAGTAAAAGTAGCAACCCATTGATCCAGCCACCCGAATCCACCCAGGAAAAAGACCAGGAGCATGACCAGCAGGCTTATGGAGCTGGTTAAAAAGGAGAAGCGGGTATTATCCCGCTTATAATGCTGACTCCTTTTATACTCCTCGGCATCGAAGATGCCTGACAACTCTTCAGGCAATTCGGGTAGTGAATGCTTCAGGTTCAAGGTATCCAGAATACGCTCAAGTATATATCCAAATACCAGTACTGCAACTATTACAACAAATATTGTATTATGCATCATCTTTTATTCTAACTAACAAATGAACTAACTTTTACTCTTCCCAACTAACGAACTTGCTGAACCACCTCAATGCGGTTCAGAATTCTTGTATCCAACTCTTCCCTGTACAACCTTACAACTTCGAGGGTATCAAGCTCAAGAGCCCTGTCCAACAGTAGACTGGCAGAATCCAGGTTGTCTTCCAGTTCATAAAAGATGGCCATATTATTGAAGGCTTTTGAAGCCACCGTACTATCGCCCGATTCAGTCAGATCTTTCCAGATTACATAAGCCTGGTCCCATTCTCCACGTGAGGTGTATGCTGAAGCCAGTTTCAATGAATCTCCTTTCCCCGTATAAAGTATTCTGGAGGCCTGTGTCCATATGGGTACAAGGTACCTGCCATATTTCATACCGCTTTCATAAAACAGTTCCCGGATCATACCCAATCCACCAGGTACAGGCTGCAACTGCCCATCTTCAATATACGAAAAATAAAGTGTGTCTTCAGTAATGTATGTATCAAATGATCTCGGACTTTCAGGCAGGTAAACATTCCACTGTAACTTATTGAAAACCTGAAAATAGTGGGTCCGGATCAGATCAGGTGCGTCACTATAGTGCTCTTGATGTTCATCAAGACCCACGGTGTATAGTTCAAGGCTGATAACAGCATCTGCACCATAGTGTTCACACATGGTAGCAACCTCCCTTTTTGTAAGTACCAAATCATTCAGTGAAGTTGTATCTGTCCTTCTTTCACTTAGCCATATAGGGGTATGAAACCTATCAATGGGAGATTGTTGCAACACCTTCAGCAATCCACGAAAAGTGCTATTCGAGATGGTCGTATCAACTAGCACCAGATGTTCTCTCTCCATATCCCGCCTGCTCTCTTCGGCAATTACACTCATGGAGATGGGTGCCCGGTTTATAATCAGTAGCTGGCCCACATGGCCGGGGAAATTAACTGTTGCCGGTTCAAGGACCTCAAACTCTACCACACTGTAAATGCCCGCACATCCATGCAATCCAATTACAACGAATAGAACAAAAACTGCTTTCCAATTTCTAAGTGACAAACTGCTTTCCTGCTTTCGAACTTTTTCTCTTGCTAACTTATACGCTCATTCCACCACAAACCTGAAGTGTCTGACCGGTCATATAAGAGGATAGGTCCGAAGCCAGGAACAGAGATACATTAGCAACATCTTCCGGAAGTCCGCCACGCTTAAGCGGAATGGTCTTGATCCACTCCTCTTTCACATTCTCTGGCAATTTACCGGTCATATCCGTGATAATGAATCCTGGAGCTATGGCATTGCACCTTACACTTCTGGAACCCAGCTCCTTGGCAACTGACTTAGTAAAACCCAGTATCCCTGCCTTGGATGCAGAATAGTTGGCCTGTCCTGCGTTTCCATTTACACCGACCACCGAGCTCATGTTAATGATTGATCCGGTACGGGCCTTTAACATGTATTTCTGAACGGCCTTGGTGAAGTTAAAGACCGATTTCAGGTTCACCTTAATCACCAGGTCCCACATCTCTTCATCCATTCGCATTAAAAGAGTATCACGGGTAATTCCTGCATTATTGACAAGAACATCCACTTTTTCGAAATCTTCAACCACCTGGTCAATCACCTGATGTGCCTGTTCAAAATTACTGGCATCGCTCACATATCCTTTACACTTTACACCAAGGTCAGTTAACTCTTTTTCAAGTGTTTCCATATTCTCATCCCTGGAGAGATCAGTAAATGCCACATCTGCACCTTCCTGGGCAAAACGCAGGGCTATCATTCGACCAATACCTCTGGCGGCTCCCGTCACCACCGCTACTTTTCCTTTTAATAGATCCATGTTAATTTATTTAGAATGTATTTAGACAATGCAAAATAATGTAAAAAAATGACTTATTTAAAAAAGATAGGAATCCAGTTGTTTGCTGATCTCTCCTGGTCACTCAAGCTATTCAATTACCTCCACGTTTCCTGCCTCCCGTAAAAGCAACAAGGTGTTTTGCGTTGACAATCAGACCTGCAGCTTCGATAATCTCCTTTTCACTGCCCATCATGACAGGGGTTTATGTATTTCCCAGCAACCGGGCCATTTTCTCTCCGATCTCAGCAGGAGAAACTGCCACTGTGATTCCGCACTCATTCATGATTTTCATTTTTGCCTCAGCAGTATCAGCCTTTCCACCGATAATTGCACCGGCATGACCCATCCTGCGACCTTTGGGTGCAGTTTGACCTGCAATAAATCCCACCACAGGCTTTGTGCCATATTCCTTGATCCAATAGGCCGCTTCAGCTTCCATGCTTCCACCGATCTCTCCGATCATAATAATTCCTTTGGTCTGATCGTCTTCCATTAACAGTTTGATGGCATCAAGGGTAGTCGTACCAATGATTGGATCCCCACCAATTCCTATACAGGTGGATTGGCCCAATCCCGTTTTTGTAATCTGGTCAACCGCTTCATAGGTGAGGGTTCCTGATCGGGAAACGATCCCGATTACTCCTCTCTGGTGAATGAAACCAGGCATGATGCCGACCTTGGCCTCCCCCGGTGTAATGATTCCCGGACAGTTGGGTCCGATCAGTCGGGCTACCCGGTTTTTCAGATACTCTCTCACCTTGATCATATCCGAAGTAGGAATTCCTTCGGTGATGCATACCACCAGTTTTATCCCGGCATCTGCAGCCTCCATGATGGCATCCGAAGCAAAAGCAGGAGGAACAAAGATGACCGAAGTATCGGCTCCGGTTTTTTCAACTGCTTCACGCATGGTGTCAAAAACAGGTTTGCCCAGATGGTCCTGTCCTCCCTTACCCGGAGTAACACCACCTACAAGGTCTGTTCCGTATTCGAGCATCTGCTGGGCATGAAAAGTTCCTTCACTTCCGGTAAATCCCTGGACAATTACTTTGGAGTTTTTATTTAATAATACGCTCATTTACAAATGTGATTTTGGGTTGCTGAATGAAAATCAAATGTAGATAAAAAAATCGTACATTTAAATATGGAAGCAATCCTCTATATCGGCATCTCCCAGACCCTTTTTGCGGGTATACTCATCGCTGCCAAAAAGCCCCGCATGCTGGCCAACCAGATTCTGGCTGCATGGCTGTTGATTATCTGCGCGGAGATGATTATCGTGCTGATCAATGACACACTTATTGAGCTCTACCCTATAAAAATCTTACCCTATACCTATGGCCCCCTGCTTTTACTGTATGCTAAATGGATGACCACTGAAAATCCTCAGTTCGATCCCCGGTATCTCTGGCATTTTTCGCCCTTTTTCATATTTCTTATCGCCTCCCTTGTCTTTATTGATGAAAGAGTAATGACTGGTACTGACGGATTCCTGGTAATTGACAGGTTTGTATCGTTTCGGATTGTCTATGCGATTACTTTCTTTGTCTCTATTACTGCCTATTCTGTGGCCACTTTCGTTGAGATCCACAGACATCAAAAACGAATGAAAGAGCTTGTGAGTTATTCATCAGGAAAGATCACACTTCAATGGTTGCTGGGTCTCTCCATCACCTTTTACACAGGATATGTGCTCATGTTCATTGTCGGAGGGATCGATATCATGGTACATTTCATGCCATTCGATCCCTTTGAAGTATCATTCATTGGTCTGACTATTTTGACATTCCTATTCGGGGTATTCGGATTTCATCAGCCCAGTATTTTTGAAGAGATGGTCCGGCACTCTGAAGAAAAGATTTCTGCATCTGCTGATATTGAGACAAAGAAATACCAGCGATCGGGACTCAAACAAAAGGATGTGGCGAAATATATAAATCTGATCGAGGATCATATGGTCAAATCCAAACCATTTCTGGACCGTGAATTATCCATCTTCGATCTTTCGGACCAGTTAGAAATACCGAGACATTTCCTCTCAGAGGTGATCAACGAACATATGGGGAAGAACTTCTATAGCCTGGTAAATGACTACCGGATTGAAGAGGTTAAAAGATGCCTTGAGGATTCGAAGTTCAAACACCTTACCATCCTTGCCATTGCCTATGATTCGGGGTTCAATGCCAAATCGAGTTTTAATACGATATTCAAGGAAAAGACCGGGATGACCCCAAGTGAATACCAGAAAACTCTTGGTACAAACCGCCAAGTCTGAACCTATTCAGAACCTTCCATAGGTCCGGACCGCACAATCCGGACGATTTCCAACCAGCCAGATAGTAATTTCGAATAAAAGAGAAAAATGTGGCAGGTGTTGAGGATTGTTAGTTTGTTCGTGCTATGCATTACCGGGGTGACTTCTGCCTTCTCACAGAGCCTGTTTGAATCCTCCCTATCCGGGAATCAAGAGAAATTAGTTAGCAACTCCCCCTCCCTGGGAGGATTCATTCGCGCTGTTTCATATTTGGGCAATACCCCTGTAGATAAAGAGAAATACGTGCAGGGTGCTTACGGAGAGGTATCACTTCTGTTGAATGCAAAAGCAGGAGAATGGGCTGCAGGTAAAGCCGACCTCCGGTTTAAATATGGAAGCGAATTTCAGCAATCCATCTCTGAGATAAATATCCGGGAAGCCTATGTGGATCTGTCATCCGGACCTGCCGGCTTAAAAATGGGAAAGTTGATATCACCCTGGGGAAAAGGAACCATATTCAACCCTGCTGAAAAAATCACACCGCTGGATCCCACTGTCAGGTCACCCGACGAAGATGATATGTATCTGGGTGTATGGGCCATGCAGGGAAGGATCAACCTGGGACCATCCATGAAACTTACCGGTACCTGGAAACCCCTCTATCAATCCAGTGTTTTACTGATCGATCCGGTTCCCATGCCCGATTATGTCATGTTCCTGGATCCTCTATTTCCCGGAGTGGAGTTGAAAGAGGGTAGTTATGGCATCAATTATGATCTCCATTCGCGGATATTCGATGCCTCACTTTACTGGTTTGACGGGTATCACCATTGGCCGGGTATCGGTTTCGACTCCTTTGTAATCGATTCACTGACCATGGAGCCACTTGCTTTGAATATTCGGGAACATGCTTTCAGAATCAGGATGCTTGGTATGGATTTTTCAATTCCTGTTGGTCCTTGGATCATCAGGGCTGAGGGAGCCTGGCAACAATCCACCAAACCACATGAAGAACACGAATATTTGCCCTTCCCCGAGCTCTCATACACAACTGAGATTGAAAGGTCAGGTTCCAATGGCACACTACTGGCCGGGTATTACGGTAAACATATCCTTGACTATGCATCTCCGGTTGCAGAACCTTCCCTTTCAGCCGGACAGGAACAATTCGCTCAACTATTGCAAACTGGCATTCCACTGACCGGCGTAGCTATAGATGGAATGATCAGAGAACAGGTTGGGGCATTCAACCGGCTATACAATTATCAGCTGGAGGAATTTTACCATACGGTTTTCCTGGTCTGGAAAAGGAGCTTTTTGTACGAACAGTTGGAACTAACAATGCCAATTATTTACAACATCACCACTGAAGAGTGGATCTTTCAACCCGGTGTCTCATATGCGCCATATGATGGAATAAGAATATCAATGGGGTTCAGCAGCCTTTATGGGCCGGAAAACTCCCTGTATGACCTAGTAGGTCCGGTACTAAATGCAGGATACCTTTCTCTGAAATTAACATTTTAATATACTGAATATACAATGGATAAAAAGATCATAAAATACCGCTGGTGGATCATCGTGATTTCCATATTGGTCACCCTGGGATTCTCCACTCTGCTTTTCAAGATAGAGATTGATCCTGACCTGAAAAATTATTTTCCAAAGACCATGACATCCATGGTTAATACGGACAAGATCGAGGAAGTCTTCGGAAATCAGGACCTGGTGATAATCATATTTGAAACAAACGATGTATTGGAGGAGGAGACTTTGAAACGGGTAAAAAAAGTGGATAAGGAAATCAGCCGAATTGAAGGTGTAAGAAGGACTTCCTCCATATTTGGATCAAATAGAATCCATGGCGAAGGGGGCGTTATGTATGTTGATCCAACCGTCCTTCGCATTCCCGAAAATGACCTGCAAAAGGAAGAGCTAAGGAATGAGATTAAGGGAAATGATATGGTATACAACATTTTGGTGTCGGATGATTTTAAAGCCACCGCCGTAATTGCCAACCTTGAGAAGGAGGCTGATGAGGGTGCGGTATTTGACAGGATCTATTCCATACTTGAGGAGCATCAGGGATCGGAAAAGATCCATTTTGGAGGTCTGCCCTACCTTCGACAGGCCATCGATAAAGACATAAAAAGGGATGGTCTCATCCTGATCCCCATCGCCTTGATCCTGATGCTGGTTTTCCTCTACCTGGTATTCAGAGAATGGCGCGGCGTATGGCTGCCTTTTCTTGTGGTGGTGATGTCGGCCATGTTGGGGCTCGTAATGATTCCTATTCTGGGCTGGAAGTTTTATGTGATCTCTCTGCTTGTTCCCATATTGCTCATTGCGGTGGCCAATGACTATGGCATTCATATGATTGCCAGATACCAGGAATTGAATGCCTCCGGCAATGGAGCCTCCATGGATGAGATTGCAGCGAAGATCACAAGGTCGCTCTGGAAACCCATTTTGCTGACAGGGCTAACAACCATTGCCGGAATCTCAGCCCTCTGGGCACATACCATGATCCCGGCCCGACAAATGGCCCTGGTGGCAAGTATTGGAATCATCTTCGCCATATTTTTCAGTTTGGTGTTAGTGCCGGCACTCCTATCATTGCTTAGAAGATCGGAACCCTCCCCTTCACTGGTTAACCGGAAAGTAAAAACCCATAGAAACCCGCTGGGCCGGTTTGCCTTTTTCGTGGTCCGAAATAGCAAGATCATTCCCAGGGTGACCCTGGCCATCACCCTGATCATCTCCACAGGGATCTTCTTTCTCCGTGTAGATTCCAATGAGGAAAACTTCTTTCCCGAGCGGCATGAAGTCAAGCAGGCTGCAAAAATCATTAATGGTAAGTTTGGTGGATCGGAAAATATCTCTGTATTGTTTTCAGGCGATATGCTGGATCCTGATGTGCTGAAAAGAATGGAGGATTACAGGGAGAATCTTGAAAAATTGGATGCCATCGATTTGACCATCTCCTTTTCCGGTGTGGTCAGAGAGATCAGCAAAGCCCTGAATGATCCCGGGGATCCTCTATATGATCAGATACCTCCCTCCAGGGAAGCGGTGGCTCAGTACATGGAGCTCTACTCCATGAATGGTAATCCGGAAGAGCTGGAGCAGCTGGTAGATTTCAATTATGAAAATGCACACCTGATGATCCGCATCAATGACCCAACCGTTGAAGTCGTATACGAGATCATTGAAAAACTGGAAGTCTTTGCTTCAGAGGATCAGGCCATATCAGCCATCGGTGGCTATGGCTATGTGCGTTCAGAACTGGCCAACAAAGTGCTTTCAGGTACATATTACTCCCTTGGGATTGCATTGCTGATTATCTTCATTCTCCTTTCAATTATTTTCAGATCAGCCATTGCAGGATTATTGGGGATCATTCCCCTCTCAATATCCGTATTGATACTATTCGGGCTGATGGGACTTACCGGTATTCGGTTGGACGTAGCTACTGCACTGCTCTCTTCGGTGATGATCGGTGTGGGTGTTGACTACACCATTCATTTTTTATGGCGATACAGAGAGGAACGGCAACAGAACAGGTTAGCCAGAGAAGCAGTGATTACTACCATCACCACCACCGGGCGGGGTATTATATTCAATGCACTTTCGGTAATCGTAGGGTTTGTGGTATTGATCATCTCCTCTTTTACCCCAATTCGGTTTTTCGGAATTTTAGTCGTGGTTTCGATCTTAAGCTGTTTAATTGGAGCCCTTGTGGTACTTCCGGCACTTCTCATTCAATTCAGGTTTAAATTCCTCGAACCAGAAGAGTTAGAAAGTGAAAAGTTGAAAGATAAAAGTAACAAACTTAGGATTGTTAGGAGGATTGCAATGGGATTGATCCTGGCTGCCTTTGTGAGTATCAGTGCAAGTGCTCAGAATGCAAGGGAAATTATTAAAAAAAGCCATGATGCGGTGAAGGTAAGTTCATTTGAAGCAGTCTCTACACTTACCATCACCGATTCAAAAGGAAACAAAAGAATCAGGAGAAACACCATGGCTTCCATCTCCCTATCAGATGGCACCGAGAAACGGATCATCAAGTTCCTTTCACCCCCTGAGGTAAAAGGAACCGGGATTCTTATTTTCGACTATAGTGATAAGAGCGATGACATGTGGATCTACCTTCCTGCCTTGCGTAAAACAAGAAGAATTGTGAGCAGGGAGAAAAGTAAAAGTTTTATGGGAAGTGAGTTCTCCAATGCCAACATGACTGCGCCAGGACTGGATGATTTTAGTTATCAGCTGCAAGGTGAAGAAACCCTTAATGGGACAGCATGCCTTAAAATTGAGGCAGTTCCCGTTTCCTCTGACCTTGAGGATGAATATGGCTACTCAAGATCTGTTTCCCTGGTGGATAAAAAAAGCTATCTTGTGCATCAGACATACTATTTTGATTTTGACGGAGAACTGTTCAAAACCATTAGCAACAAGGAGTTCAAGATGCTGGATAAAGAAGAAGGAAAGTATATGGTCACCCATATGCTGGCCATAAATCACAGCAATAGCCGAGGGTCCGAAATGGTTATGGAACAGGTGGCCGTTACTCCCACCAACAAGTCCTATTTTACGGTGGCATACCTTGAAAAAGAATGAACAAAGCGTTCCTGATAACATTCCTTATATGCTGGACTTTGCTCCAGCCCTCCATTTCTCAATCCACCTTAACATCCACGCTGGAAATCAAATTTATCGGTGTCCGAAATAGTAAGGGATTAATTGCCATTGGGATCAATAGCTCACCAGAGGGTTGGCCCCGGCAACCACAAATGGATCCAAACTGGAAAAAAACAGATATTGTGAATGGTGTATTCACTGCGCGGGTAGAAAATCTGCCTTATGGGACCTACGCAATATCGGTACTGGATGACGAAAACAGCGACCTGGAGATGGATATGTTTATGGGAATTCCCAAGGAAGGTTACGGATTCTCCATGAATCCTCATATCAAGCTATCTGCTCCCAAATTTGAAGAGTGCTCATTCCTTTTGGACAAACCCTACAAACAGATCACTATCGATTTGCGGTATGTCGGGAAAGAGAGATAACCAGATATTCCCTATTTTTGCACACCAGGACACCTTAGGTATGGAATAATGCTAAATGAATCGACCATATGTGCTCTAGCCACCCAGGGTAATGGTGCCATCGCTGTGATCCGGATGAGTGGTCCCGATACCTTCAGGATTGTAGATGACATCTTCCATCCAGCCACAACGGGGAAAATCCTTCAGAACGAATCACCCAATACCATTCATTTTGGTACGATTCAGGAACATGATAAGATCATCGATGAAGTTCTTGTAAGCCTGTTCAAAGCGCCTCATTCATATACAGGTGAAGACGCCATAGAGATCTCCTGTCATGGGTCACCTTATATTCAGCAAAAAATACTGGAACTATTGATTTCCGCTGGTGCTCAACCCGCCCGTCCTGGCGAATTTACCCAGCGGGCTTTTCTGAACGGTAAGATGGACCTCTCCCAAGCAGAAGCCGTTGCCGACCTGATTGCCGCCGAATCGGAAGGAGCACACCGGGTGGCCCTGCAACAGTTAAGAGGAGGTTTTTCGGACAAACTAAAAGCATTGCGGAAACAGTTGCTTCACTTTATCTCCCTGATTGAACTGGAGCTGGATTTCAGTGAAGAAGATGTGGAATTTGCTGACCGGAAACAGTTGGTGCAACTTGTAGAAAATATTAAATCCTTGATCCTTGATCTTATCAACTCCTTCCAGCTGGGGAATGTACTGAAAAAAGGGGTGCCCGTTGCCATTATCGGCCGCCCCAACGTGGGTAAATCCACACTCTTGAATGCAATTCTCAATGAGGAGCGTGCCCTCGTGAGTGACATTGAAGGAACCACGCGGGATTCCATAGAAGATACCATGAACCTTGAAGGTGTCAACTTCCGCTTTATCGATACTGCCGGGATCCGGGAGACAGCTGAGCCCATTGAAAATCTTGGGATCCGGCGCACCTACCAGAAAATTGAACAGGCTTCCATAGTGTTGTTGCTCACCGAAGCCAGTGATGACCCTGCTATCATACGACGCTCTGTGGAGGCCATTCGGAAGCAGACCTCTGATGGGACCAAACAGCTGGTGGTGGTACTGAATAAATCCGATCAGATTTCAGAGAGCCAATTGCAGGAAATCCGGAATGGACTTCCTCTTCTGCAAGGTGAACGGA
>Ga0209013_10002389_pt1 | contig 17029 bp, 16 predicted proteins | sample Cruoilmetagenom2_FD_187291 | JGI IMG/M metagenome (GOLD analysis project Ga0209013, IMG submission 187291) | Oil polluted marine microbial communities from Coal Oil Point, Santa Barbara, California, USA - Sample 2 (SPAdes) (version 2) | ecosystem: Environmental > Aquatic > Marine > Oil seeps ...
CGCGGAGGTCGCCGCGGCCGGAGACTAGACGGTACAGAACACTGTACAGCGCAAAAGACTCGGCAGTTATGATGCAAATCCTTTCGCAGCTCGCCCCTGTCGCAGGCACCAAAACGCGCGCTCCTTATGCGGCAAGGAAAAACGTACCTTAACAGCAGCCAGTATTCAAGATGTTGCTTTTTCGCGACTGTGCTATAATGGGCTCACCTGACACCAGTGAGTGTAGCAAAGATGGTCGTTACCGCAACAACAGGCACAATAGGTCAAGTCCAGGGCAGCCTGCGCCCCATGGATCCTACCCGGGACCTGGGAGCCATTGCCGATCTCATCGAAGAAGCCTTTGCCCACGAGATAGACGAACGGGGCCGGGCCGCCATCCGCGAAATGCGCTGGATGGACCGCCTAGCACCCCTAGTCTGGTGGTGGTCGCAGGCCGATCCAGCCTTCCAGGATACGTTCAACGGCTTTGTGTGGGAAGAACCTACTCAAAGTGACAGTGGGACACAGATCGTGGGCAATGTCAGCCTGAATCGGACCCCAGGGAGTTATCAGCACAGGATCGTCTGCAACGTGGTGGTTCAGGAGGGTTACCGGGGCCAGGGCATCGGACGGCGCCTGACAGAGGCAGCCGTCGCCGAGGCGCGGGCCAGTGGGGCTGAGGGAGTCGTGCTCCAGGTACACCGGGACAATCCCCGCGCCCTTCAGTTGTACACCGATCTGGGCTTCTGGCAGGCTGCCGGGGAAACCGACCTCCAGCTCTCTGCCGTCGGGCCAGTCAACCCTGCAGCCGCTCGTGGCTACTGCCTTCAAGCCTGGCAGCCCACCCAGGGGCAGAACGTGTACGAACTGGCCCGGCTGGTGACCCCCGCTCCACTGCAGTGGATCAGGCCCGTGCGGGCTGACAGCTACAAGTTGGGCTGGTGGACGCGCTTGGGACAGCAAGTAGCACACGCGGTCAAACGGCAGAGGGTATATCGACTAGTAGCGCTGAAAGAGGAGCGACTGGTGGCTATGATGACAGTGACTGCCGCCCTCCAGCAGGGCGCCCACCACCTGGAGATACTGGTCCACCCGGAACACCGTGGCCAGGTAGAGAGTGCTCTCGTGAGCCGGGCGCTGCACATACTCTCCGCCGTGCCATCCAAACCGGTTCGAGCCACGGTCTTTGCGGATCACAATGCCGCACAGACCGCACTCCACGACAACGGCTTTGAAGAGGTGCGAACGCTCTTGACTCTGAGAAAAGACCTAGACCGCAGGGGGTAGGCCATGCAGGACGGCAAGGTCAGCTACGGGCGGCTGTTCCTCAATCGGAACTTTATGGCCCTGTGGCTTGGACAGACCATCTCGTTCATCGGTGATTACTTTTACTTCCTGGCCATCCCCATCATGGTGGAACAGCTCACCGGCTCCGCGCTGCAGGTGGGCTTGTCGGTCATCGCAAGCGCGCTGCCCATGTTGCTGCTGGGGCCGGTGGCTGGGGTCTTTGTAGATCGATGGGACCGCAAAAGGACGATGGTCATCTCCGACCTCTTGCGCGGGCTGCTGGTATTGGCTTGCCTGGCAGTTCAGACGCCGGACCAGGTGTGGATCTTCTATATTGTCGGCTTCCTGATGTCCTGCGTCAGCCGCTTCTTCTTCCCAGCACAGAATGCAGTACTGCCCCTCATCATCACCGACAAGAACGACCTGCTGGCTGCCAACAGCCTGATGCAGATCGTCCAAACCGCGGGTTTTTTGATCGGCCCCGCACTGGCAGGATTTTCCATCGGGTTGTGGGGCGCGCAGGTCGCCTTCCTGGTGGACTCGGCGACCTATTTTGTCTCGGCAGCAGCCATCTTGGCAATGACGGTCCCGCGCACCACAGCGGGCCGGCAAGCGACGAGCGGGCAGCTCGCCACCGTATGGGCCGAAATGCAGGAGGGCATCGCCTATCTCTTTGGCAACCGGACGATGGTCGGCGTACTACTCTGCCTGGGGGTGGTACAACTGGGCATCGGGGCCATCCAAGTGATCTGGGTGCCTTTTATGCGCCGGACCTTTGGCCTCGGAGCCGAGGGATTGGGGGCAGTAGATGCCGCTCAGGGCGTGGGTATGGCCCTGGGAGGAATAACCTTGGGCTTTGTGGCCGGGCGATTCAGAAAAAAGGACATGGCGGGATGGGGTATCATCTTTATCGGGGGCATGATCGCTCTGGTGGGTCTGGCTCCCCCTTTCTCACTGGTGAACATGATCCCGGGTCTGCAGATAGAGTCAGCGATGGCCGAAATGAGCGTGGGGCAGCGACTTCTCCATATGCCGCTTCTGCTGCTGGCTTACAGCTTTCTGATCGGCGTGGCCCTGGTGCCAGTCCAATCATCCCTGATGACCATGATGCAGCTGGCCGTGCCCGATCTGAAACGTGGCAGGGTGGGCAGCGCGCTTAACGCCCTTACCACGGCTGCTGGATTAGTCTCCATGGCCGCAGCTGCGGCTGCCGGCGAGGCCCTCGAGTTGCGGCTCATCTACTTTGTCGCTGGGCTGATCACTTTGTCGGGGGGCATCGTAGGGCTCCTGGTACTGCAGGAGCCCGAGCTCCAGGATAGCGAACCCATCCTGGACGGAACAGTGGGGTGAACAGAAGCGGTACCCGGGTGGCAGAAAACAGAGGTTCATGGTGGGCGCTTTGGCGCCAGAATGAAGGAGGATTCCAATGACGACATCTGAAGATCGGATGCAGATTCTGAACATGGTGGCGGAACGAATAATCTCAGTAGAAGAGGGGGCAAAGCTTCTGGCCGCCTTGGAGCCGGAACAAAAAAGGGACCCAGGCCAGAGCATAACCGGGCCCAGCCGGCCCCGCTGGTTCCGCGTCCGGGTCACCGATCTGGAGACCGGCAGGAACAAGGTGAACGTCAATCTGCCCTTGAGCCTGGTGGAAGTGGGCACCCGGCTGGGCGCCCGCTTTGCGCCGGAACTGCAGGGCATGGATATTCACGATATCGTGGAGCAGGTCAAGAGCGGGGCACAGGGCAAGATCATTGAGGTAGAGGACATTGAGGATGGGGAACGGGTCGAGATATACATAGAATAGGCGCCGGTCACCGAGAACCAGATCAACAATGCCCTCTCCAGTGTTTGGAGAGGGCATTTGGCATGGCGGGCGAGCCAGGCCAGCAGAATCCGCATCAGGCGGAGGGTTCCTGACAGAGGCTCCTTTGCTTCCGTCGGGAGCCCTCCGGAAAATAAGGCTATTTCTTCTTTTGCCGCCTTTTATAGCCAGCGGCAAAACCATAGAGTGGCAGGAGCAAGGGTTCGACTCTGGTGGCCAGACTGACACGGGCGCTCCACAGCGCTGTGCGGGCCTTGGCCACAGGCTTGGATAGGCGTTCGCCCACGGGCCAGTTAGCGACTGGGATGGCCACTGGTTCCTGTGGCTCCCAATGAAAGGCTGCGGCAGCCCAGGTAAGCCCGGCGCCAAAACCCGCAAAAACAAGGCGATCGCCCGCTTTGACCCGCCCCTCCTCAATGGCATCGACCAATGCCAGTGGGATAGAGGCCGCCGAAGTGTTGCCGTAGCGGTCAATATTCACCATCATCTTTTCCGGTGGTACGCGGAGCTTGCGGCGCGCCAGTTCAATGATGCGGTCATTGGCTTGGTGGGGGATAATCAGACCGATATCATCCGGTGTCAGTCCGCTGTCTGTGATCACTTTGCGCACAGAATTGGCCAGGACACGCGAGGCGAACTTGAAGACACGGCGGCCGTCCATGCGCAAGTAGTGGAGCCGCTGGTCGATAGTCTCGTGGCTGGTCGGATTGACGCCTCCGCCACCGGGGTAGATCAACGCATCATAGTCGGAGCCATCGGAGCCCAGATCAAAAGCCAGCAGACCGGTGGGCTGTTCGCTGGCCTCTAGCACCACAGCCCCCGAGCCATCACCAAAAAGAACGCAGGTGGTTCGATCCGTCCAATCCACACCAAAGGACAGATGCTCCGTGCCGATGACCAGGGCATTGCGGTATCCGCCGGTCTGGATAAACTGACTGGCAGTGACCAACGCATACACCCACCCAGTGCAGCCAGCCTGCAGGCTGAAAGCCGGCGCACCGCTGGCCCCTAACTGATCTTGGATCATACTGGCCACTGCAGGCACGAGATAGTCAGGCGACGACGTAGCGATGATGATCAATTCCACGTCGGAGGGGGACAGCCGGGCCACAGCCAGCGCCTGCCTGGCAGCCGCCAGCGCCATGGAGCAACAGGTCTCGCCAGGGCCGGCAATATGACGCTCTCGAATGCCGGTACGGGTGCGGATCCACTCATCGCTAGTATCCACCATCTTTTCAAGATCTTGATTGGTGAGCACTCGCTCTGGGACATACTTGCCCCAGCCTGTTATCCGCGCATACTTGGTCATGACTCCCTAGAACTCCTCGATCACAAAAGGAAAATGCCTGGCGCAGTTTCCAAAAATACCAAAGAATAGCCCCGAAAAAAGGCCTTCTGTTGGCATGAGAAGGCCGCCGTATCTCCGATTGCTCAGCCGGTGGCGGTATGGGCTGCCCGGCCGTGTCGAAGCCGCCACACAAAGGCGACAACCACACCCGCAACCGAGGCTACGGAACCAACAGCCGCCGCACCAATAAGGATGCCCTTGCGGTGTTGTTGAAACCTGTTGGGCCCTGGCCCCACTCGCCGGCCCTGGGCCTCCAGGAGTAGTTCCCCATGAAGACGCCGGCGGTAATTCGTGTTGGGTTCCATCGGCACCAGGACACCCTGGAGTTGCTCGGCCAGATCCAACAAGGACTGCACCTGGTCGTTCCGGGTGAACCTACCCTTGTGGCGCGAACGCAGCCCAATCAGCTCGTCGGCTTGCGTCGCCAGGATTTCTCTTACCTCACGCCTGTTCATCATATCCTCCTCCCGGCGTCCTTGTCGGGATGTTCACCCACCGCGGCTCGGAAGCGCTAGACCAGCCAGCCCAGCGCACAGATTCGTCCTTACATTCAGCAACCCGTCTTCCAGGGGCCTGCTCGCCGCGATCTCAGTGTTAATCGCTGTGCCGTTATGTCGTGTTTCTGGAGGAGTCTGGATAACAGATCACTGGTTGAATCGGTCGTCCTCTTGACCATATCTGTTCTTTTCAGCCACTGCCCTTGGGCCAAAGGTCAGGATGCTTGGCCGGCCAACTCCTGGCGCAGAGCAACCAAGGTGCGATGGTAGAGCGACTTGATCGCTCCCTCGCTGCGGCCCATCGTCTGACCGATCTGGGCATTAGGCATGCGTTCCACGAACTTCAGGATCAACAGTTGCTGTCGGTCAGGTGGCAGGCCCCGAATCGCAGCCAAAAGTGCGTCTCGCCGCTCGCCCTGGGCTACCTGCTGGAAGGGACCATCATCTCCCTGAGGCCCGACCAAGGCCAACCGATCCAGCGAGATGATCTGCCGCCTGCTGTGGTCACGGTGCCAGTTTGCCACCAGGTTATGAGCGATCCGATACAGCCAAGATGAAAAGGGTGCTCCCCGTTGCACGTAGCGAGGGATGTGAGTCAGGGCCTGATGAAAGACCTTGGCCGTCAGATCCTCAGCATCGTGGTGATTCCCGGTCCGATAATAGACGTAGCTATAGATTTTGTCGACATACCGCTCGTATAAAAGACCGAAAGCGCCCGGATCGGTTTTCGCCTCTTCAACCAGGGCGACCTCGTCTACCAACTTGTCCACCAGGGTAGCCTCTCAGGCGCCTGCCGGTCTCGCACAATTAGAACACCGGCTAGCGCGAATGGTTACGCGCTAGTATAACAGAGACGGTGGAGATGGTCAACTGAGGTTCGCTGGACCACCAACCGTTTGATGTCGTCGACCAGATCTGGTATAATTAGCCTGCACATTCAGCCTGGAAAAACTGGAGTACGAGGAATGGACGACCGGTGTTGCACCAGACGAAAGGAAGCCGCTGTATGCGGCTATTATTGTGGCACGTGTGATTCTTTGCTCGAGGGCGCTTGCTGTGGCTGTGGCTATCAATTGGGCGAGACATCCCACGGTGAATGTCCCATCTTTCAGTGTTGCGTCGTGGAGCGGGGTTTGGCTCACTGTGGCCTGTGTGTGGATTTCCCCTGCCAGATATTCTTGGGTCATGCCCCACCGATGGAGGTAGCCCGACGGTACCAGGCTCTGGGCCGCCGCGCCGAGATCGGCACTATCGCCTGGTTGGAAGAGCAGGAAGAAGCAAACTAGCCCGGCCATCCCTGTATCACCGCTGGTGGCAGCAAGCTAACTCGAAGAGTATCTACCGGCGCAACCGCTTTCGCCCGCCCAGGCTCTGTCTGGCGTCCATCGGCCTTATCCCACCAAATCTGCAATGCTGGCTAGCTCCCCACTAACCAATGCCCAGCCCTGCGCATCTTGATTCCGTTCTGGGTTCACCTCCTCCGCAGGCCGGGCGATCAGCGCTGGTCAGAACCGTAATCAAAATGTAAGAATTCTACATCCAATCCGTAAGGTTATCGCGTATAATTGTGCTCGAATGATAGACACCAATAGCATGCAGGAGTATTTCCGGTGAGCGATGCAAGGATTCTGGTCGTGGAGGATGAGCCCAGCATCCGGGAGGTATTGAGCCTATATCTGCGGCGGGCCGGCTACCAGGTGACCGTCGTTGGCGATGGGCGGGAGGCGCTCACCGCGTTGTCCAGCCAGATGCCCGAATTGGTGGTATTGGACTTGATGCTGCCGGAGGTAGATGGGCTGGAGATCACCCGCTGGTTGCGAGAACGAGGCGACACCCCCATCATTATGCTGACAGCACGCCGCGAGGAACAGGATCGCATCGCCGGGCTGGAGATGGGCGCCGACGACTATGTCGTCAAACCCTTCAGTCCCCAGGAGCTGGTCAGCCGGGTGAGGGCTGTGCTGCGCAGGACCAAGCCGTCAACGCCAGGCAGCCCCGGCGGGACCCTGGTCTACGGAGGTCTGAGGATCGATCCCCAGACCCGGCTGGTGGAAGTGGACGGCAAAGAGAAGCAGCTCACCGCCAAGGAATTCGATCTGTTGTGGGCTCTGGCTCGCCATCCCCGGCAGGTGTTCACCCGCGACCAACTGCTGGACCTGGTGTGGGGGCTGTCAGACTTTATCGACCCAAGTACCGTGACAGTACATGTGCGCCGCCTGCGTGAAAAGGTTGAAACAGATCCTGGAAACCCCGAGCATATCCGAACGGTGTGGGGGGTGGGATACAGGTTCGAACCCTGAGGTGGTCATGGAGATGAGCGAGGAACACCAGCCTTCGCTGAGGCGACACCTGCGATTCATAGGCGCCGTGGCCTTGAGCCTGGCACTGGCACTGGGTTTCTTTTTCCTGCTGATGCGCCCACCCAAGGCCGATCTGGGTCTCATGACCCTGTTTCTGGCCATCACGGCCATAATCTCCATGGCCATTGGCTACGGTGCCTATCGCCTGGGCTGGATCAATCGCTCGCCGCATATCAGTTGGGTCCTGCTGGGCAGTTATGCTCTGGCCAGCGCCCTGACCTTTTTGAACGTTTGGGTGACGGCGCGGCTCATGTTTGCGAGCCAGCACGACCTACTCCTGGCCACGGTGTTGCTTCTCTTTGCCGGGGGAATCGCCATATCCGTGGGCTACTTTCTCTCGGCAGCCATCACCGACCGTATCGTGACACTGGACCTTGCGGCCAAGGAACTGGCCCGGGGGCAACTGAGCGTGCGTGTCCCGGTGACGGGCAACGATGAGATGGCTAGCCTGGCCCACACCTTCAACGAGATGGCAGCTCGACTCGAAGAGGCCGCTGACAGACAGCGGGAGCTGGATAGTCTACGCCGCAACCTCATAGCCTGGGCTGGACACGACCTGCGCACTCCTCTGGCCTCCGTCCAGGCCATTGTAGAGGCACTGGCCGATGGCGTTGTGGAAGATCCGGATACCGTCTATCGTTATCTGCATACAGCCCAACGGGAGATCCGATCTTTGTCACTTCTGATCGATGACCTCTTTGAGTTGGCCCAGTTGGAAGCTGGTGGCCTGCGTCTGGACCTTTCGTTGAACTCGATATCTGACCTCATCTCTGATACGATGGAGAGCTTCTCTGAGCTGGCTACGCGTCAGGGTGTGACATTGGAGGGAAGCGCAGACCCGAGTGTAGATCCGGTGCTGATGGATGCCCAGCAGATCGGACGGGTGCTGGCCAACCTTCTGGGGAACGCCCTGCGGCACACGCCACGGGGGGGCATGGTGCAGGTGCACGCCACCAAGATGGTGCACGCCACCAAGATGGAGGACGGTGTGCTGGTAGAGATATCGGACACGGGTAAAGGGATCAGCTCCGAGGATCTACCCTACATCTTTGAGCGCTTCTACCGCGGTGAGAGATCACGCAGCCGGGCTACAGGCGGCGCCGGTCTTGGCCTCGCTATTGCCAAGGGGATTGTCGAGGCACATGGCGGCCAGATCAGCGTCGAAAGCCCGGTAGACCAACAGGGCGCGCGCTTTTCTTTCACTGTGCCATCATCCTGAAACTCCGCCGAGCCTGCCGCAGCCTTTTGCACAAGGACCCAAGGACATCGCGTGTCGCGCCACAATCCTGCGGACACCGATAGACTGTAATCGCTCCGTAAGAATTCGGTAGTACATTCTTTACATCTGTAAGCTATCCTGCCTCATGAAATGACAGGACTCTGGATTGAGCAGGGAGGTAACAATATGATCAAGATCAAACCGTCAGAGGTCACGCCGGAGCACGTCTATATGTCCCGGCGGAGGTTCATCAAGGGTGTAGGCGCCTTGGTAGCCAGCTCGGTAGTTCTTGCGGCCTGTGGTACACCCGATCCGCAACCGGCAGCGCCAGCTATTGTCAAGATAGACCCGACGAGCACGCCAGTAGCCAGCCCAACAGCCGGACCACTGGTCACAACTGCCTCTACAGCGCCGGTGTTCCCACCGCTGAGCACCAGCGCCGACGAATTGGGCCAAGAGCTGACATCCATTGATGCAATCACGAACTATAATAATTTCTACGAATTCACAACCAGGAAAGACAGGGTAGCCGAGCTTTCTCGCGAACTCAAGACCTCTCCCTGGGAAGTGGAGGTTGGAGGCCTGGTCCGCAAACCCAGGACGTTTGACATCGATGATCTGCTCAAATTCAGCCAGGAGGAACGGATCTATCGCCTGCGCTGCGTTGAGGCCTGGTCTATGGTCATCCCGTGGGTAGGTTTTCCCCTGGCCAAACTGCTCAACGAGGCAGAACCCATGTCAGAGGCCAAATATGTCCGCTTTGAAACTCTCTACGATCCCGAGCAGATGCCTGGTCAAAAGAGTCCTATCTACGAATGGCCGTATATCGAAGGGCTCCGTATTGACGAGGCCATGAACGATCTGGCCATCCTTGCCACCGGCCTCTATGGCAGTCCCTTGCTCCCCCAGAGCGGGGCGCCGGTACGCCTGGTTGTGCCATGGAAATACGGTTTCAAGAGCATCAAGTCCATTGTCAGGATCGACCTCGTGGAAGAGATGCCCGGTTCCCTATGGATGGCTGCTTCCCCCCGCGAATATGGCTTGTTTGCCAACGTCAATCCCGAGGTACCCCATCCGCGCTGGTCCCAGGCCACAGAGCGCCGGATTGGCCAGGGTAAGCGCATGGAGACCCTATACTTCAATGGCTATGCTGACAAAGTTGCTCATCTCTATGAACCCCTGGATCGAAAGGAATGGTACTTCTAGGCTCGATGCGAGCACGCATGTTTCAGGCAGACTGGCTCAGAAAGCACTGGTTTCAGATCCTGGTCCACGCCGGGGCATTGCTGCCCCTGGCCTTGATCCTCTGGGATTATGCACAGGGCGCATTCCTCGTTGACCCGGTGAGGGAGATCACCACCCGCACCGGCAGGGCGGCCATCATCCTGGTCGTGCTCACATTGGCTTGCACGCCCATCAATACCGCCTTTGGTTTCCGGCAAGTACTGCGCGTCCGCCGAGCCTTGGGCTTGTACGCCTTCCTGTACGTCGGCCTACACTTTTTGACCTTTGTGTGGCTGGATTACGGCTTGGATCTGCCCTTGATCTTCCAGGCCATCTTTGATCAGCGCTACGTGCTGGCAGGGTTCGCCTCTGGCTTAATCCTGCTGCTCCTGGCGCTGACCTCGACCAAGGGCTGGCAGAAACGCCTGGGCAAGAGGTGGAAGCGGCTGCACCGCCTCGTCTACATAGCAGGCATTCTGGCGGTTGTGCACTATTTGTGGCTGGCAAAGGACTTCCGCGACCCCCTGCGCTACGGCATCATTGTGGCCGCCTTGCTGGTACTACGCATTCCACACATCCGGCGGGCCGTGAGCAATATGCGCCACAAACTCAGAGCAAAGCGGAAGCCCCATGGGAACCCCGGCGCACGGGCCTGATCTCACGACAAACCCACACCCGGGATGAGAACGCTCCTGCGGCACCGGGGGACGTTCCTTGTCTGTTGTAGCGTAACGTTTGCTGTCTGTTGCCTTTTGAGGTATAATGCGCGGGCATGGCGCGGCTCACCAGAGGAACACCACACTGGCAGTCGCGTCTGGTGCGACGCGCACATGGTCTACCTGCTCGGGCCACAAAGCGCTGATCATACACACGAGGAGATCCAAACATGAATGTGTTGTTGTCGCAGGACGTAGAGCGATTAGGACAGGCCGGTGAAGTCAAGAGGGTCGCCGACGGCTATGCCCGCAACTATCTTTTTCCACGCGAACTGGCAGTGCTCGCGACTCCAGGAGCCGTCAGACAGGCTGAGAAACAGCAAAAAGCAGAGATCCGCCGCGAAGCCCAGGCCATCACTGAAGCCCAGATCCTGGCCGCCAAGCTGGACGGAGTGACCGTCACCTTCCAGGCTCGTGCTGGTGAGGCAGATCGCCTGTACGGCTCAATCACCAATATCAATATCGCCGAGGCGCTTGCAGAAGAGATCGGCCAGGAAGTGGACCGGCGCAAGATCGAACTGGATGAACCACTGAAAGACCTGGGTACCCATGCCATCACGATCCGGCTGGCCGCCGAAGCCGAGGCCAAGGTCACGGTTGTCGTCGAGCGCGAGGATGAGGCTCTGGAAGAGAGCTAGCCCCATGGAACAAAATTGGAACGAGCCCGAGGTTCCGCTGGACGAGGAGGAAAAACGTCGACTGGTCATCCAGTTGGTCAACCAGCTTCGTTGCGTGGATTGCGGCCGGCTCTACGACCCCGAGGACTTTGCTCTTGTGCACCGGTGGCAAGAAGTATGGGTACTAAGCACCCGATGCCGCCATTGTGACGAATTGTGCCACGTTGTTGTCTATATGCGACTGGATGTGGAACCGGAGCTTGTGATCGATTTGACCGCGGATGAGATCGAAGCCGCGCATGAATGGCCACCGATCTCGACCGACGATCTACTGGATGTACATGCCTTTCTTCAGGAATTCGATGGGGATTTCGAAATGCTCTTTTCCGCTTGATCCCAGGCCTGCACTACCAGACCGCCACGTCCGTGGCGGTCTTTTTTTTCTGTGAGAATCCAGGAGGATCTCGAGCGGCCAGATCGGACAGATGTCGACTTGACAAGTTAGCTGACCTGTGATAATATTGAATACATGAGCATATATTCATATATCCGATGGGCGCCATGAGCGACAGTCACTGTGCCGATACCTATGTGCACGGCGAACGCGTCCAGGCGGCCCTTGAGCATCTGGTGGAAGATACGACCGCTATCCACCTGGCCGAGACCTTCAAGGCCCTGAGCGATCCAACCCGCGTGCGGATCGTCTCGCTGCTGGCAGGCGCGGAATTGTGTGTCTGCGATCTGGCGGTGGCTCTGAGGATGAGCCAGTCAGCCGTGTCACATCAACTCCGAACCCTCCGCGACCTGAGGCTGGTTCGCTGGCGGCGCGAGGGCCGGCAGATCTTTTACACGCTGGATGACGACCACGTTGCCGACCTGTTCCAGCGTGGTCTGGACCACGTCGCACATGGCTGAGTCTCGCCATTCCGACCAGCGACGGCAGACCGCAGGCGGTAGCGCTCTGGTTGCCGGAGCTGGGACGCCGGAGTACGAACATTGAGCGACAAGATCAAGATCGAAGTCCCAATGCTGCTGCCCCAGGGAGACGGCTGTGAGTCCTGCTGGGAAAGACTGGAAGAGAGGATCCAGGCCTACGGAGGCATAGAACTGGCACACCTGGACCTGGAAGGCGAGACCCCCTGCTTTTGCATTCACTACGATCCAGACCTGATCAATTTGGATATTGTGCGGGCCATCGCTATTGAGGAAGGCGCCCACTTGGAGTGGCGTTACCGCCACGAGACCTTGCCCGTCGAGGGGCTGGACTGCGCAGATTGTGCCAGGACGCTGGAGAACGGCGTTGGGCGGTTGGATGGCGTGTTGTGGGCGTCGGCCAACTTTGCAGCCTCCTCCTTGGCCGTCGAATACGATGCTGAACGGACAAAACGGCCAGAGATCGTGTCTCGTATCCAGGCATTGGGTTACGACATAGAGACGCGCGCGCCTTCTCGCGAAATGATCTATCAAGTTGATGGAATGGATTGTGCTGATTGTGCTCTAAATCTGGAAAAGGCGCTGAACCGCACACCCGGTGTGGCCCAGGTGAGCGTGGACTTTACCCTGGCCCGCCTGCGGCTCACACCCGATGACGGCGCTGGAATCAACTCCACTGTCCAGCAGGTGGCGGAAGGGCTGGGCTATTCGCTGCGGTCGAAGGAGACCGAAAGGCCTGAAGCGACCAGGCAGGCAAAGGGCTGGCGGGAGCGCCTGTGGCTGCGTCGCCGTGACCTGACAACAGTGGGCTCTGGGCTACTCATTATTGCTGGCGTGATCCTGGGAATACTGGGCGCACCCGAGGCGATCGTCGCTGGCGCGTACGTGGCAGCCATCTTTGTAGGTGGCTTCTACATTGCCCGTACCGGCTGGGCAGCGCTGTGGACAGCCCACTCCCTGGATATGAACGCCTTGATGACCATCGCAGCAGTGGGGGCGATTTTTGTCGGAGAGTGGGCCGAGGGGGCAGTCGCCATGTTTCTGTTTTCCCTGGGCAACTCCCTGGAAGGCTATACGATGGACCGTGCCCGGAACGCCATCCGGAGCTTGATGGAGCTCTCACCCCGCCGGGCTACCCTGATCCACGGGGATCACGAAGAACAGGTGCCAGTCGAGGATCTGGATGTCGACGATCGAATTCTGGTGCGGCCTGGCGAGCAGATCCCAATGGACGGTGTGGTGCTCACTGGCCTATCGGCTGTCAACCAGGCCCCGATCACCGGCGAAAGCGTGCCGGTGGACAAGGCGACAGGCCAGGAAGTCTATGCGGGAACGGTCAACGGTCAGGGAGCGCTGACAGTGCGCGTGACCCGCCTGGCCGCCGACACGACCATCGCCCGCATCATCAAGATGGTGGAAGAGGCCCAAGCCCAGAAGGCCCCTTCGCAGCAGTTCGTGGACCGCTTTGCCCGGGTATACACGCCGGCGGTGATCGCCGTAGCAGCCAGTGTGGCGATACTGCCGCCGTTGTTCGGCTGGCTAGCAGGCACGGGTACTTTCGCTGCCCTGTTTGGTGAGTGGTTCTACCGGGCCTTGGTGCTGCTGGTGATTGCCTGTCCCTGTGCCCTGGTCATCTCTACGCCGGTAACCATTGTGAGCGCGATCGCCAGTGCAGCTCGCTCTGGCGTGCTAATCAAGGGCGGCGCCCATCTAGAAGCTTTGGGTTCGCTGAAAGTGATGGCCTTTGACAAGACCGGCACCCTGACCGTCGGCCAGCCACAGGTGGTGGATGTGCTTTGCCTGGATCACCAGGCTGGATTGGCATGGACGGAATGTCCCGAGTGCAGGCATATGCTGGCCGACGCGGCGGCCGTCGAGCGCCGCTCGGAACACCCGCTTGCCCGGGCGGTAGTGCAAACAGCCGCGGAGCTGGGCCTGGCCCACGCCTTGCCAGCAGCGGAGGATGTGGAGGCTCTGATTGGCCGTGGTGTGCGGGGCCAGGTGGATGGCCACAGCATCACAGTCGGTACCCATACTTTCATCCACGAGAGCGACCCGGACTTGATCGAGAGCCCCCTGTGCGATGCCGTCCATGCGGCCCAAGACGCTGGTCAGACGGCGATGGTCGTCCGTGACGACTGTTGTGGCGTTCGCGGCTACATTGCTGTGGCCGACACAGTACGGCCGGGGGTGCCGGAGGTAATGGCCGCCCTGGACAAGGTAGGCATAGAACGCACGGTTATGCTTACTGGCGACAACCCAGCCACGGCACAGGCCGTGGCCGCTGCGGCGGGGGTAGACGATGTGCAAGCTGAGCTGTTGCCCGAGCAGAAGGTGGCAGCCATCGAGGCCCTGTTAGACGAATACGAGGCCGTGGCCATGGTGGGCGACGGTGTCAACGACGCTCCAGCCTTGGCGCGAGCGACGGTGGGCATCGCCATGGGCGCCGCCGGCACCGACACCGCGCTGGAGACTGCTGACGTGGCCCTCATGGCGGACGACTTGGGCAAGCTGCCCTTTGCCGTCAAACTCAGCCGCCGAGCGCGGGCGATCATCCTGCAGAACATTGCCCTATCGCTGGGAATCAAGGCCGTCTTTTTTGCACTCGCCCTATCTGGTACGGCAACACTGTGGATGGCTGTCTTTGCCGATGTGGGCGCCTCGCTCATCGTCACCCTCAATGGAATGCGACTGCTGCGACGGCGGGAGTAGGCCGCGCCAGGGCAAAGCTAGTCAGTTTTCGACGCTGCCCCTCTTCGCCCGTGACATTGCTTGAACTTTTTGCCACTCCCACAGGGGCAAGGATCGTTGGGCTTTGCGTCAGAAAATGCCTGTGCCCGTTCAAGATCCCGCTTATTGTACCATTGCATGATCTCAGCGGGCGCCCGGTTCTCCCGCAAAAGTCCGGTCATGATGCGCATTGGCTGATCGACGTGATGGAAGAACAGCTTGTAACCTGCACACAGGTAGTTCAATCCCGTTTCGCCGTCGGGAGTCTTGATGAACCGGTTGCGGGGACAGCCTCCATGACATGCGAAGCGGACTCTACATTCACGGCAGTACGTGGGCAGCATGTCCCGCTTGTCCATCCCAAACTTGCGCTGCTGGTCTGAGGCCACCAGGTCGATCATGTGCGTCTCCTGGATATTGCCCAGCAGGTAAGCCGGCTCGACAAAGTGGTCGCACGAGTAGAGGTCGCCGTTGTGCTCCAGGGCCAGTGCATTGCCACAGGTGGGCGCAAAGATGCACAAGGCATGCTGCCCCACGTGACTGCCGAGCGTGACGTCAAAAATCTGCACATATACCTTCGCCACGTCCCGCCGCACCCATTCTTCAAAGATACCGATCAGAAAGCTACCGTACTGCTTGGGCTTGACCGAGCGATGCGTAACCATGTGGCCATCCTGCGTATACAGGGGGCGATCACCGCCCGGTCGCTCACTCCAACCCTGGTTGGCTGCCGGCAGCATATCCGGTGTTGCCCGTTCTATGATGGGAATGAACTGGACAAACTCGGCTTCCAACTCATCCCGGAAGAAACGATAGACCTCTAGGGGGTGGTCAGCGTTGGCAGCATGGACCGTGCAAAGAATGTTGAACTCAACCTCGTTCTTTCGCAGGATCTCCCAGCCGCGCATCACCTGGTCAAAGCTGCCCTTTCCGCCCTTGTTAACTCGGTAGGCATTGTGCAACTCTCTGGGCCCATCCACACTGAGACCAACGAGAAAGTTATGCTCCTTGAGAAAGGCGCCCCACTCATCGTCCAGCTTTGTACCGTTGGTCTGCATGGAATAGCCGACGGTCTGCCCTGGTTTCTTGTACTGCTCTACAAACGCCACCGAGCGCTTGAAAAACTCCAGGCCCATCAGCGTAGGCTCTCCGCCCTGCCAGGCCACAGTAATCTCTGGCGCACGGTGCGATTCGAGCAACTGCTTGATGTAGGTCTCTAGCACCTCGTCCGTCATGCGGAAGCGGCTGCCGGGATACAGCATCTCCTTGGAGAGAAAGAAGCAGTACTGGCAGTCGAGATTGCACACAGCCCCTGTAGGTTTGACCATAACGTGGTACCCAGGTGGAGCGTTTTGGGGAATCGTATCCATTATGACCTTTCTAGCGTTTGCCAACGCTTGTCTGGTTTTGGTCTACTCTAAAGTGCCACGACTGGCGCGTCCATGCTCATCATCTGATGGGCACGGGCCATGTACGGTGTGTTGCAATGCCAGCCAGGCTGCCCGTCAGGTGTCAGCAAGATGATACCGCCCACGCCATTTACCTTATCGGCAAAGGAAAAGTTAAAAAACATCAATGAATTACTTTCCAATCACCATATTATTGATAGCAAAGGGCGGTATATCCATCGAAAGATAATGCATCGAGTGTTCAACGTGGATTTCGAACACGGTGGTCGTTTTTATGGTGGAGAGTGGCAAAACATGAGCGGGAATGAACGGCTGAAACTAACAATAGATAATCTCCCAGTGGTTGAAATGGATTATAGTGCGCTCCATCCTTCAATGCTATATGCTATGATCGGCATGAGTTTAGAAGGAGATCCTTATTCACTAAATGGATATTCACCAGAAGTAAGAGATTTCCTTAAGATTGTTATGTTGGTTCTGATCAACACAGGAGATAAATCTAAGGCAAAAAAAGCCATCCAGAGAATAATAAATTTTGGGCAACTAATATTGCCTGATGAAGTAAAGAGCCTGGATGATATACTAAACGGTTATATGGACAAACTCAGGCCTATCGCTCATTTATTTTGTGGTGATATTGGTCTCAAACTTCAACGTTCGGATTCTGATATTTGCGAAGATGTGTTGATGCATTTCTGCAAAAAGGACATTCCTGTCTTACCCGTCCACGATTCCTTTATTGTCCAAAAAAATCATGAGAAAATGTTAAATGAGGTGATGCGGGAGGTCTTCTTCGATAAATATAATGTGAGATGTAATGTCTCGAAAAAGACTGCAAAACGGCATGCTTCCAGACAGTTGGAAAAAAACTCAAATCTCTATGAA
>Ga0209013_10002390_pt1 | contig 17025 bp, 17 predicted proteins | sample Cruoilmetagenom2_FD_187291 | JGI IMG/M metagenome (GOLD analysis project Ga0209013, IMG submission 187291) | Oil polluted marine microbial communities from Coal Oil Point, Santa Barbara, California, USA - Sample 2 (SPAdes) (version 2) | ecosystem: Environmental > Aquatic > Marine > Oil seeps ...
CAACTAGAATTATAGAGTAAACATGAGGCATTATTTCCGCTTATTTCATCGAATTAACGATTTATAAAGCAACGTTTCGTTTATTTTTATTAAGGAGTAACTGTTACTGTTACTGATACTGAATCAGCAGTTTTAGTAGATGCAGTGTGAGTAACTGTGTATACTACTGCAGAAGTACCAGCTGCTACAAGTTTACCATCAGCTGCATAAGCAGCCGGTGTTGCAGAAGTTTTAACTGCAATTGTATATCCTGTAGGAACTGTAGGAAGTACTGGTGTTGTAGTTCCAGATGTTGCAATTGAATAAGTAGGTGCTGTGATAGCTGCTGCTACTACATCAACGTTTACTTGTGCGATAGCTGCATCAACTTGTGCAACTGTTGTTACTGCGTTGAATGAAGTTTTTGCTGCCCAGTAAGCTGCATCATTAGCTGCATCATTAGCTGAATCATAACCAGTGAATGCTGCATCTTTAAGTGCTGCTACAAACTGTGCATTAGTTCCAGTTGTTGCTGCTGCTTTAACTACTTTCGTAGTCTCAACGCCATTTACTGCTTTAATAGCATTTTCAATAGCTACTTGAGTTGTAGACAATGTTGCAGTTGAAATAGTAGTATCAGCTAAGTATGCTGCATTGTTTGCTGCAGTATATCCTGCAAATGTAGATAAAGCTGTACCTAAAGCTGCTGCGTCATTGTTTGCTACAGCATCAATGATAGCTTGGTTTGGTCCTGCAAGAACAGCAACTTGTGCAACTAAAGCATTAAGCTTAGTTAAGTTTGCTGATGTAATTAGTGATTTTTGAGTAGCTGTTAAAGCATCATAACGAGATTTAAGAGCATCAACTGCACCTTTATCAGCAATTACAAGTGTAGCAGGTGTTTTAGCATATGATGTAATATCAGTATTTAATGTATTTGCAACTGTAACTTGTGCAGCTGTAATATTAATTACAACATTGTTACCATTAACTGTTACTACATCACCTACTGCTACTTTACCTTTTGCATCGCTACCTAAGAAAGTAGTTCCTACTGCATTTTTAAGAACTGTTGAACCGTTGATTGTGTAAACATTTCCGTTACCATATTGGAATGTATCGATTTTTCATCAGCTTTTGCTTTGTAGTCGATTGATAAAGAATCACCACGAGATAATGCTTTTTCAAAAGCATCTTGAGATACACTTACTCCAGCGATGAAGAATAAGTCATTTGTATCCCATTTGAATTTCTTTTGAATTCCTGTGTTGTTAAGGTATACATAATCATTAGTAGTATCGATATGTGATGAAACTAAACGTGTTTCGATATTTGAAGCAGTTACTTTAGTATCTGTATCTTGTAATGGATAGAAGTAAGTAGCAGCAAATGATTTTTTACCTGCAGTACCATCTAATTTTTCAACAGTTGGTACAACTTTTAATGCAGATAATGTTTTAGATGATGATTCTACATTAAACACTAATTTACCATTTACATCTGTACGTGCAGTAACGTTATTAGCACCTGCTAATTGGTTTACACCGTTTACAGAAGAAATTACTCCTGAACCTTGGCTAGTTGCAAGTGAAATTTTCACTGAACCAACATATGGAGTACCATCTGCATTTGTTAAGAATGATTCATAAGTACGGTTTTGTGTAGCTTCAAGATAAGCAACATCAGTTTGGTTAACTGCAAAAAATAAATTCCATAAATTACCTTTTCGTGAATCTCCACAAACCCAGTCATACCAAGGGATTTGGCTAATGAAAATTTTCTGAGTATAGGAAAAGAAAGCAAAAAGAAATAGGAAAAAAAGTAAGGTGTAGAAAAAGTAGAATGAAAAAAAACATTGATAAAAAATAAAAAACAGACTCGGAAGTATCTATTTCAAACCAAGTCCTCAGTTAACTGCTTTTCGCTTGATTCATTGTTATAAAGATGGAATAATTAGTTTTCCCGTTGACCATAAGTAATAACCTGAAAGCTGTAAAAAATTCCGAGTTTCTTCTATTATATATAATTAGTATCATAGACAGAATATCTTGCAGGGTAAACTACATATATCGCATCTGTTATTGCTGTACTAATTGAATAAGCTGTTTCAGTTCTCTTGATAACTCTTTCCACTGATTAACATTTTCCTTACAGTTAATCTTTTCTTCAGTTACCTTATCGACTGCATTTAAATGGGTTTCAGTATTTAAAATAAAATAAGGTAAGTTACTGTCAGCCATTTCTTTAAAATAATTATTTAATTTTCCATGTTCGTTCTCTGCATTTAGAATGACAAAAGAATAATAGACATCATCTGAATATTTTATCTCTATCGAGCCTTTTTCACCTTCTTTTGGTTTATATGTTATTGTCTCTGCGTTTCTCATCAAATCTCTTAAATTATTTGCATCCTTAATCCAATTATCACTTGTTCTACTTACATCATTTTTCAAGTCTAAAATAGCGATGATTTTACAGTCAGATTTTCTGTACACTAATATATCTGGTTCTCTAGAATCATGCTTTCTCCATACATTTTTCCTTTTCGTTACTGTCCATAATTCTTGTTTCCTACGTAGAGTAAGTGGATAAGATACTAAAACTACATACTCCTTTCCAAAAAAATCTCCAATAAGTTCTCCCATTAAATCTTCAAATTCACTTGAGCAATTTGTACTTGTGCCCCTCCACACATTATTTTTAAGCTGTTTACTTTCATGTCTACCTTTATAAACATCCGCCATTTTTATTACAATTTCTTTTATTTGTTGTTCCAACATTAAATCTCCTCCTTATCAATCGAAACTTAAATAATATAGTTTATCCATAAGAGAATTAATTATCTTACTTAATATCTTATTATAAACATTATCTTTATATACTTAATCAAAAAAATAATTTCAAAGATTACTTCTAAAAAGGCAATCAAATCTTCCTCTAATTCTCTGCATCTATTACTTACAAATATTAATAGTATAATCAAACTATTATATGGTAACATTTAGATAAAAAAGAGGTCGATAATGTTGGTGAGAGAAATAATTGAAAAATGGTTATACCAATCTGAAATCTTACCTATTACAAATCCTAACTGGACGAAATTTCATTTATGTCTATTCACGAAGGATAAATCATCAGAGCAAGATTATAAAGATGTAAAAAAAACGATTCGTAAATACGTTCCAAAAGGAACAAGTGGAGTTTATATTATCGCAAAGGATGACAAGATACTTTATATAGGTGAAAGCGATAAGAATATTCATACTAGATTAAGAAGACATATAGATAAAATTTATATTAGAACCGATAGTCGCTCTGACTTCTTCAAATTAGAAGGACATCAAGGAAACCTTACTATTTATTATTGGTCCTTACCGCCAGAATTAATAGGTAAAAGAAAAGTGATTGAGGATTTACTAACAAACGTTTTGGAACCTGAGTATAAAAAATGGGATTTAATAAACAAAATGAATGACTTAGAAAACACACTTATAGAAATTAATGAGGGGAACCATTATAAAGAGGATATACATTCAGCCAATACATCGGTTAGTACCATAGAGCTTGAAGACAACGACTTTTACGATGAATTTGATAAAGACGATATGTTGGACAGATTAGGGCAACATACTCCAGTAAGCAGAAAGTATTGGGAAAAGTATGTAGAGTTAAATATTAGTTATGAAACTGATGGTACTTTAACTGTAAATCTTGGTGCGGATGATCCCTATGATTTAGAAAGTGACAAAGCGTTGGAATTTGCAACAAATGTCGCCAATAGAAAAGGATATTCGTCCTTTTATAAAGTCGAAGATGATATTAGGCTCTACGGACAAAACTGTCTAACTGAAAGAATGTTCATTTTTAAGAAGTAAATTACTCTCAACATACTAGCTAGATAGTAAACTTAGTATTCTAGTTTATCTTCTAATATAGAAAGACAATTGCCTGTGATAAGCTTATACACTGGCTCTAGCTTTGAAATCGATTTTCGAAAGGAATTGCAGCTAATTATGAGTAAAGAATATCTTACCAGACTTAAAGAAATTACAAACACTGTAATACCTAACGAAATAAGTTTAGTGACTCATGATGCTCAGGGTTCTCAAGATTCTATTGAAATGAGAGGTAAAAACCTTACGATATCTGTTATAGAAGAAAAATCCCAACGCAATTGCACAATATTAATTTCCGATGAACGGGGATTACATGTATCGATTCCTTGTACGGGAGTAGAGATTATCGAAGAATATACTAACGATGATCTTTTAATTACTGAATTTTACTTCTTCGCATATGAAGGATTTGCACAAATGACTGTGAAAGGTAAAAAGGTCATCTTTAAAAACACAGATAAAGACTTAGAGTACAACAAAATAATTAAGCAAGCAAAAAACTGTCTCAAGTGTGAAGCCATGCAAGATACCGAAGCAGTAATTGGTTATCAAAATGGGAGCCTTAATACTGACATTATGTTCATAGCGGAAGCTCCCGGACCAAGAGGTGCTGATGTAACAGGAATTCCATTACATGGTGATGTGACAGGTAGCAACTTTGAGAAGCTATTGGCATCTACTAGATGGACACGTTCTGATGTTTTTATTACGAATGCTGTTCTATGTTGTCCAACAAGAGAAAATGGAACAGTGAGAAGTCCTATTAAACAAGAAGTTAAGAATTGTGGTACATATCTTTCAAGTATGATTGATTTGGTTAATCCAAAAGTAATTGTTACATTAGGAAAGAAAGCATTAGAAGCAATAAAAGAAATAGAGGACCATAAATTAGTTTTGAATCGTGATGTAGCAACCTATACAAAATGGAACAACCGATGGGTCTACCCACTCTATCATCCGAGCCCACAAGTAATCAATACAGGTGTAAGGACATTAACTCAACAAACAAATGATTTTCAACAAATTAATATAAAATTTCAAAGGGAATTGTAATAATAGAGAGGATTAATTGCCTCCTCTCTAGCTCTTTAGTTCTGTAATACCTGCATAAGCTGCTCCTCATACCCATACTTTTGAAAAAATTCTGCTAGGGCAATCTCCATTATCGCCCGCTGAGTAATATTAAATTCGTCACTAAAATCTTTTAATAATACAGGTACTGACGAGGGGAGTCCTAGTGTTTTGGTAACTTTTGCTCCTCGGAAGGTATAGCGAGGTAATGTTCCAGTGGTATTTGGTTCCAACAAATCACGGAGTTGCTCTTGCCTAACAAGCAAGAACTGCAGCAATTCCTCATACTCCATAAGTGAAGTTGGAATGTCCCCAGAAGAGTTTGCTTTCGACTGGGAAGTGACAGGTGTTTGAAGACTTGCATCAACTTCATAGTTGTTCTCCTCATGATTCCATCGGTACCCGTGCCCTTTCATATACTCGCCCATTGCACTCACATCCTCAAATCGATGTTGTTGTGCAAGTTGGCGAATGTTTGTATTCTTTTTGCTCAACTGACGAACGATCTTTGCTGCCTTTGTTTGTATTAGATGAACGTCACCCAAAGGAGAAGTAGTTAGCTCTGGTTTTATCACATGAGGAACAAAGGTTTTTTGCTGCTTGTCCCATCGGAAACCATTTCTATTGAAATAGAGATACACACTCTTCCAATCTGCATATCCAAAATGAGTAGTGATTTCATCTTGAGTACGTCCATCTGATAACATTTCTAAGATGGATTTTATTTTAGGCTTCTCTAATACAGCTTCATCAAATACTTGGCTCATTTTGCAAGTCCTCCTTTACCAATCAATTTTATTCACTGCATCAGTCATCTGTTGGTTAGTAGAGTGCATGTACACACTCGTTGTTCGAACATCCGCATGTCCAAGTAATTTAGAAATGGTTGCAACATGGACATTGGCGCTCACTAAATGACTCGCAAAGGAATGGCGTAAAATATGACTCGATACTTTCTTTTGAATGCCTGCCTTTTTCACTGCTTCTCTAATAACGACATTCACGTACTGTGCACTAATTCGACCAGACTGCTCCGTCGCAAAGAAATTCAAAGAGCCAGTAATAGGTCGATGGTTTGCTAAGTAGTCCTGCATTTCTTGTATCAAATGATCATTCATTGGTACAACTCGGTTTTTTCCACCCTTCCCTTCAATGACTCGCACTTCTTTTTCTACTAAATCCACATTCTGTAACGAAAGCTCGACACATTCTCTAATTCGAACACCTGTGTTCAGCATCATTACCACCACATAATGAACAATGGGATGGTCAATCGCTTGTAAAAGAGCATCTACTTCATCCTTGGTTAGATGAGTTCTCTCTTTTGTGCTGACCTTCAAACGATCAACCATAGCTACTGGATTTTCCTGTACAATTTTCTTCCGGAGTAAATAGTTATACATAGAAGAAATTGCATTTACTTTTCTATTAATGGACATGGCACATATATGTTTCTCAAACTTTAAATAACTCATATAATCATGAATATGCTGTTCGGAAACAATGTCCACGAACATGGGTCCATTGATACTAGTAGAAAGCCACTCTAGAAATTGCCTTAGGTCAATTCCATATCCACGCAATGTTTCGGGACTTTTACTTGCTTTGATGGAGTGGATGAAAGACTCCTTCGCTAGATGTAAAGTTGGGATAGTTGTTAATAATTCGATCATCTATTTTTTCCTCCTTACCTATTTCAAAATATAATATATGAATTAGGAAATTTTTTAAAAACTTCTCATTTCGCCCACCCTATTTTGTATCTTCCGTAGCGGCAGTTGCGAAAACAGCAAACGCACTACTATGCAATTTATCGCTACTGACTGTAATGTCGCTAGAGTAGAGAGAAATGAGTGATCATTTTTTTATTGTTACATTCTTTTTCTGATAAGAATTGACTAGGATGGACGTACAATACTACTTTTTGAAATTACTTTCCCTAACGGACTCTTTTCAAAAATTAACTCTTTCTCCATTGTTGGAAAATCGGAAATACTTTTCTTCTCCTTATAGATTGTTACTTGCTTACTGTCACCTATATGACGAATATCAAAGGTAATGCCTATCTCTTCCAAGTTGGACTTCACTTCCTTTAGTCGACGGCTTAGTATATGGGATGCTTTTGGGAATGTTTTGACGTGTGTATTGATTTTTTCCTGATCGGCAACCATCTCCAATTTGGTTAGAAGGGCTGCTACAGAACCAGACCATTTATGATTATTTTTCATAAGTGCAACGATTGATGCAGCTACTGGATGAGAAGAAATGGCCTCTTCGTTTGATTGGTTACGATTTTGATGATAGGCTTCCAAAAATCGTTGACCGCCGTATCCTAATACTTCAGATATTGCATAACCCCATCGGGTAAAGTCAGCCATTCGTGGAAGTTCTTCCAGTTTGAGTGTCGGGTAAATCGCCATCGCTTCAGCCAATGTTTGTAGTGCACCGCCAACAATAAGGGGCTTGTCCTTTTCAAATGCTTCCCATATCGTACGTTCTTCTTTTCGTTCTTCTTTTGGTATTCTGTCTAGTTCTATGATTACTGACCGGTCAATCAAATCTGCTCGGGTAACTACCACATTGATACCTGTCATAGCAACACAACGTAATAGTTCTAGTAATGTCTCATCTTCATCCGTAAATAAGGTTCGCTTACTAAATCCACCACCCGTAGAGGTCATACATAAAAGATCACTTTGGGCAGCTGTGATACCATCTAAATTGTCGAAGGAAGGCATATAGTTGTTAGCCAAGGATAGCGCCAAATCCTGTATACTTTTTGGCATAGTCAATAGCTCTTGTACTGAAGGGTCTACCACCTGACGGGTCATTCGCATGGATGTCGATTTGGATGCGCCTTTTTCACCACTAAATACAAGTACCACATGTGGAATGTTGGGAATCAAGCACGTTACAAGATAGATGAGATACATGATTTGGTCGTCTTCGTTCTTGATGCACACATGATTCAAAATCAGTTTCAAATCCCCTTTAAAATCAGGAATTGCCTGCGCTTTCATATTTTTATTACGTGTAAACAATAGTGGTGGATCTTGTAGGATTTCACAGTGATTAGGTGTGATTTTGACGATACTCCATTCTTTGTTTGATAAGTCATAGTAGAATGCACCGTCTTTCTCGGCTACTCGGAGTTGCAAATTGTGCTCTTCCCCACCATAAATTGCTTTCATTTCCATGACGCTAACCGCCTGATTCATCGCATCCATGGTAGGCGCTCGCTTGGTTTCTTCATAATACTGCTTTGTTAACCATTTTTTGAACTTCGCACTTTTTACTTTGATTACCTCCCGGTGTTGATGAACCTGTATAGCAGCAAATCCTTCTTCCAGTTCATTTTGAAAATACTCAGCTTTTCCTTCTCCTAGTCGAATCAATATATCGGCTTGAGATTCCTTTACCGGTTCTTTTTTCACAGGTGCTGGTTTCCAGTATGGGTCTACTTTTTGACGGAGTGTTTGCCAGTTTTCTTCCGCACAACTATTGTGATGACAACCTGCTGCAATTGCACCATTTGCGAACCGAATAAGATATGCACTCCGGTTTGTATGATTTTCATTCCAAGGACACGTTTCAAGTACATATTTTGTTGCATCTTTCTGCCAAGGTGCTGAAAATGCCACATCTAAAGCATATTGTTCTAAGAATACATCCAGCTCAAATCCTACTTCACTATTGCTCTTTTCGGAAGATTCCTTCAACTTGGTTGGAATGAGTGGATGTGATTTTGCTACTGTTTGTAATTGTTTGAATGATACTTTTTCGAATTCTTCTGGAAATGAAATGATTTGAGACCTCCGATGAGGACGTGTTTCTATATAATCGCCTTTACACGCCATTGTTCCATACAACTTCCAGATACGAGCTGCATTGAACGTCGTAGTGTCTACATCTACCGTTTCATCACTAAAATGAAAGTCCAAAGCTCCTAGTGCCGATTTGACGAGGTCTCTACTTGTATCATCATTCGGTAAGTCGATAGGATACAATAAATGCGCACCATTACCACTATCTGCAACAATCGGTTCACCCCAGCCTTGTTCCTTCAAGTAATTCTGCACATTCTTCGCCATTGTTAGTGCCGCTTCATGTTCAGCATTTGTAGAAGAGATTCCCGCAGGACGTATAGGATCAAAATCTACTGGTAACCAACAGCGTCTTTCGATATCGCTATCCGATGTTGTTTGTTTGGCACGTTCTACAACACGATTTGCGGATCTAGCCAGTAAATCCGATTTTGTGGGATTCAGTGTTATATAAATACCCGGTACTTTTCCGTCATATTTAGTAGCATGGATTGCTAATTGCTCTGCATCATCGAAATAACCACTAACCGTCCCTTTCGAAGTATGCAAGATGCGTAATTCTCTCACATCACCATCCATTTGGAGAGAGGAAAGTGCTTCTATAATCTTCTTTTGTACAGAAGTATTGTTGTCATTTATCATGTTGTTTCCCCTCCACTTTCTTCTACTATCCTTTTCCTTGCCTACCGTACCGTCAGTAGCGCCATAGCAACAGCCTATTTTGTCGTTATGATTCCTATTTTCTCTACATTCCGATTGTTCATGTTGCAGCTATTCTCTCAATCAAAAATCCGCTCAGTATCTTCACATATTCCGATATCGATAACCCAATCTCCATACCCTGCCGGATACAGTACATTCCGACAGGCATTGTCGACTTGCCACCAAATTCTATTTAGTTCTTGTCCATTTTTCACCTCGTCGTAACAATCGGAGGAATGGAACACGATAGTAATCTTTGAGTCTTCAAATTGGATATCCTCTAGTCCATAATCTGCTTGATTTGCTAACTGTTCGCTTAGCAACCAGAATGAACGATTACTTTCATCGATTGCATTCTCAGGTAAAATCACCTGCGTTCTTTTGTGTCGATAGTATTGAATCCCCTCTTTTTCAAGGTTACTCGTTCCTATTAGATTGTATTTTACTTTGGGATTCATTTTTTCATCGCTCCTAATCATAGCTTTATGAACTTGTATACTTTTTTATAAACAGTGTAAGTAGTAATCATCAATTCTCCGTAAGCAGCGTCAGTAGAAACCTTAGCGACAGAATGTCGCCGCTAGGAATAATCAACCAAAGTCAAATTCATCTTTTGGAAAATCATCAGGAGACAGATTCAACCCTGGGTACTGATCAATATTAATTTCTTTTGCTTCTGTTGAATTATCATCTAATTGATATTTCTCTATCCGTTCAACATTACTGTAAGTTTTACCATCTGCTTCAACGGTTTTAATATAGATCCTTACCTTCATGTCGATTAGAGCAGGTATATTAAGTTCTTCATTGATTTCAGGAACCGCATCTAAATCCTTAAGCATTTGCATGAATTTCCCTTTTGTTGACCAAGTTAGTGAAGGAGAGTAATACACGTAACCCTCTTCACCATTTGAGAGTGTATAACGCAATTTAACGTTCACAGCTTCTCGTACTCCTGTTGTTGTGTAACTGCTTTTCATTTCTTTAACTTCTATTGATTTGATTTGTCCATACATCATTCCCTCTGGAAGAGAAGGCTGAGTTGCAGTTCTAGTTAATTTCGATTGAGTTGTAATCATTGTTGTTTTCCTCCCTAAATCAAAATGGTTACGGGTAGAGCTTGTAATGCGTCTAGCATTCTGACATTTTCATTCGCTACTCTTCATATTTATATAAACAATCAGTTCGTTATCTTTTTCTTGTATATCAAAAATAGGAAAAGTTCTAGATGTACGGTTTGTAAAATCTAACTCAAATTTCTCTACTATTTCTTTTACAAGCGCAGCATTGTAAATCACACCATTTTTCCCACTCTTGCTTAGTTTATAATTCGTATGCGAATTTCCAAGATTTGAAGCAATCGCTAATAAATTTTCAGAATATGCAACTTGAATAGTAGTTTGCGAAGAGAAGTTACTCAGCATGGAAGCGTTAAATCTCACCCGTTTACCATTAGAGGAATCAACGATGGAAATCCCACCTGTTCCAGTCACCCTATTTTTACTCTTACATTGGGATGGAGTAAAATTATCTAGCTCTGTGTTATATTTTTTACCATCAAACATCTAATTTCACCTCCTGCTTGTATGTTTTCTGGATAATAATATTGCTTGTTACCTTTTGTTTTCGGTTAAACTTATAACTCATTGTATTCTTCTCCTTTGACTTTTTTCTCTTCTTACTTATTTAATATATTCCAATTTTATTCATCGAACAAGTTTTGTTTTGTTGAAAACACTACGTTTTAAGAGTATAATATTCACTTACATATTAAATATTCATTATATTATTTACTAATATGTATAATACGTAAAAATCAAGCTGCAAGACTTAGAGTAGTAGTGTTTACGACTATTCATCCTTAGTCAGTAAGAGACTAAGCCTTTCCGCCTTAGATGATAAAAAAAAGTTGAAAAATTAGATAGGGAGGTTTACTGAATTGAATATGAAGAACCGTACAAGTAACCAATCAGATGAGTCAGTTAAAAACAAAAAACAACAAGCCATTCTAAAAATTATACAATCTGAGAAATTTAAGACACAGCCGGATATTGTAAAAAGACTTGAGGAAGATGAAATCTTTGTTGCTCAAGGAACTGTTAGTAGGTACATCAAAGAGATGAATATTATCAAAGGAGAAGATGGAGTATACCGAATCACTAATGAGACATTACATGAAATGCATCTTAGTGAACTAAGAGCACTCTTAAAAGAAAATTCACTTAATTACTATAAAAATGTAGCCTATCACTATATCAAAGTAGGAGAGGGAAAGGCATCTCTCTTTGCCTTTCATCTTCAGCAAGCTTTTCCGGAAGTAATATTAGAGGTCGCTATTGGGGAAGATAGCTTAACTCTGTTAGTCAATATGGACAAAGCATCTACAGAATTCTTTGCATTATTAGAACATGATTAGTTTGGTTTCTTCAACATCCACTTCCATTTCTTTTTCATTAGTAGACATGGAAGTAGTATTGAATGATAATACTATTTTCGACATTATTTTGTTCGAGGAATTTTAGACAACACATCAGCAATAGCCTGGATAATTTCAAGCATTATTCTGTATTTCACATCAACCAGCTTCCTTTCATTAGTAGTCTTCCGGAAACAGCATTATTTGGCTTTCACTGTTGTCTATACACCAAATCGTTTTGGTAATCGGTTCTGTTTCTTTTAATGGTAAAATCCAAAATCCTTGTCGCTCCGGTGTCTCTTGTCGATGAATGATGGCTTGCTTTCCATTACTTATTGATAGCTCAAATATTTGTAAGTAATCCAATTCAACCTTTTGAGCTTTTCGTGCCTCAATCAATCTCCACAGAAGCACTGCGATCTCGGGATGTAATTCTTCTGCAATCGCTCTAGTCATATAACGTTCAGTGTTCTTGTCAAACATATTAATACCTTCTTTCAGATACTTACATAAAGTAGTGGACAAAAAGAAATGGATGCAAGGAATCATAGTAGATTCACTGCATCCATCTTTTCTTTTCTTGATGTTTGAATATAATATTTTGCGGTCATATTTACACTAGAATGACCTGCAAGTTTACTTACAGTCGTCAAGTCTACTCCTTTTTGTAATAGTCTTGTACAAAAGGTATGTCTGAACAAATGAGGATGTACTTTGAATCCTAACTTGACGGAAATACGCTCTAGCCAGTCCCGAACTGCATCCCGATGCATTTTTTCACTACGCTGGGTAACAAGCAGATAGGCAGAATGGTGAAAAATAGACGCAGAACGCTCTTCCTTGATATATCTCCTTACTAATTGAAGCACATCTGAACGAAGTCCGATTTCTCGTCTCTTCCCCCCTTTTCCTGTCACCATTAGATGACTCGTTAGAAAATCAATATCAAGCATTTGAATGGATATTAGTTCACTTACACGAATCCCTCTGTATAAAAGTAGGTACACAAGGAGCTTGTTACGCTGCGATACTTGTTGGTCATCTTCTATCAACAATAGTACCTTTTCTACTTCTTCATCAGATAATATTGTAACTTCTATTTCGCTTCCTGCAGCGATACCAATACGATCCTTCTTCATATGAATATACGTGTCTCTTACAATTCCTTTCTTTAGCAGAAAATCATTAAACACTTTTAGGCTATTTACTTTCTTATTGATTGTTGCAACAGCATATTTACAACTAGATAGCCAAGCAAGATACGCAAGAAAGCTTGTACGATTAAACTCTTTACCTTCTCCTGATTGTGTTTCCAAGTATGCTAAAAATCCTTTTACATCTGTCGCATAAGACTCGATTGTTTTGTCTGCTTTCCCTTCTGCAAATAACGATTTTTCAAAATCAGTTATGTCCATAGTTGTTTCAATCTCCAATCTTATTCGTAAATCATGTAGCAGTGAATAATAGGGAAAGTTAAACTGAAATATATTTCTACTATCAAAGTAGAATAATCTCGTAACTCACGTCAGTCCTATAATACTGTCGTGAGTTTTATCTTCTCGAAATATCGCAGTTTCCTTTGTTATCAACATTCTTACTCTAGCTTAGTTAACAAGAAAAGAAATGTCGTAAGTTTTCAAGCAGTTTAGTGTAGTTTTGTCGTGAGATTAGTCGATAATAGAAAGTAAATTTCGAAGAACCATGTTTCCATTTTTCGTGACCACTTGTAAACACCAATCATGACTATCTGGATAAAAAGCAACTGCACCCACCCATACATTCTTCTCCTCATCATCCACAATCATAATCTCGTAAATAAGTGTGTAGGGGAGCTCATCAAATAGTTCACTCGGAACAAAGAAATCATCAACTTCATCTATTCCTAATTCCGTAGCTTCTACACCAATATCATTTATATCTACTTCTACACTAAATTCATTTTGCAATGTGTTCACAAACCACTGAAGTTCTCCAGATTTATTATCTTCCATTAGAGATACCCTTTTTCCTTAAGTGAAACAAAATTATCTGTACATACAATAATATGATCGAGAAGCTCAATGCCAATAATCTTACCTGCTTCAGCTAGTCTTTTGGTCACCTCAATATCTTCGTTGGATGGTGAACTGTTTCCACTGGGGTGATTGTGCCCTACCATGTAAGAAGCTGCGTTAGATAAGATGACACTTTTCATAACCTCCCTTGGATGCACGATACTTGCATTTAGACTGCCTAAATGGCATATATTTATGGATAATGGAGAGTTTTTTACATCAAGAGAAATGACAATAAATGCCTCACGGTCCAAATCCCCTAAGAAATGTTTCATAAGTTTGTACGCATCTTCAGGCGATCTGATATTTCTTTCCTTGTAGAGTAGGCTCGATTCTTTCACTAATTTAACACTAATGATATTGATTCTTTTTGCTGGTTGGTTCTTCATATCCATTTCTCCTCCAATTCAAATAAGCTCTAACTCCATCAAGTGGAATTAGAGCTTTATTAATATATCAATATAATAATATATTCTTTAAAACTTGGATGAAACGGATAATGTAAACAATAGACATTTAGATCCTGATAACTGCTAATAGAAATCGTTCGTACTATAATAGTATTTCTTATATGAGGGGTAGGAATCTATACAAAAAGAAAAGCCCCATCAATTAAATAGAAAATTGAAGGACTACCTTATACGCATTACAAAATTATCAGAATAGCACCTTAATTTCGTAAAAACCTGGTAACAAAGTTTATAAGCTTTACGTCCAAGTTGCTTGGATGATCTGACTCCTAAAACTTAAACTTTGTTTACAAAAAGAAAAGCCTCTCAATCGATTTCTCGATCAAGAGACTTTAATAATGCTCAAAATAAACTAGTCATAATAGTGCTTAAACTCTATGAAAGTATTATTTTCCTTTAATTGTTACTGTAAATACTTTAGTTGCGTTATCAGTACCGCCAACTGTTCCATCAAGATCAGCTGTCAATGTAAATGTAACTTGAACATCAGATCCACTTGGTTGAGTTACAACACCAGTATTTGAAAGAACAGATGTATTACTTGATGACCAAGTAAATGTTGCAGGTGTTGTTGCTGTTGGTAATACTAAATCTTTAGTTACACTTGTAGCTGAATCCCCAGCAGCAAAACCTAATACTTGTGCAGCAGCAAGTGCTTGTGCTTTTTCAAGATCAGATTGTGCTAATGGTTTTACAGTTACATTAAATACTTTAGTATCAGTTACTGTAGCATCAGTAGTTGATGAAATAGTAGCTGTTAAAGTTACTGTTTTTTGACCAGTAGTATATGAAGGTTGAGTTACTACTCCAGCGTCAGTTACTACAGTTGCATCACTTGATTTCCAAGTAACAGTTGTTCCTGCAGGTGCTGCTGGTAAAACAACTGGACCTGTAGTTACTGCAGATGTATCACCTAAAGTAAGTGCATTTTTAGCGTTAGATACAATACCAGCTTGAACTGATTTTTCAGCTGCTACTAATTTAGATAAGTTTGTAATTAGATTTCTTTGTTTAACAGTTGTTGTTGCAGTAGAAATTAAACCTCTTGCTGCTGAAACGTCTGCTACATAAGTTGCTTTAGTTGAATCAAGCGCATTAATTGCATCAATTACAGTTTTAGCTGCTGCTCTGTCAGCTACTGTTGCTTCATAGCTAATTGAGTTTATTACACCATTTGTAGAAGAGATACCAGATACTTTAGTACCTACTGGTACGTTAATAGTAGTTCCAGCTTGCTCAGTTACTCCAACTTCATTTTTAAGAACTGAAGAAGAAGAAATTGTATAAGCTACACCATTAACTACGATTGTACCATTAACACCAGGAGCTCCAACAGTCATAATTTCAACTGTTCCACTAGTTAATCCAGTACCACCAGTACCAGTTAGATCTAAAGTAACATCTGTAGATTTAGCTACGTTGTATGCAAGTTGATCTTGGTTAACAACACCTGTAGCAGCTGTAACAGTTAATGAATTAGAGCTGTTTTTGAATTTATCATTGCTTGTAGCAAATCCAGTAACTTTTAATGTATTTGTACCAGTTTCTTCAACATTTACAACAACAGATTGACCTAATCCATCAGCAACTGTAAGAGTACCAGTCATGTCTTTCTTGAATTGGTGACCATATGCTGCTCTTTCAAATGTGAAGTTTAATGTATCACCAATAGATAATCCTGCATCTCCAATATCAGTTAATGATAATGTTTGTGATGCAAATTCACCTTCGTTGATTGTTACTGTAGCAGCTGGTCCTTCGATAGCACCAAATTCTCCGCCATCTTTACCTGGAGCATATTGAACAGCTTTGAATGTATTAGCTACATCTTGTGTTAAGTTTACTCCTCTAAGAGTCCAGTTACCACTTGCATCAGCTACTGCTGTACCCATTAATACACCAGAACGATAAACTTTAACTGTGTGACCAGCTTGCGCTGTACCACTTAGGTCATAGTTGAAACCATCAAAAGTAATACCATTAGTGTCATCAGAAGCAATTGTTGGGTTTGTGAATTCTACCTCAGCTGCAAGAGTTACATCAGAAGTGATGTTCCAAGTTGATGCGTTTTCAACTTTTGATTTGTAGTCTACAGAAAGTGTATCGCCGTTTGACAAAGCAGTTTCAAATGCTGCTTGTGATACTACTTGACCACGAATGAAGAATTGATCGTTTGCATCCCATTTGTATTTTAAAGAGTTAGCAAATACATAATCATTCTCTGCAGAAATGTGGAATTTCTTAACAGCTAATGATGATACATTGCCATCAGCAGCTAATTTAAAGAAATGAGTTTTAGCTGTTTTCTTAGAAGTTTCAGCACTATCAGTTTTCTTGATAGTTGCTTCTACATCAGTTACAGATGCGCTACCAGTTGGTACGCCCACAGTGAATACTAGGTTACCATTTGAATCAGTTACACCCGTCCATGTAGTAACGTTAGATACTAGAGTACCATTAACTGTTGTAATTTGACCCGCATTTAGTGAAACTGTTACACCACCAACATATGGAGTACCATCTGAGTTAGTTAATTTAGATGTGAAAGTACGAGTATCAGTAGTTTCTAAGTATGCTACATCAGTTTGGTTAACTGCAATACCTGAAGTATCT
>Ga0209013_10002392_pt1 | contig 17017 bp, 12 predicted proteins | sample Cruoilmetagenom2_FD_187291 | JGI IMG/M metagenome (GOLD analysis project Ga0209013, IMG submission 187291) | Oil polluted marine microbial communities from Coal Oil Point, Santa Barbara, California, USA - Sample 2 (SPAdes) (version 2) | ecosystem: Environmental > Aquatic > Marine > Oil seeps ...
ACTTGATGAAGGATATGACCTAGTATCTGGTTGGAAAAAAGTTCGACACGATCCATTTATTAAGAAACATTCATCTAAATTTTTTAATTATATAACACGTTTAATGAGTGGAATTAAAATTCATGATTTTAATTGCGGATTAAAAGGTTACCGAAAAGAAGTTGTTAAGAGTGTTGATATTTATGGTGAACTTCATCGTTATGTACCAGTATTAGCCGGCTGGCAAGGATTTAAAATTACAGAAATTGTTGTTAAGCATCATCCAAGAAAATATGGAAAAACTAAATTTGGTATATCAAGATTTTTTAAAGGATTTGTAGATTTACTCACAGTTATTTTTACAACTAGATATATCCGCCGCCCAATGCACCTATTCGGTTTTATGGGTGCAACATCATTTTTTGTTGGATTCTTAATTAGTGCATATTTATCCTACGATTGGTGGGTAAACGGTACACCTTTGTATAACAGACCACTTTTAGCCTTAGGTGCACTCCTAATTGTAGTAGGTGTACAGTTCTTTTCTGTTGGGCTGCTCGGTGAATTTATGGTGCATAGTTCACATGATGATAGTGAGTATTCAATAAAAGAACAAAAATAATTTGATTTCGAGTTTAAAATTATTTTTCCTCAATTATTCAAACGTGGTTCAATGCAAAAGATAACAATCGTATCAGCGGCATATCCTCTTAGAGGAGGCATTGCTCATTTTGCTGGCCTGCTTTTTAACGAACTTAATAAGTATTTTGATGTTAACGTAATTACATTTAAAAGACAGTATCCCTCACTTTTATTTCCAGGTAAATCTCAATTAGAGCATGGAGACTCAGTTGAAAAAATTCCATCGGATGTTATTTTGGATTCTATCAATCCCTTCAATTGGATTAAAATTGGAAAGAAGATACGGGATTTAGAACCTGACTTGTTAATATTAAAATATTGGATGCCTTTTTTTGCTCCGGCTTATGGTGTTATCTCAAGAATAGTTAAGAAGAATGGGAAAACTAAAATCTTAGCTATTTGTCATAATGTTATTCCACACGAAAAAAAACCGGGTGATATAGCTCTTTCAAAATTCTTTTTTTCATCTGTTGACTACTTTATTCTCCTCTCGGATAGTGTTAAAGATGATTTACTTTCAATCGTTAATGAACCTAAATTCAAAGTATTATTTCATCCAATCTATTCCAACTTTGGAAATTCAATATCTAAAATTGAAGCAAAGCAATATCTTAAAATTAAGGAAGAAAGAGTTTTGCTCTTCTTTGGTTTTATTAGAGACTACAAAGGATTAGATGTTTTATTGGAAGCATTAGCAATTTTAAAAGTGCAATTAAAATTCAAATTAATTATTGCTGGTGAATTCTATTCGAACGAGGGAAAATATGTAAAATTAATTGATGAACTTAAGTTACAAGATTATGTGATTCTATATAATGATTTTATTCCTCAAGAAGAAGTTAAGTATTATTTTTCTGCTTGTGATGTAGTTGTGTTACCCTACAAATCAGCAACACAAAGTGGTATTGTGCAGATAGCAAATAATTTTATCAAACCGATGATTTCAACAAATGTTGGCGGATTAGGCGAAGTGATTAAAGATGGTGAAACCGGGTATTTAGTTGAAAAAGAAAACCCGCAAAAATTAGCTGACGCGATCTCAAAATATTATAAAGAAAATAAAGAAAAAGATTTTTCGGATAATATCGGAATTGAAAGAGAAAAATATTCTTGGAGTGTATTTGTTAAAGAAATGATGGAATTAACAGAGGAAAAGAAAACCGCTTAGAAGAAAAATCGCTAAGAAAAATCAAATCAATAGTTTCTTAGTGTATCAGCGTCTTTGCGGTTCAAAAAAATGAAAAAAGTACTTATAATAACATATTATTGGCCTCCAGCTGGCGGAGCTGGAGTGCAGAGAGCACTCAAATTCACTAAATATCTTCCGCAATTTGGATGGGAGCCTATTGTTCTTACAGTTGAAAATCCGGATAGCCCAATTGAAGATCCATCACTATTTAATGATATTCCAAAAGATTGCAAAGTATATAAAACCAAGTCACTTGAACCATTTGAACTCTACAAAAAATTCACTGGTAAAAAATCAGAATCAAAAATTCCAAACGATGTATTACTCAGTAAAAACAACCTTTCACTAAAAGATAAACTTGCACAATGGATTAGACTTAATCTATTTATTCCCGATGCAAAAATTGGATGGAAAAGATATGCGGTAAAAAAGGGTTTAGAAATAATTAAAGATGAAAGTATTGATCTAATATTTACAACTTCGCCACCACAAACCGTAGCTCTGATTGGCAGAAAACTTTCAAAACTAAGTGGCGTTAAATGGATCGCAGATTTCCGTGACCCGTGGATGGAAATTGTCTATTATCAGAATCTGAATAGAACTAAACTCACGAGGACTATTGATTCTTCATTAGAGAATAAGATAATGAATGATGCGAATGTGGTCATTACAATAAGTAAAGATATGGCTAGTCTTTTCAACGGGAAAGCAAAAGATCAAAATGTTGTTGTAATACCAAACGGATTTGATGAAACAGATTTTGAATCTATTGATCAAACAAAGAATGATAATTTCACGATATCTTACACTGGCTCTATATCAAAAGATCGTGTGCCTTATCCTTTTTTCAATGCACTTAAGAAAATGATACATGCCGATGGCATTAAAAATATCCAAGTAAAATGTGCGGGAAGATTTTGTTCTGAGTTTCATGAACTAATTGAGAGAGAAAACTTATCCGCATATTTTTCAATTATGGACTTTTTGCCGCACAAAGAATCAACAAATATATTACAGAAATCAGATGCATTGCTATTAGTGATTGATAATGTTCCAAATAATAAGGGCTTTTTAACGGGTAAACTTTTTGAATATATGGGATGTAGAAAACCAATATTTGCTGTTGGGCCTATTGATGGAGATGCAAACACTATCATGAATGAAGTAGATTGTGGAACAATGATAAATTATAATGATAGTGAAGGTGCCTACCAAGCATTAACGAAAATGTATAAAGAATGGAAGAATGATCAACTGATTTATAATTTTAATATTGAGAAGTTCTCTAGAAAAAATTTAACAAAAAGATTGGTAAAAACATTTGAGGAATTTATTAAATGAAAATAGTATCAGTAATCGGCGCAAGACCGCAGTTTATAAAAGCGGCAGTAGTCAGCAAAGAAATTATTAAAAGAGATGGAATTGATGATGTGATTGTCCATACCGGACAGCATTATGATGAAAATATGTCAAAAATATTTTTTGATGAATTAGAAATTCCAAAACCGGATTATAATTTAGATGTTGGTTCTGCCTCTCATGCAGTGCAGACCGGAGAGATGTTAATCAAATTAGAAGAAGTATTGATAACTGAAAAACCCGATTGGGTGCTTGTGTATGGGGATACAAACTCAACAATTGCAGGCGGATTAGCTGCTACAAAACTGCACATTAAAATCGCACATGTAGAAGCTGGGCTGCGAAGTTTCAATAGGCTAATGCCCGAAGAAATAAATAGAATTACAACAGATAGAATTTCAGATCTGTTGCTTGTACCATCGTTAAATGCAATGAAACTTTTAGAAAAAGAGGGATTGAAAGAAAACTCACTTTTTGTCGGAGATGTTATGTTCGATTCAATTCTCTTTTATCAAAAAATGGCAGAGGAGAAATTTTCTATTTTTGATATTACAAATGAGAATGATTTCTATCTTGCAACTGTCCACCGAGCTGAAAACACAGATGATAAGCAGAGATTACAAAACATATTTTCCGCATTTTCTGAATTGGATAAACCAGTTATACTTCCTTTGCATCCAAGGACAAAATCAAAACTTGAAGGAATACAATTTAGCGATAATGTTAAAATTATAGAGCCAGTCAGTTATCTTGAAATGATTTTACTATTAAAGAAATGCTCTAAGGTGCTTACCGATAGTGGCGGTTTACAGAAAGAAGCTTACTTTATGCAGAAACCTTGTGTCACCTTACGCGATGAAACTGAATGGATAGAAACACTTACTGGCAATTGGAATTATATTGTCGGGACTAATAAAGAATTGATCATTGAAAAGGCGGCAGTCAATGCTTTTGATAAACAAGGTGAGTATTACGGCGACGGCAAGGCTGGTGAAAAAATTGTTAAAGCATTATTGAATTATTAAATTCAACTTTAAAATAATTAAAAAATAAGAAATTATGAGTAAATCAAAAAGAGCAAAGACCAAAATTAGGACGGCTAATAATGTGTCAGAAAGCATCCTTAAGACACTTCCTAAAAAACAAACCAATATAATTGCGGTTGTGATAATTTTAATTCCACTGCTGTACTATTTCCTTCCATGGCTTATTGATGGTGTAAGACCAATGGGTGTAGATTCAGTTGGATCTATTGGCCAAACACATAGATGGGTAGAATGGGCTGATAAGACGGGTGAAACAGTTCTATGGAATCCATCAATTTTTGGTGGCGAACCAATTTATTCTAGATTAACACCGAAATTGATTCATGTAGACTCATTTCTCCAATACATGGGTCAAATTTCATATTGGGTATTATGGTATCTGTTCTTAGGCGGTATCGGATTGTTCTTATTGCTCAAATATAAAAACATCCCCTGGTATGTTGCTGTAATTGTAGCAGTGGCTTTTGTTCTGTTGCCGGATTGGCAAGCTCAAATTAGTGAAGGACACAATTCAAAGCTTCGTGCAATTATGACTCTTCCCTGGGTCTTTCTCAGTTTCAGTTATTTATTTGATAATAAGAGTTGGTTGAGCGTAGGACTTTTTGCTTTTGCATTTTCTTGGTTAGTGCGAACCCATCACTTTCAGATTGTATTTTACGGGATATTAGTTTTATTTGTTCTCTATATCTATCCGACAGTCAAAATTCTGATTGAAAAAAAATATAAAGAAATAGGAAATCTATTTCTAAAATTTGCGGTTGCATTACTATTAACATTTATGACAGCTGCGCAGCCATTATTTACAACTAATGAATATGCAAAATACTCAACGCGAGGGGGCAATCCGGTAAAAATAGGAACGGAGGCTAACTCAGCAACAGAAGGCGGCGGTGTTAGTTTTGAATATGCAACCCAATGGTCATTTTCACCCAGAGAATTGATGAGTTTCTTTATCCCCCGTTTCAATGGCGGTTTACAGGGAGAAATCTATGATGGAGATAAATATCCTCAGGTAAAAGGACAACGAGTACCCGGTTATTGGGGTGATAAACCGTTCAATGGAAATTATGCAAGTATGGGAATGATACTTTTTCTTTTTGCCATAATCGGAGTAGTATATTTCCGGAAGGATAAATTTGTTGCTGCACTTGCAGTATTTGTCGTGTTTTCACTTCTGCTAAGTTTTGGCAGGCACTTGCCTGAATTGTATAAATTGTTTTTTTACTATCTGCCTTTCTTTTCGAAATTCCGTGCACCGGCAATGCTTGTTAATATAACGTTTATAATTGTACTCATCCTTTCCGGTTATGGATTAAAGGGAATCATTCAAAATTTTTCATTAAAAGATCTAAAATGGATCACTTCTATTTTCGGTGGTGCTATTCTACTTACAATTGGAATTCTATTATTCAATGATTCCTTTGCATATACAATGGCCGCCGAAACGGGCAGGTACGATGCAAACACTATGAATGCTATAAAAGATATTCGAAAAGAGTTTCTAATTGCAGATACTCAAAAACTTCTGATATTTTTAATCTTGGCTGCAGCAGTGACGGGTGGTTTTCTATTGAAGAAAATAAAACTTGAAATATTTATTATTCTTATTTTAATTATATCAGCAGCAGAAATATTTTCCATATCAAATAAAGCACATAAAATAATTCAGCTTGATGATCCACAGAAACTGGAAGAATCAGTTTTTAAGCAAACTCCAATTACAGAAGTACTTACCAATGCTGACGACAACTACCGTGCAATTGTATTAAGTAAAGGTCCAACTGGTTTTTATCTATCAACAAGCAATCACTACGCATATTTTTATCCATTGATTAGTGGATATAGTGCCATCAAACTACAAGTAATTCAAGATGTTATTGCACACAACCTTAATTATTCAAACACAGCAGATAGGATTAATTGGAATGTAATAAATATGCTTGGTGGTAAATATATTATTTCATCAGCTCAAATAAATACCGACTCACTTAAAACAACAGCAATAGATAATGAAAAAAAAGAGATGCTGTATTTCAATCCAGGCGCTTTACCAAAAGCATGGTTCGTAAAAAATGTAAAAACCTTTGTAACCCCTGAGGATGTTGTTTTACATATGAACAAAGCCAAATTTGATCCATCAACCGAAGCATTAATTGTTAGTAATGATGTGAGTAATAAATATAGTGGAAGTGGTTCAATTGAACTACTCGATCAAACCCCGAATAGATTGGAGTTCAATATTAATACTGATTCAACTCAGTTCTTTGTGTTGTCTGAAATCTATTATCCTAAGGGATGGATAGCCAAACTTGATGATAAGGAGTTGGATATTCTTCAAGTTAATCATGTGCTCCGCGGAGTTGAAGTCGAGTCAGGAAATCACAAACTCACTTTTGAGTTCATTCCAAAGACATACTATGCAAGTTTAACCTCTCTTTGGATTGGAAATATTCTGATCTGGTTATTAATAATCAGTGGATTATATTTTGTCTTCATTAAAAATAAGAATGGCACTAATGAAGATTAATTTCATAATTATCCGGAATTCTTAAATGCGAATAGGAATGATTTTAGATAACGAATTTACCGGTGATCTTCGCGTTGAAAATGAAGTTAATTCACTACAGAATGCTGGGCATCAAGTATTTGTGCTTTGTCTAAATTATGGAAACAAAAAGAATTACGAAGAATTTAATGGTGCTAAAATTGTAAGATTTAATTTATCAAAGAGTATTAAAAATAAATTGAGATTTCTTAATAATACTATTTTTGATATTTACTCTTTGCTTTGGAGTTATAAAATTATTTCCTTTGCTAAAGCAAGCGCAATAGAAGTTTTACATGTTCATGATCTCTATATGGCAAAATCAGCTATAACTGCAAACAAAAAACTTAAACTTACAAGTGTTCTCGATTTACATGAAAATTATCCTGCAACCTTAGAATCATATTCTTGGACAAAAACATTTTTAGGTAAACTATTAGTAAATCCTAATATGTGGTTAAAAAATGAAGAGTTCTATTTTCAAAAATTTTCAAAAATTATTGTATTAAGCAAGCAATTCCAAAATGTGCTTTCTAAGAGATATCCAAAAATAAAGAAAAAGCTTAATGTATATCCAAATTATCCAAATGTTAAGCAATTACTAGATTTTCCTGTCGATTATAAAATCATTGATAAAAAAAGTGATTTTATTATATTCTATTTTGGTGGAATTGCAGAACGACGTGGAATATTTACTTTGTTGGATGCTTTAAAAATATTAGTTAAAAAATCTGATGAGTTTAAAGTTCTTTTAATTGGCCCTGTTGATACTGCAGATAGTGAAAAACTGGATTCCTATTTGAGTGATAATAAGATTAAAAATAATATAATTTATTATAAATGGAAGGATATTAAGCATCTTCCATCCTATATTGAAGTTAGTGATATATGTGTTTCACCCCTTGTTAAAAATGACCAGCACGAATCTGGGATTGCTAATAAGGTTTTCCAGTACATGTTATTTGAAAAACCGTTAATTGTTAGCAATTGTTTACCTCAACAAAAAGTAGTTGAGGAAGAAAATTGTGGTTTGGTATTTGAATCAGAAAATGTTCATGATTTGGCGGAAAAAATAAATACCATACGCGAAGATAGAGATTTAGGGGCAATGATGGGGAAAAATGGAAAAGAGGCAGTTTTAGAAAAATATAATTTAGATATATCGAAACAAAATTTAATTGAATTATATAAAACCATTTAGGATTGAGTTAGAGAGCTAAGGTTCTCAACTCAGTTTTGTTATTAAGATTATTTTTTATTTAATGTTTATTGAAGATGAATCATAATTTAAAAGATATATATCAGAGACTTGACGACTGGATCATTGAAAATGACTATAAAAGTTATGACTTATGTGATGTAAAGGGAACAAATCTTTTTTTAAAATCAAATGCTTTGAATACTTCTAAATTTAAAATTGGGAATTTTGTTGCCTTTCCTGTCAACTATTTGTTAAGAAATCATAGCCCAATTTTACGCAAAGCTTTAAATATAGAAAAGAACAAATACCCCCAAGCTCAGGCATTAATTGCAAATTCTTATCTTAATCTTTACAGAAAGAATAGCGATAAAACATATCTTGATAAAGCAAAATTATTACTAGATTGGATAATTAGTAATAAAACTAGTGGTTTTGAGAATTATTGTTGGGGACAACCATATGATTGGTACTCCAGAAAGGTTATAGAAAAACATACTCCCAGAACAACTGTAAGTTCACAGGTCGCAGCTGTTTTTATTGATATGTTTGAATTAACAGGTGAACAAAAATACTTAGATATTACTAAAAGTATTTGTGACTTTTATATAAACGACTTGAATTGGAATGAAGATCAAGATGGTGACATCTGTTTTAGTTATACAACTGTTGATAATTATCATATACATAATGCAAATATGTTAGCAGCTGCTATACTTATTAGAACATGGAAACATACTCAAATTTCAGAATACAAAGATTTTGGGGTAAAGGCTATTAATTTTACCCTCAAGCATCAGAATGAAGATGGATCATGGTTTTATTGGGCGCCTCCCGATAGGGTTATTGGTAAAATAGATCATTACCATACTGGATTTGTGCTTGAATCACTATATGAGATTTTAAACATTGTTGACAGTGATGATATAGAAAAAAGTTTTTTAAAAGGATTACAGTATTATGATAATAATTTATTTACTTCTGATTTAGTACCAAAATACACTAACGAAAAGCTATACCCAATTGACATTCAATCTTTGGCACAATCAATTATTACATATGCTGTTGTATCGGGAAAGTTCCATGAGTATAATGATAAAGCATTAAAAATTATGACTTGGACAGTAGAAAACATGTATGACTCTGACGGGTATTTTTATTATAGAATATATAAGAATGGAAACATTGATAAAACACCATATATTCGTTGGGCCGAATCATGGATGCTTAGAGCACTAAGTTTAATTATCTAAAGGAGCTTAAGTTACATTGAACAATTTATTGAAAAGTTTTGAAAGTCTCTATTATCGAGTTAAGTTACTCTTTAATATAAAACACATTAACATTGAAGAAACTGGGGTTAATGAAGAAGGTCCATTTGTGAAATTAAAAAATGGATTTGTATTTTACGGAATACCTACTCGAGAAAAACAATATAAGTATTATTCTCTTCTTTCTAAAAAATATAAACAGCTAATAAAAATAGAGACCTTACAAACTGTTTATGATATTATAATTAGGTTTGTTGAAAGAGGATTAAGGCTCGGTGGTCCTAGAAAAGAGATGTTTTATAATTTAAAAGAGGGGGATGTGGTTGCTGAAATGGGTGCTTATATGGGGCATTATACACTGTATTTATCTGAAAAGGTGGGACAGAATGGACGTATAATTGCAATTGAACCATTGCCTGATAATTTGCATTATTTAAGAACAAATATTGAAAAGAATAATATCGAAAATGTTACAATTGTGCCAAAGGGTGTCTGGAGTGAAAAGAGAAAACTAACCTTTTCTAGGAAGCAGCATGACCATCAATCTGCAAGTTTAATATTAAATGACTCTGAAAAAGAAAAAACTGAAATTGATGTTGATAAATTAGACAACATTTTAATGGATGCTAATGTTGAATCTGTTGATTTTATGATTATTCAACTAAACGGTGTTGAGTTAGAGGCTTTAGAAGGGCTTACAAAAATAAAACCAAAAAACATATCTATTGCTGCAAGATATGATAAAGATAAAACTAAAACGTCAAAGAAAATAAAGCAGCTTTTAGAGAAAAGAAATTACAATGTGAAAATTATTAATAAAGATTATGTTTTTGCAAAACTAAACGATTAGAGATTTAATGAATAATAAAAAGATTTGTATAATTGGAAATAGTGTTGCCTTAAGAGTTAGACCAGCGTTGGAGCATCCAGAGAATAAAAATTATTATCAGTTGTTACAGGAGGTTGATAATAATTATTCATTCTATAATTTAGCATCTGGAGCACAAACTGTAAAAGATGTCTACAAATCAATTGATAACTATATAAGAATTTTTCCTACACAATATATTATTAATCTTGGAGTAGTAGATTCTTGTACTAGAGAAGTTCCTCATTGGTTTTATCGCTTAGCGACTCAAAAAAGTTTGAATCCTTTCTATGTTTTCATCACATTGTTGTATAGAAACATAATTGCAAAATTTAGAAATACTTTAGTAAAATTAAGGGGGAAAACATCTTGGATATCAGAAAGTAAATTCGAGAAATATTTTGAGCTAATTGTAATTAATATACTTAAAGAGACTAACGCAAAAATTATTATTCTCAGTATAAATATAGCCAATCAGAGAGTTGAAGCTCAATTACCAGGTTCAATGAAAAAACAGAAAAACTACAACAAAATAATGAAGGAAATTGCAGATAAATATAACCAAGTTTTTGTAGAGACAAATGGAATAATTGAATCAGATGATTATCCGGATGGTGTTCACTTTTCCAAATCTGGACATGAAAAAATTGCAAAAACATTAAGTTCTATAATTTTTTCAGATGGTAACAATCTCAAATAGTTTTATTTCAAAGATTTTTTAATACTCTTTTTTAAGTAATAATACATAACAAACATATAAGAAAAATAAAATAAGCCTGCCGATAAAGAAAGGGCAATCAGCATTCCTGTAACAGTTTCTCTAAATAAAAACATAGCAAGAAATCGTGTAATTAATGAAATAATTATTAAATAAAAACCAATTTCTTGTTTATCAATAATCAAAAAAGTTGTACCAACTGTGCCATTTATAAGTTGAAAGAAAATCCAAAATGAAAGAATTTGCATATAAAAACCACTTTCTTTCCATGTTGAACCAAGAACTAATTCCACAATTTCGGGCCCCAAAACAAGAACAACTAACAAAGGTAAACTTACAATTATAGCCATCCTCTTTATAGTTTTCTTATATAGTCTCATTAACTCTTTACTACTTTTATGATATGCTTCTGAGGCAGATTGAAAATAAACTTGAGATAATGACTGTCCAAGCATTGAAATTGGTCTTCTAATAAGGCGGTTTGCAACCATATAAAAACCAACTACTTCAGGTCCAAAATAAAATGTGAACATAAAGACGGGCAGCTCATTGGAAATTGTATTCAGAAATGTCATTGGTGAATTTACTATTGGAAATTTTTTATAGCTTCGTAGAACTGATAATAAGCGTTTTTTAGAGAATCCCTTTAATAAATATGTGTTCTTTCTTAAAATGATAAATACATTTAATAAAACTCCTGCCATCATACTTAAGAATAATCCTAAAAAGTTTGAGCCTAGCAAGCCTGCTGTAAGTGAAGAGGTTTGAGTGAAGCTAGCTTGAATGATTTTTGATTTTGACAAAAATGCATATTCTTTTTCTCTAATTGGAATATATTGAACCAACTGAAAAAATCCACTAACAAATATTCCCAAAGAAATATATAGGACATATGGAGTAAGTTTCTCAGCACTAATTGCTGACAGAACAAATTCACCGAAGAAATATAATGTAACGGAAAAGAGTGCTGTTGTAAAAAATAAAGTAACTAAAGCTAGCTTAAAAAGATTATCCGAAATTATTTTTTCTTTCGGAATAACTATTGCTAATTCAAGTTTAAGTGAACTGACAACACTAAAGGTTAATATAGTAGAAAGAAGTAATTGAAATATTCCAAATTCATCAGGACTATAAAGTCTTGCAAGAAATGGTAGTGCAATTAAACCAATAAGATTTGAAATAGCAGAGCCACTAAAATGCTTTAACACATTTCGGGTGAACTCGCTTTTAATCAGATTTTTCATTTTTAGAGCAACCTGTAATCATATTTTTCTGCACTAGAACAAATATTAATTAGAAATTCCTTATCATTTTTACTCCAGTCACTATACTTAGGAAAATCTTCATTTTTTTGGACATTAATTTTCTTATTAAGAACTGGATCAATTTTTTTATTCTTTGGATACTCGCAACCAATAAAATCATAAATTGAATTAATAGTAGTTCTATTCCCAAATAAATCTTCAGCTCTTATTGTTAACACTCGGTTATCATCATCAATTTTTGTTTTAAAATTTTCAATGAATAAATTAGTCTCTTCCCAAAGCCAGCTAATTTTTTGAATATCATTGAATCTATTAAAATCTATTTTTTCATCATGTGGAATAATTCTTCCTAAATCTTGTTTGTCTGAATTTTTGTACCAGTTTCTTCTTATTCCGCTTCTAACAAAACTTCCTGGATGTCTTACTAGATGTATAAATTTAGAGTTCGGAAATATATCAGCCAAAGCATATGCAAAAAAAGTAATCTTGTTATTGGTTTCAATAAAAAATCTATTTCTGGAATAAGACTCCATGATAAGCTCAATTCTTGCAGATTCAACAATACTCTTAATGATATCATGTTTTGTATCAATATTCTCATAAGCAAATTTTGAAGCTATAATCAGTTCAGGATGAGGTGAATGATAAACATCTACCTGCTCACTTAGAGCTAAAATTTTAGATATGTATTCTGTTCCGCATCTTCCGGTAGATAGAATAAATATAGGAGAGTAGTTCTTTGATAAATCATCTAAAAAATTATTATTAAAGGTTATATTCTTTTTCTTCTGAAAATGATAATTTTTTTGCACCCTATTAAAGAACGCAATATTTAGTTTAACCCACTCTATAAAATTATATTTTATGTCATTTAAGTTCATTGTTTATATCATTTATCCTTTTTAATTAGTGTACTTGGAAGAATTGATAAAGCCTTCTTTTGCGCAATTATTTCCAAAATATTCATATAAAATTTTGATAAATTTTCACCATTCTCTAATTCAAAATAGCTATTATGCCACAGAAATGTAAACAAGCCATTGTATTTTTCAATCACGTCCAAAAGCTCACCTATCATACTCAATGCTGTCTCTTGATTAAATCCGTGATATTCAAATAGAGATACATCCATAACAGCAAGTGGAAATTCCCATATGTCCATCATTTTATTGTTTTCCAAATCATAAGGTCGGAATGGTAAACAATAAGAATTTCTCCATCCGGTATGATCGTGAAAAGCCCATGAAGAATCATATCTTATTCCTATTTTCTCTAAAATTCTCAAAGTTTCTGGGTATTTAATTCTCAACCAATGTTGTCTATTTCCAATTGGATTTTCTCCCAACAAGTTTTTAATTGAATTAAAATCATTTGTCAAAACTTTTTCATCTGTAAATGAGTTATATGTTGCATGTAAACCAATTTCATCACCATATTCTAATAGCTTATTAACTAGTTGTTCTATGCGTATCTCATTAAAAGAGTAATATGCATCTATGGATGGATCTCCTTTTGGAAGGAAAAACCAAACTGAATTAAAACCAAATTTCTTTTCAATTGATTTCATCCACTCAAAACTCCAATATGGATTATCACTACCGAACAATTTAACAATGTTCTTAACTAAGAGTTTCAGTAAAGTAAACTTATTTAGCTCTGATGGGTATAATCCTACTAATTGTTTTATTTTTAATTTTACGTATTTGAAGGCATACTTATCTATGCGATCTACATCATGTGTTAATAAAAACCCAAAATTACTATTGTTCCATCTATCATGTTTTTGAAACGTGATATTATTTTTGACACAAAATTTTTCAATACCTTCAATAATAATTTCAAAGTAATGATTTACAAGTGGGAAGTGAGCAATTTTTAATCTTTTTTGGATACTATCTTCGTATGAAAATCTACCATACTTGTCGCACGTAAAATTTTCTGTTTCCTGATATCCAGACAATAGATAAAAAGCCGATTTTAATAGATCATCATTAAATAATAAATTATTATTATCATCAAAATTATAATAATCATTTTTAGAGTTTAGAGGAAAAAGAATAGGAATACTATCTATATATTTAATATCCAATAGAGTTTTTGAAGAAAGAGGAAATACTATTTGGGGAAATTTATTTGTTGATAAAAGATCAAAAACAATTCTTTCCTTTATTTCAGTAGTAAAATTAAAATGAAGATTGAGGTGGTAAAAAATATACTCAATCTGAGAATTATTTAATTTTGATTGCATTTAGTTAAGGTTGATTTATAAAGTTTAATTTACTACACTTCTAAAAGGCAAATTGTTGATTTCTTATAGTAAAAATACTAATTATTTACTATTTATTATACTGTTACTAAAAAAACTATAAATTCATGGATCACATATTTAGCTCTTTAGTGGGAAATTTAATTTATAATAATATGTTGTAAATATTTTCATTCCACATTTTCAGATACATAATCGGTTGGCAATAAATCGGCTACTTTTTGCCAACCTCAAAAGCTAAAGGGCATATTGCCGCTATTTGTTGTCAACAATATTTCATTTAATTTCTTGAGCTGCACTTCCACATGACCCAATAAAACAAATTATTGGTTTTATTTTTGATCTTAATTATCTTGTGTAATCAAAAATCATTTCAATTTAAACTATGAACACAAAAACTTTTCTTTCAACATGGAAAACAGAACTAGCCGATAAAAATTATAGAAATTTATTTTTCATATCGATTATTGCAATATCAATTGTTTTAATATTATTCGCAAAATACAGAATCTATAATGAAACAAGAATTGGATTTGTTTTTGTAGATCCGTTTCAAGCCCTATTTTCTCCTATTGACTTAACATGGTCAACTTTCTCTCTTATTTACGGCGGTTTACTTTTAGGGCTCTATTACTTCATTCAAAAGCCACATGTTTTTGTGCATGCTTTACTAACGTATTCAATTCTTGTTTTATTCAGAATATTACTAATGTATTCATTACCATTGGAGCCGCCCAGCACAATGATTTCGCTGAGAGATCCATTTGTTGAATTGTTCGCTTCTGGTCAGCCATTGGACAAAGATCTTTTCTTCTCAGGGCATACAGCAACAATGTTCATGCTGTTTTTACTCACATACAAATTCAAAATCAAATGGATATTTTTAATTGGTTCAATTTTAATAGGACTATCAGTAATTATCCAACACACGCATTATACTGTCGATGTTTTGGCAGCCCCATTTGTTGCATATTCAAGCTATAGAATTGCCTTATATATTAAAGACTCTGTACTCAACAAAACTGACTAACATTTCGGTGGTTTGATAGATTCAATATCTCATCGCAGAAGTTGAATCTATATTTATGCGAATCAATCGTCCAAATTACATTCCCAAATTTCTTATATTAATTATTCGATTTTTTAGATTTGAAATAAAATATTAGGAATTAGTTAATGACCTCAAAGGAAATTAGAGATCAGTTTTTTGATTTTTTTAGGAATAAAGAACATCGCATTATACCGAGTGCCCCTGTTGTTCCTTATGATGACCCTACACTACTTTTTACTAATGCCGGGATGAATCAATTCAAAGATGTTTTTCTGGGCAGCGGTAAAAGAGATTACACACGTGCTGCGGATACTCAAAAGTGCATCAGAGTTAGCGGAAAGCATAATGATCTTGAAGAAGTTGGAAGGGATACCTATCACCATACATTTTTTGAAATGCTTGGTAATTGGTCGCTTGGAAATCCGGCAAGACCAAAAGAAGGATATTATAAAAAAGAAGCTATTGCTTGGGCTTGGGAATTGCTAACTAAAGTTTGGAAACTTCCGAAAGAGCGACTTTGGGCAACTGTTTATAGAACCGATGATGAATCACTTGATTTATGGAAAACCGTAACTGACATTAATCCAGACCATGTGTTAAAGTTTGACGAGAAAGACAATTTTTGGGAAATGGGTGAGGTTGGTCCATGCGGTCCTTGTTCAGAAATACATATAAACGTTGGTGGCGATTATGATAATCCCAAATGGGTTAATGCGGGAGTTGAAGAATGCATTGAAATTTGGAATCTTGTTTTTATCCAGTATAATCGGGATGAAAATGGCACACTTCATGATCTTCCTGCAAAACATGTTGATACTGGAATGGGTTTTGAACGTGTTGTTGCAGTGCTTCAAAATAAATCATCAAACTATGAAACAGATATATTCGCCCCATTGATTAATGAAATTTCGAAAATGGCTGGATTAAAAAAGAAAGATAAGAAAGAGACAGTAGCAGTTCAAGTGATTGCTGATCATATTCGTACATTAACATTTGCAATAGCTGATGGTGCAACCCCCGGTAATGAAGGGCGCGGGTATGTCCTTCGTAGAATTTTAAGGCGTGCTGCCCGTTTCGGAAGGAACATTAATCTGAATGAACCATTCCTTTACAAACTTGTTGATGTTCTAGTGAATACAATGGGAGACGTTTTCCCGGAGATCAGAACCAATCAAGAAAATGTTAAGAAGATCATCAATGCAGAGGAAGTTAGTTTTAATGTTACTCTTGATAGAGGAATTAGCTTGTTTGAAGAAATTTCTAATAAAGCTAATGAGGGGATTGATTCGAAGGCGATTATTTCTGGCGATGATGTTTTTAAACTCTATGATACTTTTGGTTTTCCCGTTGACCTCACAAATGTAATGGCAGAAGAAAAAGGAATGACGATTGATGAAGATAGATTTAATGAGTTGATGGACGAACAGAAAGAGAGAGCTAGAGGGGTAAAAAAGGATATAAGTGTTGAAGCAACTCTTCAAATCAGTGTCAATTTCGAGCTTTCAAGTAATAGAACAGAGTTTACTGGATATGATTATAGCAACTTGACAACCGAGGCAGAAGTTATAAAAATTGCCGAACCATATCTTGTTTTAGACAAAACACCGTTTTACGCTGAGT
>Ga0209013_10002393_pt1 | contig 17011 bp, 17 predicted proteins | sample Cruoilmetagenom2_FD_187291 | JGI IMG/M metagenome (GOLD analysis project Ga0209013, IMG submission 187291) | Oil polluted marine microbial communities from Coal Oil Point, Santa Barbara, California, USA - Sample 2 (SPAdes) (version 2) | ecosystem: Environmental > Aquatic > Marine > Oil seeps ...
CGCACTGAGGGCAGTGGAAACAATTGATTTTATGACCGCCCGCTGGGCTCATCTACCCTATGAAGTACTGGAAACCATTTCCAGCCGTATTATTAATGAAGTGGATCTAGTCACCCGGGTCAGCTACGATATTTCATCCAAACCGCCGGCTACTATTGAGTGGGAATAGCAGTAACTCAGGAATCCGATGAACACTGGATGAGGCATGCTCTGGCTCTGGCGAATAAAGCTGCTGAGCTGGGGGAAGTGCCGGTTGGTGCCGTTCTGGTTAAAGATGAGCAATTGCTGGCAGAGGGCTGGAATCAGCCGATCAGCAATAATGATCCCACCGCACATGCTGAGATTATGGCTCTGCGCAAGGCAGCACAGTTGCTGGAAAACTACCGTCTGCCGGGAACCACACTTTATGTCACTATAGAACCTTGCAGTATGTGTGCAGGAGCAATCGTACATGCGCGTATTTCACGGGTGGTATTCGGCGCTTCTGAACCCAGAGCGGGAGCTGCAGGAAGTGTGATAAATTTGCTGCAAAATGAACAATTTAATCATCAAACCGATATTACATCAGGGGTATTGGCCGAAGAGTGCAGCCAGGTATTAAGAGATTTTTTCCGCGCCAGAAGAAAGTGATTTTACTGACCTTTTATTTCGAGGAGTTAGTTATCAAAGTGACTCTAAAAGATTGTATTTGGCATAGGTTGAAGTAAGTGAGAATGCCTGTTATAGCTTGCTTTTAGGGCTTTTTGTTACTTTCCTCTAATGCAATCTAATTCCTCAATAACTGTATCGTATTAAACTTGAGCTGATATAAATTTATGCTGATTGTAGTATGTTGTTTTTATAAAGACAAAAATCACATTTTTCTTTTTGATTACTTTCTTTTATTATCGGCGTTAAAGGTGTGAAAAAACATAACGTTCCTTCGGTTTCCCAACAGGGTTGTTTGTTTTTATTTTGAAAAACAATACATTCTATTTTCTCGCAGTCGAAGTAGTTGTAACATTTTTCCATATTAAGCAATGCCATAAACTTTGATTCCAAAATAATTAACAGCATGAAACATGTCGGCCAATGGCTTAAATATCAACCACAGGCTGAGTTTCATGATTACCAGTAGAACTATAGCATTACAACCTGAATTGAACCTGAAAACCGAGTTTAAATTTGTATTTAAATCCATAACCACGAAGGGCACGATTTTAAGTGGTACCCTTTTTGATACAAAATATCATTATTTTTGAAATAAAAGTCACACAAAACAGCGCATAATACGGTGTTTTGTGTGTAAGCTATTGAGTTTACTGACCTTTAATTTCGAGTAGTTCAATCTCAAAAACCAATGTGGCACCGGGGCCAATTGCAGGACCGGAACCCTGATCGCCATAAGCCAGATCAGAAGGAATGGTTAAACGCCATTTTGAACCAACAGGCATTAATTGCAGTGCTTCAATCCAACCTTGAATTACGCCATTAACTGGAAACTGGGCAGGTTCTCCGCGTTCAACAGAGCTGTCGAATACAGAACCGTCAGTCAGAGTGCCGTGATAATGAGTGACGACCATGTCACTCTGGCCAGGTTTAGCACCGCTACCTTCGGTAATTATCTCATATTGTAAACCGGATTCAGTTGTAATGACGCCGTCTTTTTTGGCATTTTCTTCAAGAAATGCCAGTCCGAAAGCTTTGTTAGACTCTGCTGCCTTGGCTGCTGCAGCCTGAACCTGCTGGTTGATTGCTGAAAATGCAGACTGCATTTCTTCTTCAGGGAAACGCATGGGCTCATCTGTAAAAATATCGCTTAAGCCAACAACCAGTGCATCCAGATTAAAGCCGGGAAAAGACTGGCCTTTAACTTGCTGGCCTAATTGTAAACCGATACCATAACTGACTTTGTCAGCATCTGTTTTGATAGAACTTTCTATATTACTCATTATTTACCTACATTGCTTGCCAAAAGTCGGGCATTATAGCATAGCTGGGTAAAAAATTATTAGAGGTTAAAGTCGCTATCTGTTAAATATGTTGGCTTGAAGTTATAGGATTCCATAGTGATTTTATCGCAGAATTGCACTTGATTTCTGCCCGCCAGTTTAGCCTGCTGAACAGAAAAATCCACACATCGAAGTATATCGGAGAGAGATTGATTTTCCTGAATCAGTGAAAAACCAATACTGACAGTAACACCGAATTTGAATTCATTGATCTTGAAGACGCACTCAGAAATGGAATTGCGAATTCGCTCTGCAGTAATGTTTGCCCCATGTTCTTCAACTTCAGGCAGAACAATAATAAATTCATCATCACCATAACGAGCTAGAAAATCTGTTGGGCGGATGGCATCTTCAAGCATTTTGGAAATTTGAACCAAAGTCAGATCATATATATGTTCACCATAATTCTGACGTACAGATGTTGAGTGATCGACATCGATCAACATCAGGCTATAGTGTGTATTATAAAGCTGATGGCGATTATGCTCTTCGTTTAAGCGATTGAAAAAACTACGTCTATTATTAAGCTGAGTTAAGTCATCTTTTTGTGAGAGCTGAGCCAGTATCGCCTGATCTTCATGCAGCATCCAGGTTAATTTGTTATAAGTTGTTGCGATATATTCAAATTCTCTATAGGAATGTAATTTCAGTGGTTTGGTTTTTTCCCCTCGGGAAAAATTGAGCGCCCATTGTTCCAGTATCATAATAGGTTGAATGATTGAACGATTCAAAAAAATAATCGTTCCTAAAGTAGTGATGTAGACGAATAGAAAGACAAAGCTGATAAAAAAAAGGGAATTAATTTTAAGTTCCTTGGCTTTTTGAAAACGTATTGTGACTCTGTTTTGCATCGCCAGGTGTAGTTTATCCAGCGCCAGAGTCGTTCTAATCACATATTGATAAAACTTCTGTAATAGTTGATGGGAAACATGAGGTTCACGGATATCAGTTTCTCTGAATATTTTAACGGCAATGCGATGAGCATTACGCCAACTCAAATAAGCCGAGCGGTAAATGTCGTTGGCCAGGGAGTAATTTTGGTGCTCTATTTTTATCGGGTTAGCTAGAGATTGCTTAATTTCATCGCTTAATTTTAAAAATTGTTGCTTATCATCCAGTTCAAAGTTTTCCAGAAAATGATTAAAAGGGATGACCGTCTTTTGTATTTTATCTTTAAGTTTGGTAACAGGAATGACATCTATAATGATTTCTTCAAGGGCATAATTAAATGCTTTAGTCGATTTTTGAAAGAAAAAGAAACCCGTTCCCGCCAGTAAAAAAAGAGGTACAACAATGGCGAGAATGCCAATCTTTAAACGGTTTTTTAACGATGGTGCAGTCATGTTTTTTATGCTGGCATCGCTGGTTGCTAGTTTTGGAGAGGTATCAGGCATTAATATCGTGCCTGAATTCATTGGAAGTATTCAATGCTTTGTGCCAGCCCACCGTAAACCCCTCTATCAGGGATTGTATAAAATCAATGATTAACATGATCAGATCGGAGACTAATTCAAAAAATGTGTCAATAATTGTATTTTTCAGTGTTTTTAATGAATATCGGGTCCCTTTAATAATAGCCAGAAGGGTTTGATACAATAATTCAATAATAAACAAAGTGATGAATGAATAGCCAAAGGCAATTTTCTCAAGAACAGCTAACATAGTTTGCTTCCCAACAAGTTTTTTTTAGTAATAGGCGGCAGCAAAATGATACTTTGGCCTACCGCCTTCAATTTCTTTAATTTTAGCAGGAATTTCTGGAAATGCTTCTGTTGAAGCGTTGAAATAGCATAAATAATAAGCATTTAGAAGAAAATAAAAATAGAGTATAATCTGAACTTCTGCCTCATTTCTAAGTCTGGAGTTGATTAAAGCGGAGCTGTCATGACAGAGCGGACATTTAGAATTTTTTTGGGAGCCGGTTTATTCGTTTTACTCTATATCAGTGCACTGATGGGTAGAACTGATCTTATCCTTTTTTATATTGGCCTGTTGGTATTTGAAGGTATCACCAACTGGCGTGTTCCTAAAGTGCTGACCTTGGTTATGCACAAATTTGCTTATAACGAATCGGATATGAATACTCAGGAATTGCTTACACCTGCTGCTGAGCAAGCAGGTCATTTTAATATTCCTTTTGAAGCAGAGCGTGCCTTGCGTCTGTTTACCGCTCTGGTTCTGGCCGTCCCTTTAATTTTCCCTCTTGAGTTACTCTGGATTATTCCCTGGGTTGTTGCCAGTATGCTGTTGCTGGCCGGATTGACCAATATTTGTCCATTGGTCATGATCTTTCGTCGGCTGGGTTTTAAGTAATGTCAGAACAGGCAATTATTTCGGATGACTGGACAAAGAACTGGCAAGCCAGTATTTCCGTAAAAATTACTGCTGTAGTCATGTGGGTGATTATTCCATTTGGCTTTATCATTGCGTTATTTCTGCTTAATAACCTGCAAAATAATTTGATAGCATCGGTTGATGATGATGCGGAGATTTTACTCAATAGTGCCAGAGTTCTGCTTTCAGAAAATAACTCTTACGACTCCCCGAAATTAATTGCAAGCCTGGAAAGAAAACTTAATAAATCAGTATACTGTAAAATTAAATTTTCAATGCCTGATGCTAAACCCATTGAAATGTTTGCCAATGAATGTTGGGAAAAGACGGATACAATTAATAAAAAATACTTTTTTTCAACTCTGATCGATGGCAAACCGCAAGAGCTTGCGTTGATATTATCCTATCGGCCTATAGAAAACATCATGGTCAAACATCGCGCCAATATTATTGCCATAATGATCATTATGGTGATGGTACTTGGTCTGGTTCTGACCTGGGTTATACGCTTGCTGGTTTTAAGACCACTATTGAAAATGGTTGAGACGACGCGCTTAATTTCTGAAGGAAATCATGATTTACGTCTTGAACTGAATCGACATGATGAATTTGGCTATCTGGCAAAATTCGCAAACAAAATGCTGGATCAGGTATTTGAACAACAAAAGAATCTCAAGCACACCAATCTGGAATTAATGAAAGAAGTGGCTGAACGAAATCGGATTGCACTGGAGTTGATGGCGAGCCATGATCAACTGGAAAAACTGGTTGAAGAACGCACTGCTGATTTGGCCGTTGCCAGAGATGATGCTCTGGAAGCCAATAAGGCCAAAAGTCAGTTGCTTGAAAATATGTCCCATGAAATCAAACAGGATCGCAATGATTGATATTGGTCTTAACCTTACCAGTAATCAATTTCAAAATGATATTGATGTTGTTCTAAAAAATGCTCAGGCTGCTGGTGTTGAAATAATGATTGTTACCGGAACCAGTGTGGAGCAAAGTCAGGAGGCACAACGACTGAGTTCTGAATATCCTGATTTATTGTATTCAACCGCAGGTATCCACCCTCATGATGCAAAATCATTTTCTAACGATAGCATTAAGTCGTTGGGCGCATTGCTCAAACATGATCAAGTCGTTGCTGTTGGAGAATGTGGTCTTGATTTTAATCGAAATTTTTCTACGCCTGCGGATCAACTCAGTTGTTTTGAAGCGCAACTGGAACTGGCCGTAGAATTAAGAATGCCAGTTTTTCTGCACCAGAGAGATGCCCATATTGATTTTCTTCGTCTGGTTAAAAAATATCGCTCAGGTTTGTCTGGCGCTGTTGCCCATTGTTTTACGGGGGACCAGGATGAGCTGGAAAGTTATCTGGAAGAAGACCTTTATATTGGAATTACCGGCTGGATTTGTGATGAACGACGCGGTAAGGCGTTACAGGACTGTGTCGATTTGATTCCTGCTGACAGAGTGATGGTAGAAACCGATGCACCTTACCTGTTTCCCCGAGACCTGAAATTATCTGAAGATGTCTCTCTCAGTGGAAAAGATAAGAAACGCCGCCGTAGTAGAAATGAACCGCAATACCTACCTCATATCATCAAAACTCTGGCACAGATTACCGCTAAGGATGAATTTGAACTTGCCCGTCAGACCGCAGCAAATTCCAGACGATTTTTTCGTTTGTAACTCATTACGATCAGAACGGCGGCGGGGAATAAAATTTGACTGTTTTATTGCTGATGGGATGAATAAATTCCAGACGTGTGGCATGTAATAGCATACGTTCGGCCATGGCTAAGGCTTCTGCATGAGCATAGAGTGGATCGCCCAGTATGGGATGACCCATAGATTGCATATGTACCCGCAGTTGATGGGAACGTCCGGTTATTGGTGTTAATAGCAGTCGCGTGGCATTTTGTTCTTTATCAGGGCAGAGCCTCTTATCAAAGCTGAGGCTCTGCCAGAAAGTTTGTGAGGCCTTGCCTTTCTCATAATCGACAATTTGTCGCGGCCGGTTTTCCCAGTCACATCGAAGCGGCAGATTAATTTCACCTTTCTCCTTATCGGGCGTACCATATACAACTGCAGTATATTTTTTATGCACCTGCCGTTCCTGAAACTGGCGACTCAGATAACGATGAACTTCTTTATTTAAAGCCAGCACAGTAAGCCCTGATGTTTCCCAGTCAAGGCGGTGCACGGTCAGTATATCGGGATAATCAATGGCCAGCCGGCTTACCAGGCAATCCTGTTTATCTGCGCCGCGACCGGGAACGGAAAGCAATAAGGTGGGTTTATTAACTACCACCAGTGCTTCGTCGGCATAGATTATTTCAATTTCAACTTCAGAGTCAGGGTTCAAGCGGATCAATACCTGTATTCAGACCAATTAAGGCAGGATAGGCTTCGAGTTGATCGAGTAGTTGTTCCTGCTCCGAATTTTCAGAATTATTTTCCTGCCTGAGCTCTGTGATGGTCTGCTGGTATTCATCCAGTTTAATACTGGCATCGCCCTGTGGTTCCAGCATACGCTGAAACCGGTATTGATCCCAGCGTTCAATTTCATGCATAAACAGGGTATCGGGAAAGTTTCTGCAGCGATAGCGAAACAGCATTTCATCCAGCCGCTGATCATCAAAATGAAGGTTTAGATCGCCCAGTTCAGAATTCTCTGTTGCTCTGATTGTCGTCATTCGGTCTTTATCTGCCGGTGAGAAAAAACCACCGGAATATAAGTTTTGATCCGGATCATCGGCAGGTTGAGAAAATGATTGGCAAAATGCTTTCTGAACCCGATCAGATAAACTTTGATCCATTTTCAACGTTTCCAGATGTCTGGCACACAGGTTTAAATCTATTTGCCAGTGCTTCATATTATCCGGTGTCAGGGTTTTTAGCGGTACAACGACCGGACATTTATTGAACTGAATGGTTTTTAGTGGCAGACGTTGTTCTCCCTCGGCCAAATCTTCTGTTCGGGTAAAGGTTAGATGTTTTATTTGCTCAACACTCATGTTCAGAAATTCTTCCGGATCAGTATGCAGTTCATAAACAATGACGGCATTTTTATTATTAGCATCCATGGCAATAGGTACGATAATACCCATGTGTCCCCGTTGTGCGGGATACATACCGCTGATATGAACCAGGGGGGATTGCTTTTGTAGTGAGAATAATTCCTGAACTTTATACTTATAGCGATGCTGATAGATATATTGGTACAGGCGCGGCTGATGTTCTTTTACCAGTCGGGCAACTTCAATTGTGGCGATAACATCGGAGAGGGCATCATGTGCTGATTTATGAGCAATGTGGTTTGCCTGACTCAATTGTTCCAGTCTGTAACTGGTTTGCCCGTCTTCGCGTTTTGGCCAGTTAATCCCTTCCGGGCGAAGTGCTCCTGTGACTCTTAATAAGTCGATGATATCCCAGCGTGAGTTACCATTTTGCCATTCTCTGGAATAGGGATCATAGAAGTTTCGATACAGGGTATAACGGGTAAATTCATCATCGAAACGGATATTGTTGTAACCAACGGTACAAGTGTCAGGCTGGCTGAGTTCAGCATGGATACGGGCGATAAATTCTGCCTCGGGCAGACCTTTCTCCAAAGCCAGCTGCGGGCTGATACCGGTGACTATACAGGCATGTGGATTGGGTAAAAAATCATTGGCAGGGCGACAATAGATTACCAATGGTTCACCAATAATATTTAGCTCTTCATCGGTTCGTATACCGGCAAATTGTACGGGGCGATCGCGTTTCGGGTCAATGCCGAAAGTTTCATAATCATGCCAGTAGAGGGTGTTATTATTCGGGTTTTTGACATGATTCTTGTGCATTGCTTGTTTTTCCGATTATTCTTGTTCTGCCAGAGCTGATATCTAATGTACCATCATTTTTAAGTGGTGCAAGCTTTGTAAATTCCGGATCATTAGCAGAATGAGTCGTTCAAAGGCAATATTTTGGTGTTTTTAGAGAAAAAATTAGTCAGAATTAATGACGAGAACGTCGAACAAGGCTACAATAACAACAATAATTAATTACAAGTTAATGGTAGATCTGACAATGAAGCGAGTAGTTGTGACGGGAATGGGCATTGTTTCATGTCTCGGTAATAACAAACAAGCGGTTCTTGAATCCCTTCGTGGCGGCAAATCCGGTATTCAGTTTAAAGACGAATACAAGGAAATAGGTATGCGCAGCCATGTTGCCGGCAGCGTCCATATTGATCTGGACGATTATATTGATCGCAAGGTAAAACGTTTTATGGGTAATGCTGCGGCATACGCCTATATTTCCATGCAGCAGGCAATTGAAGATTCCGGTCTGTCTGAGAGTGATGTCTCTAATGATCGAACCGGTCTTATTGCGGGTTCTGGCGGCGCATCTTCAGAAAATCAGGTTCTGGCAGCTGATATTATGCGTGAAAAGGGTATTCGCCGGATTGGTCCCTATATGGTGCCAAGAACCATGGCAAGTACGGTCTCAGCCTGTCTGGCAACTCCTTTTAAAATCCGGGGTGTTAATTACTCTATTAGTTCTGCCTGTGCAACCAGTACCCACTGTATCGGTAATGCTGTCGAGCAAATCCAGTTTGGCAAGCAGGATATAGTCTTCGCCGGCGGTGGAGAAGAAGAGCACTGGACCCTCAGTATGTTATTTGATGGAATGGGGGCTCTGTCCAGCAAATATAATGAAGCACCGCAAACAGCCTCAAGACCCTATGATGCGACTCGTGATGGTTTTGTTATTGCCGGCGGCGGCGGAATGCTGGTTCTGGAAGAGCTGGAACATGCCCGGGCCAGAGGCGCAAAAATTTATGCTGAAGTCACGGGTTATGGTGCAACTTCAGATGGCGTTGATATGGTTGCCCCTTCCGGTGAAGGCGCGATTCGCTGTATGCAGCAGGCTTTAAGCACAGTCAGCAAGCCACTGGATTATATCAATACTCACGGTACCAGTACGCCGGTTGGCGATGTTAAAGAAATTCAGGCCATCAGAGAAGTCTTTAAGTCAAACGGCCAATCTATTCCGCCTGTGAGTTCAACCAAGTCATTGAGCGGACACTCATTGGGCGCTGCAGGTGTTCAGGAAGCAATTTACAGCCTGCTGATGATGGAAAACAGCTTTATCACAGCCTCTGCCAATATAGAGACCCCGGATGAGGAAGTAGCTGATATACCGATTGTCAAAACCATGATGGCTGATCAAGCTCTTGAAACTGTTATGACGAATAATTTTGGCTTCGGTGGAACGAATGCCTGTCTTGTCTTGCAGCGGATGTGAACCCCCCTCAATCCCCCCTTTATTCATTCGTTATCAGGAGACGGGGGGGAAGTCAGTAGCTGAATTTTAAGTGAATGGAGATAAAATGAGCAGTTCTAATGCAACGGTTCTGGTCGTTGATGATGAACCGTTCAATCTGGAAATTATTGAAGAATATCTGGAATCTGAAGGCTATTCGCTTTTTACCGCAGAAGACGGGGAAGATGCCTGGAATCAACTTGAGTCAGAACCTGATAAATTTGATGTAATACTGCTCGACCGCATGATGCCGAAACTGGATGGTATGGAAGTTTTGGCCAAGATTAAAAATCACCACAAACTCAAATCAACACCGGTTATTCTACAAACCGCCAAAGCATCCCAGCAAAATATAATAGAAGGGATGAACTCCGGAGCTTATTACTATCTGACCAAACCCTTTGATGATGCCATGCTGCGTTCTATTGTTCGAACGGCAATAGAAGATAAAATGCGTTATGATTCACTAACTTCTGAACTGGAAGAAAGTGTCAGAGGTCTGGCAACATTGCAGTTAGCTCGTTTTGAATTCCAGACCATTGATGAAGCCAATGATTTAGCTAAAGTTCTGGCAAATGCCTGTGCCAAACCGGATAGAGCTGTAACCGGAATATCTGAGTTATTGATTAATGCTGTTGAACATGGAAATCTTGAAATTTGTTATAAGGAAAAATCTGAGCTGGTTGTAAAGGGCAGCTGGAAAGAGGAAGTGAACCGACGTTTGCTGCTGCCGGAACATAAAGATAAAAAGGTTCAGGTCACGTTCAAACGTAACGGACAGACCAATCAAATTCTGATTGAAGATGAAGGCAAAGGATTTGAATGGAAAAAATTTCTGGAGTTGGATCCACTGCGAGCTTTTGACAGCCATGGTCGTGGTATTGCCATGGCCAATATGATGAGTGTCGATGAAATTAATTATCAGGGCTGTGGGAATAAGGTAGAACTCATCATTCGGGGGAGCTAGTTTAAGGCATTAGTTCAGAGCCGTAATTCTTGATTCTATTTCCTCCAGCAGTGTACCCAGATGGTCCTGTAATTCACTATAATGTTTGTCATCATCGCTCGGCATGTTTTTTATCAGCAGTGAAACATGAGCAAAGGTGATAATAAGTCGTGTACCAAAGCTGTAATAGCGATCCCTGTTTAATGTCTCCTCAATTAATGATAATTCCAGCGGTGCTAAGGCTCCATTATGCAGAGCATTACTGGAATAGCTGAAGATATCAGAACCCTTTCTAAATTGAAATGAACAATTCAGGCGTAACTGTCGGCAGGTATCTGATAAGAACTGAGCCAGCTCATCCAGAGAATTGTTCTGTTGTTGAGCTGGGTTATTGGCTTGTCTGGCTGCTTTGATGGTATGGTCAATCTTTATTTCCAGTTCTGCATGGTTAAACGGTTTGGTAATATAATCGTATCCACCGGCTTCATAACCTTTTATTTTATCTTCCATAGTGCTTCGTGCGGAGACAAAAAAGACAGGAATATCACGGGTATTTTTATGGCTTTTCAATTCCCGACAAGTTTGATAGCCATCAATGCCCGGCATTGAAACATCCAGAAGGATAAGTTCAGGTTTGATGCTGTCAATTTTTTCCAGACACTCTTCACCCGATGATGCCAGAGCCACTTCAAATTGTTCGCTGAACAACTCTTCCACAATGGCCTGATTAATTGGTTCGTCGTCGACAGATAAGATTTTATGCATATTTGGAGATTTCAGTTGATTCATCTTTCTCGGTTATGTCTGATTTTTTTTGTCGTGAAATACTAAATGAAACTGTTGTTCCATGCCCATAGACACTGCTGGTTTTAATTATAGCATTTATAAGCACTATAAAATGCTGGAAAACAGGATGAATCACTTACTTAAGAATAGCCGCTTCTCTGATAATACTCAGGGCATCAGTAACTGTTTCTCTTATCTCCGTCGTTTCATCATCAGCAAGGCTTTGAATATAGGGAATGGCTTCCATACTTTCAGTCAGGCCCAGATAATAACAGGCATCATTGCGTATACTGGCGTTAGGTGACTCAATTAATTGGGCAAAGGCTGGAATCAGTGCCTGTATTGATTTACTGCCCTGTATTTCCTCAAAAATTGCACCAATGCCGATTTTGGCTCCAAGTGGAGTATCTTCGTTTTGCATCATTTCAGGAAAACGTCTGAGCAGGTCGGGTTCTTTTTTTACCAGATGAATAACTTTTTTTAGTTCACCCGTCGTTAATAGTTCGCTAAAGTATTCCTGCATTCCGGTTTCTGATTGAGCACGGCCAATCCAGGTTTGCAGTTCACCCTTTGTCTGAGCACCGGTCAGTTCAAACGGACCTATTTTCACCCATGGAACCGAGCGTATATTAAGCGCCTGAGCTTTTACCGGCACACTTGCTATATTACTAACCTCCAGCTCAGCAATTTCTCCTTCTTTTATTAATTCAGAGAGCGCCTGCAGGACATTAGGACAATGCGGACAGCCAGGCGCTATAAATAAATCTGCTTTAATCAGTGTAGGCATCTTGTTTTAAGATTTAAGTTTAAGGTTTAATCCAGATTTAATCGTTTAGCAACAAAATCAATATCTTTGTCGCCACGACCACTGAGATTGACCAGTATGTGTTGCTTGCTGTCCAGTGTCGCAGCCAGTTTCATGGCGTGAGACACCGCATGAGCACTTTCCAGGGCGGGGATAATTCCTTCCAGGCGGGATAAGTCCATAAAGGCTTCCAGACACTCTGTGTCTGTTGCCGTTTCATATTGCACTCGCTCGATGTCTTTCAGATAACAGTGCTGAGGACCCACACCGGGGTAATCCAGACCGGAGGCGATGGAATAAACCGGTAGTGGTTGACCTTCACTGTCCTGTAATAAATAACAGCTGAAACCATGGATAACACCGGGCTTTCCTTTGGTCATTGTCGCTGCGTGTTCGGGTGTTCCCAAACCTTTTCCGGAAGGCTCAACACCGATCATCTGCACATTTTCATCTTCCAGAAATGCTGTAAACAAACCTATAGCATTACTGCCGCCGCCAACACAGGCGATTAAATAATCTGGTAACGTATCTTCCATATCCATAAACTGAGCCCGTGCCTCGGTACCGACAATGGACTGAAAATCTCTGACCATCATGGGGAAGGGGTGTGGTCCAACAACGGAGCCAATGGCATAAAGGGAATTAACGGGATCCTGCAGATACGATTCAAATGCACTGTCAACGGCATCTTTCAATGTGCGGGTGCCCCGACTGACGGGTATCAGATCAGCTCCCAGTATTTTCATACGAATTACATTTGGATGTTCTTTTTCGATATCAATTTCTCCCATATGTATTTCGCATGGGATCCCCACCAGTGAGCAGGCCGTTGCCAGAGCAACGCCATGTTGACCGGCCCCTGTTTCAGCCAGCACCTTGGTTTTCCCCATGTGCTTGGCCAGCAGGGCTTCACCCAGACAGTGATTGATTTTATGAGCACCAGTATGATTTAAATCTTCACGTTTCAGATAAATCTGCGCCCCGCCGCATTTTTTACTGAGATTTTTAGCATGATAAATCGGACTGGGTCTGCCGACAAAATGAGTCATTAGATCCGCCAGTTCATTTTTAAACTCATCCGTGTCTTTGATTTCCAGATAGGCATTATTAATATCATCCATAATGGCTATCAGTTCGGGGGGGAGCTGTTGACCGCCGTATTCGCCAAAAAAACCTTTGTCATCGGGCATAGGGAGGAAATCAGTGCTGCTCATAGTGTGTTCCTTTTTTATTATATTGAGATTTACACAGCTAATAATAGGCTCTTTTTGTTAAATTGTAAAAAATACCGGGAATTGCTTAAAAAGCAAAATTTTATAGCCTACAATATTGTATTGAGAATAATTCTTATTCATTTCCTCATCAAGAAAGGGACAGCCTCTTGAAAATTTTACTGCTTGCTTTTGTGCTCACTCATCTTGCTATTGTTCAAGTCTCTGCTCAAACATCAGAAAGGGAAACAAAAGAGTTTGCAGCCTATCAAAGCAAGGGCAGTGATTACCAGCCCAGAACAGAACATTTTAATTCAGACGGCACACCAAAATATATCAATCGTCTGATTTTTGAAGAATCCCCTTATTTAATTCAGCACGCTCATAATCCGGTCAACTGGTACGCCTGGGGTACAGATGCATTTGAGAAAGCCCGGCAGGAAAATAAACCAATTTTTCTTTCCATTGGTTATTCTACCTGTCACTGGTGTCATGTGATGGAGCGGGAAAGTTTTGATAATGAGGCCATTGCTGATTATCTGAATGAACATTTTATTGCCATTAAAGTTGATAGAGAAAGAAGGCCGGATGTTGATAAAATTTATATGACTGCGTTAATGATGCTTAAAGGCAGCGGCGGCTGGCCTATGTCATCTCTTCTGACACCGGAAGGAAAACCATTTTTTTCAGGGACTTATTTTCCTCCTGAAACATTCCTGCAGGTTTTGCAGCAGGCCACACAATTATGGCAAACAGAGGAGCAGCAATTACGTGAAATTGGCGATAAGATCACGACTGCCGTACAAAATCGTCAACGCGGTCTGAAACTGGCTGAGCATATAGGTAAGGAACGCGTTCAGATTGCTGTTATCAGTCTTCTTAATCGCTTTGATGAATTACAGGGCGGTTTTTCTACTGCGCCTAAATTTCCTAATGAAACCTACCTGTTTTTATTGCTTGATAACGCAATCCGGGAACAGGATCAGGAGGTATTGGATGTTCTGAAACTCACCATGGGTTTAATGGCTCAAGGGGGAATTTATGATCAGATTGGCGGTGGTTTTCATCGTTACTCAACGGATAATGCCTGGCTGGTACCGCACTTTGAAAAAATGCTCTATAACCAGGCCCATTTAAGCCAGACTTATCTGCAGCTTTATCGCATCACCCATGAAAATGCATTTAAACGAGTGGTTACTCAAACTCTGGATTATGTCTTACGTGATATGCATGCTGAAAATGGCGGTTTTTATTCAGCCAGTGATGCTGATAGTGAGGGGGAAGAGGGTAAATATTTCCTCTGGACAGAGGATGAATTACACAAAAATCTTAATTCTGCGTTAGCCAAACTGGCAATTGCTTTATATGGCGTCACAAAAGAGGGTAATTTTAGTGAGCATGCAGAAGTTGGCAATGCCAAAACCAGCATCTTAAATTTACCAGGCTCAATTGCTGAGTTTGCAAAAGTGAATAAACTGGATCTGGACAAGTTATACCAGGACGTGGATACGATTCGGGATACATTGTATCAACAACGTGAGACAAGAATTGCACCATCAATAGACAGAAAAATTGTCACTGCCTGGAATGGCATGATGATTACTGCCTTTGCTCAGGCAGGCAGGCAGCTTAATGAACCTCGCTATATTAATGCAGCTGAAAAAGCAGCTGAGTATCTTTGGCAAACACATCATTTTAACAATCCCTCAGCGGGTTTGTTTCGAGCCAGTTTAAACGGTAAACCTTCTGTTCCAGCAATCCAGGCAGATTATGCCTATCAGGCGCGGGCTTATCTTGCCCTGTTTGATGCTACGCAGGAAAAGCAATGGCTGGAACGCAGCGAGCAATTAAGCAAAGAAATGATTGCTTCTTTCTGGGATAAGGAAGAGGGGGCATTTTATATGAGTGCTGTAGCTCGTAATGGAGAACAGTCGGTGCCTTTGTTCGATCGGCCAAAAGATATTCATGATGGTGCTATTCCTTCAGCTAACGCCGTTGCTCTGGAAGTACTGACACATTTATATTACCGCACCGGTGATGATTATTATCATGCTAAAGCGATGGCAATGATTGCATCCCTGTCAGCACAGATAAAAACTTCACCGACATCATTTGCCTATTTTTTAATGGCGGTCAATCAATTAAATTTTGGTGAAATAGCGGATATTCAATATGGCGGCAAAGGACATGTGCGTATTGAACAAACGACTCTGTCATCAGAACAAGTACAGAAAGATCATAAAATTGAAGTCAAAGTACAATTTACCATGGATAAAAACTGGCATATTAATAGCCGTTATCCACTGGACGAGGATTTAATTGCTACGTCTGTGTCAATTGACAAAAAAGCAGCAAAACAATGGAAAATAACGCGTGCTGAATATCCGCCGGGAGAAACGGTTAAATTAAAGTTTAATGACTCGCCTTTGTCACTTTATCAAAAGACAGTCAGCATAAAAGTGCAGCTGGAAGCTGTTGATGTTCAGGATAAGCAGGAGAAAGTCCAGAAAATCATGTCAATTCCACTGCATATTGCTTACCAAAGCTGTAGTAATAAGCTTTGTTTGGCTCCCGAAACTAAAACTTTTTACCTATTTCCCTGATCCTTAATTAAAATCTGCTATAATTTCTCGTTTTTAGTAACTCTTTAATTAAAATATAGGTAAGTAAGGGAGAAATTCTCGATGTCTGACGTGAAAAAGGTCGTTTTAGCCTATTCCGGTGGTCTGGATACTTCAATTATTCTGAAATGGTTGAAAGATGAATATCAATGTGAAATTGTGACATTTACAGCGGATGTCGGCCAGGGTGAAGAAGTTGAACCCGCACGTCTTAAGGCAGAAGCAGCAGGAATTAAGGAAATTTATATTGATGATCTGCGTGAAGAATTTGCCCGAGACTTTGTCTTTCCTATGTTTCGTGCCAATACCATCTATGAAGGTGAGTATCTGCTGGGTACTTCAATTGCCCGGCCTCTGATTTCCAAACGTTTGATCGAAATTGCCAATGAAACGGGTGCCGATGCCATATCTCATGGTGCGACCGGTAAGGGAAATGATCAGGTTCGTTTTGAACTGGGTGCCTATGCGCTCAAGCCGGATGTTAAAGTCATTGCCCCCTGGCGTGAATGGGATTTAAATTCACGTGAAAAGTTAATGGATTACGCAGAGCAGCATGGCATTGCTGTGGAGAATAAACAAGGCAAGAAATCGCCTTACTCCATGGACGCCAATCTATTACATATTTCCTATGAAGGCGGTATTCTGGAAGACCCATGGTCAGAACCGGATGATTCTATGTGGATGTGGACGGTCTCTCCTGAAAAAGCACCGGATGAACCAACTTATCTGGAATTTGATTATGTAAAAGGTGATATTGTTGCGATTAATGGTGAAAAAATGTCACCGGCAAGCATTATGGAATATCTGAATAAAATTGGCGGGGAAAATGGTGTTGGCCGTACTGATATCGTTGAAAACCGTTATGTGGGCATGAAAGCCCGCGGTTGTTATGAGACACCTGCCGGAACCATTATGCTCAAGGCTCACCGGGCAATGGAATCCATTACCCTGGATAGAGAAGCCGCTCATCTTAAAGATGAGATAATGCCCCGATATGCCAGCCT
>Ga0209013_10002394_pt1 | contig 17006 bp, 14 predicted proteins | sample Cruoilmetagenom2_FD_187291 | JGI IMG/M metagenome (GOLD analysis project Ga0209013, IMG submission 187291) | Oil polluted marine microbial communities from Coal Oil Point, Santa Barbara, California, USA - Sample 2 (SPAdes) (version 2) | ecosystem: Environmental > Aquatic > Marine > Oil seeps ...
GGCCCCGACGACAACCTTGCGCCCCGGCAGATCAAGATTGAGGAATGCCTCGATGTTCTTCTCGGTGGCGATGCGGCCGACATAGGGAAAGACCGGGCCCTCGCCAAAGTGGCGCACGGGGCGGGGACGGTATAAGTCGATGTCCACGCCGCGCGTCCAGGGCATAACGCGCTCGAATCCTTGTTGCCCCAGTTCGCGAGCGAGGCTGGGTGTGGCCACCATGAACCCGCGTCCGGCGTTATGGAAGCGGCGCAGGGCGGCTGTTGTCCAGTGGGGTGGGATTGAAAGCCGGTGCTCGAGGTACTCGGGAAAACGCGTATGAAAGCTCGTGGTGAAGGGCGTGGACCGCCTGCGGCAATAGGCACGCACCATCCAGCCGATAGGTCCCTCTGTTGCGATATGAACAGCGTCCGGCTTCAACGTGCCCAAGCGCCTAGCCAGGTGACGCCAAGCTGGGCGGCAGAGGCGCAGATGGCTCAGTAGATTATTGTGGGGAAATAGCGTTCGACCAGCTCCTCAAAACGGCCGTTCTCGCGCAACCGGGCAAGGGCACCGTTAATGAGAGTTTTGATCTGCTGGTCGGTCTTGGGTACAGCGATCGCTATCCCGTCGCCAAAGAACATCGGCTCTAGGTAGGGGCCACCGCGCATCTCGCAACAAAATCGCGAGGACGTTCCGTGTAACCAAAACGCGAGGCTGATGCCATCGCCGAAAATGAAGTCGATCTTATCGCGCATGAGGGCGTCGCGGGCCTGTTCGGCGTTCTCAAATACCTTCACTGCGCTGCTGCGAAAGAATGTCTTAACGAACGCTTCGTGTGATGTCCCTCGGGCAACGCCTATGCTTTTCCCCTCAAGCCCCTCGGGTGTGATGTCGATTTTCTCTGCGGTGCGCTTTGCGGCAAAACGGCCCGGCGTATGAAAGTAGCGATCAGTAAAGTCAACTTGAGCCAGCGCCTGCGGCGTTACCGTATGGCCCGCGATTGCTGCGTCTGCCTCGCCACGCTGCAGCGCCAGGAATAATTCATCCCAGGGCTTCACCTTAATGTCGCACGCGGTGTCAAGCTCCTGGCAGATGGCGCGCGCCACGTCGACGTTAAAGCCCGCCAGGATCCCGTCCTCGTCATAGAAGTTAAACGGAGGGTAGTCGCTTTCGGTCACAAAGCGAACGACAACGCGCCGATTAATCGGGTCAGCACTTTTGCCCAGCATGCCGTCAGCATTAGTATTCTGGGCGTGTGACACACTGCCGGCAACCAGGAAAGCTAAGGCAAACAGCAGCGTCGCACGGTATGCCCAACGGCGAGCAGCGGTTAAGCCACTTTGGAGCCGGGAATGAAAGTGTGCGTTTCGCAGGCTGCGCATGGTCTCTCAACGGTTTAACAGTATACGGGCGGGATTCACGTTCGCTATGAATACACCAAACACCCAGGCGAGATCATTATTTTCGGCTTAGGGGGGATCCATTCGTGTCGCGCGCATTAAGAAGCAAGTGCCGATGATCTCTCGCTGATCGAGGCCGCAGAGTCTAAGCCGCTAGCGGGTGGTAGCCCGAGCGTCGACACATTGGTTGTGCACTTATTACTGCTATCGGGTTGAAAGAAGCTGCGCACGCGCCTGCCCTGTGGTTGAAGTCTGCCGAGCGCTTTGGCAGCCCGGGCAGGCGACTTTTTATTGGCGGATGAAGCATTATGCGCGACCGACCGATTTTGTGCCAGCGCGCCCGGCATTGCAGAGCGCCTTGTAACATCGGCCCCTGTGGCATCGAATAACTGAGACGGGGCTGTAATCCGGCTTCGTGGGGAGGTTCGAGGGACCGCTCGTTAGGCGTGATCGGTGGCAATTGAAGGGTCATCAAGTAGCGATTGGCGTCCCACAACGAGAGAATGCGAATGCTGCTCGTCGTACTTCTATTTACTGCCACGCTCTTTCTAGCCTATGCGAACGGCGCCAATGACAACTTCAAGGGCGTGGCGACGCTCTATGGCTGTAACACCGCCAGCTTCAACCGGGCACTGACGATTGCCACGATCGCGACCTTGGCTGGCGCCATCAGTTCGGTCTTTTTAGCTGCAGAACTCGTAAAAGCTTTTTCAGGCAAGGGCCTTGTACCCGATTTGATAGCCAGCACTCCGAGTTTCTTGCTCTCTGTGGCGGTCGGCGCAAGCGCGACGGTAATGCTGGCAACCATGATAGGACTGCCGATTTCTACAACGCACTCGCTAATTGGCGGTCTGGCTGGTGCTGGGTTCACGGCGGCAGGAAGCGAAGTCAATTTGAACCAACTCGGAGTCGTATTTCTTCTCCCACTGCTCTTAAGCCCCCTTATTGCAGTCTTGCTGACAATGCCCTCCTACAAGATTGCGCACGCAGTGACGTCGTCTCTCGGAGTCGTGAAGGAGAGCTGTATCTGCGTTGGGCCAAGCCAGTTCGTTCCTGTTCGACAACTCAGCAGCGACGCTGCCGCGTGTGCGCTGGCCCAAGCACCCGCCGGCGTTTCCCTCACACTTGCAGCCAAAAAAGAGTGCGTTGCCAAATACAATGGTCACTTTCTAGGGGTTAGCGCGCAACGCGTGGTCGATTCCGCACACTACCTGAGTGCGGGTGCGGTAAGCTTTGCACGCGGTCTCAATGACACGCCGAAGATTGTCGGTCTCTTGCTCGTGGTGGAGGCGCTCGACATCCGGCATGGCATGCTTGCGATTGCCCTGGCTATGGCGACTGGTGGCTTGGTACAGGCCAGACGCGTGGCGCACACCATGAGCAAAAAGGTCTCAGCAATGAATGATGGACAGGCGCTGACGGCTAATCTTGTCACAGCGGGCCTCATTATCTTTGCCAGCAAATGGGGTATGCCGGTCTCCACCACGCACGTCTCAGTAGGCTCCATTACCGGCATTGGCCTCGTCAACGGCTCGGCCAATAAAAGTGTCGTGGGGACCATCCTTCTGTCGTGGCTTCTGACTCTGCCCATCGCCGCGGCCATTGCCGCAACGTCCTATATTCTTTTAAACTCGGTCGCTTAGACAACAGCACAGGCTAATGGACTGACCTCATGTATCACTCAACAACTCGTAACCTCTACAAAGAAGCGGCCCTCAATCCGCAACAGGGTCTGTGCTGTACGACCACGCCAGTCTGGCAGCTGCCTGAACTCGCCATCCCGAACCGCATGCTGCAGATGAATTATGGCTGCGGCAGCACCGTCAATCCGCGCGATCTCGTCGGGAGCCCCACCGTACTTTACGTGGGTATCGGCGGCGGCATGGAGGTTTTGCAGTTCGCCTACTTCAGCCGTAGGGACGGCGCCATCATCGGTCTCGATGTCGTTGATGAGATGCTGACCGTGTGCAATGAAAACCTTGATGAGGCGGACCGGCAAAATGCCTGGTTCAAATCCTCATTCGTCAAACTGCGTAAGGGAGACGCGCTCAACCTTCCTATAGAGGACGAGACCATCGATGTTGCTGCGCAGAACTGCCTCTTCAACATCTTTTACGACGACGACCTGAAGCGAGCGCTAGGCGAGATGTACCGTGTTTTAAGGCCGAGGGGCCGGCTCATCCTTTCCGATCCTGTTTGCGACGTTGAGATGCCCCAGCAGTTGCGGCGCGACGAGCGCTTGCGTGCCATGTGTTTGACTGGAGCCATTCCGCTTGCCGCCTATATCAAGCGGCTGACCGACATCGGTTTTGGCACCATCGAGGTGCGCGCCAAGAGGCCCTATCGTGTGCTCGACCCGGGCCATTACCCTACCGACCATCTCATTCCGATCGAAAGCGTGGAAATTTGTGCAATCAAGGACCCGATGCCGGCCGATGGTCCCTGTGTTTTCACTGGGCGTACCGCGATTTACTATGGGGATGCCGAATTCTTCGACGACGGTAAAGGACATACGCTGGCGCAGAATCAACCGCTGGCCGTATGCGACAAGACCGCGGGCGCGCTTGCAGCGCTCGGGCGCAACGATCTTCTGATCTCGGACTCAACCTACTTCTATGATGGCGGCGGCTGCTGCTGAACCAGAGCGGAAACGCAAAAGGGGAATGGAGCGGGCGATCGGGATCGAACCGACGACATTCAGCTTGGGAAGCTGACGTTCTACCACTGAACTACGCCCGCTCACCTGGCCGATGTAACATATCTTTTTGCCCCGCGAAAAGCCGAAGTGTGGCCGTGGCGCTTTCTGCGGGCTGGCGCAGCAACGCCCACCTGACTGTCCAACGTTGTGTTTGGCCGTATCCGGTCCCATGCTAGGCCAGTGCGCCATTTTCGCACGCACTCACTTTGAGGATTGTATACCATTGTCGCTTTCCACCGCCGCTCCACGCACCCTGACGCGCGAGAAGTTCGAAGATCCGGACTGGACTGCCAACGGTGAGCCCCGCGCGGTGGTGCCGCTTGATGATTTGATCACACTTTGGATCAACACGGGCACGCTGTGCAACATTACTTGCCGGAGTTGCTACATCGAATCGAGCCCCGCCAACGATCGCCTCGTATACATAACCGTGGAAGAAGTCACCCCCTTCCTGAAAGAGGCGCAAGCGCTGGGCACGCGGGAGGTCGGGTTCACGGGCGGCGAGCCATTTTTGAATCCTGAGATCCTTGAGATCCTTGCCGATGCGCTGGCGCGCGGCTTTGAGGTGCTGGTGTTGACCAACGCAATGCTGCCCATGCAGCGCCCACACATAAAGCGCGCCCTTGAGCAGCTGAATGAGACCTACAAGGGAAAGCTCACGCTACGTGTTAGCCTGGATCACTATACGCGCGCATTGCACGAGACCGAGCGGGGGCCGCACACGTGGGAGAATGCGTTGCAAGGGATGGACTGGCTGTCAGCGCAAGGATTTCAGATCGCGATCGCGGGGCGGACGTGCTGGGGTGAGAATGAGGTGGACACTCGCTCAGGCTATGCCGCGCTGATCAAAGAACACGGCTGGCGCATCGAGCCAGACGACCGTGCACAACTCGTGCTCTTTCCTGAAATGGATGGCGGAGACGATGTTCCCGAGATCACCACACGCTGCTGGGGGATCTTGAATAAGACGCCGAGTGAGGTGATGTGCGCATCGACCCGCATGGTCGTTAAGCGTAAGGGCGAGGCCGCACCTGTCGTTCTGCCTTGCACGTTGCTGCCCTACGACAAGGCCTTCGAGATGGGGCAGACGCTTGCCGCCGCCGCACAAGTGGACGGCGGTATGTTCGCGAACGGCTCGGTAAAACTCTGCCACTCCCATTGCGCCAAATTTTGCGTGCTGGGCGGCGGTAGCTGCTCGTGAAGCCCACTAGTTTGCTTTGACGACCGCGTCCCGGATTTCTTTGAGATAGAGCTCTGACTGCGGTGGCGCCGCTGGCTCGGGCGGAGCTTCTGGAGGCCTGCGCATTACATTGATGCATTTGATGATCAAGAATAGGGCTAGTGCCGTGATTATGAACTGGGCCAAAGCAATGAGGAAGTGGCCATATTGGATATTGACCCCTTCGATTGGCGTGATGGCCAGGCTAGAGAAATCGACGCCGGCGGTGGCATAGCCGATCACAGGCATCAAGATGCTGGCGGCCAGCGTTTTGACAATTGGCGCAAATGCCGCCCCTATGATTACGCCAATGGCAAGATCAGGCGCGTTGCCTCTTATTGCGAATTCTTTGAATTCTTGCCACATAACCTTTTTCCTCTCTCGCAATGTGGCCTGATGGGGTAAGCCAGACGGCGGTGGATACTCGACGCACCGCCGACTACGGCCATATGGGAGAAAGAGCAGACGGCGCCAGTGCCACGCCATATATGCGTCTCACTGTTGGAGTGTTTTGATGCGCGGAGCGGGGCGGCACCTCGCCGCCGGCGAGAGTCATAGAGGGGCTAACATGATCGAGCGCAAGGAACGCAAACCCTATTGGCGGCACACCAAGTGGCAGATGCTGGCGAGCACAGTACCGTTTCTTGTGGTGATAATCGTGCTGCCGCTCTATGCCGAAAGCCTGAATACTGAGAAGTTTCTGGGGTTTCCCTTGGGGTATTTCTTGTCTGCGCACGGCATAGCGTTGATCGCCATCTTAACGGTAGCAAGCTTCGTCAATCGCCAAGACGCGGTCGATCATTGGCACGGCGCTCACGAGGACATATAGCTTAAGCTGGTGGGTCCGTCTCCATGTCGCTCATGCCCCATTCTCGACTGGTGAACCCGCGGCTTGGCACCTATTTTGGCATCTTCGTCAGTGCGCTTTCAGGGCTCGTCTTGCTGCTCATTATCTTCGAGCAACTCGGCGCGCCAGATGCGGCGCTGAGATGGGTCATGCTCATAGGGCCCTTGTTGCTTTACACGGCCATTGCCGCGTCGGTTTTCACAAAAGATCCGCTTGACTTCTTCGTAGTCGGAAGACGTGTGCCTGCCGGCTACACTGGGCTTGGTATCGCCTCCTCCGCGATGGGGGCTACCGGTATTGTGGCGATGACCGGCGTGTTCTTCATGATCGGTTTTGATGCTCTATTCATTGTCGTCGGCGGGCTTGCCGGGTTCGTTTTGATGGCTGTGATGCTGGCGCCATTCTTGCGCAAGTTTGGGGCGTTCACGGTGCCGAGCTACCTCGGCCGCCGCTTCAACAGCGTGGCGGTGCGCATTCTATGCGCCGCACTTGTCGCTGTTCCGATGCTACTTCTTCTCGCCGCCGAATTGCGAATCGGGTCCTTTGTGGCCGCCTGGCTCGTTGGCCAGCCCCAGAGTCTGATGGTTGTGTTGCTCGTGTTTTGCATTGTCCTTGGCTTAGTATTCGGCGGGATGCGTTCGTTTGCATGGTCGAGCAGCGCGCAAGCTATCGCAGCAATCCTCGCGCTCATCGTGCCGGTGGCTATCGTCGCCGTCATGGTCACCAATTTCCCATTGCCGCAATTGACGCAGGGTCCGCTGCTGCGCGAGCTGGTGCGCAACGAGGCGATCCAGGGGTTGCCCATCGTTGATGCGTCTAGTTTCGCCTTTATGCTTCCAGGAGACGGGATGCTGCCCGTCGCGAAGCGTTTCACCGCACCGTTCGGTAGCGTCGGCCCTGCAGCATTCGTCGTGGCCATGTTGACGGTTGCCGCCGGCGTGGCGTCTGCCCCGTGGCTGCTGCCGCGCGTGACGATGACGCCCGGTGTCTACGAAACGCGTAAGGCGCTCGGCTGGGCGACCGTATTTTTCGGTTTGGTTATGCTCACGGTTGCTTCGATATCGGTATTTATGCGCGACTACTTGATGGATATCGTCGCGGTCGCGGCCCCCACGGAGCTTCCCGATTGGCTCCGGTCCCTAACCGAGCTCGGCTTGGCGCAGATCGATACACGCTCGACACGGCTTGCCTTTGCGAGCTTCAGTTTTTGGCGTGATGCCGTGTTCCTAAGTCTGCCAATAGCGGCGGGGCTGCCGAGCGTATTTGTGTATTTTGCCGCGGCGGGGGCCGTCGCGGCGGCACTCGTAGCAGCGGGTGCCGTGGTTGGCGCACTCGGTAACGTGATTGCTGAGGACGTCATCAATGGGCTTTCGTGGGAGCCGCTGCCGAGTGGCTCAAGGGTTTGGGTGGCGCGCATAGCTCTTATTGTTGTTGCCATCCTGGGCGGTTTGATCGCGTTACTGGCGCCAACAGATCCGCTGTTGCTTTTGCTCACCTGCCTAGTGCTCACCGGTTCCACGCTATTTTCCGTCCTCGTCTTGTCGATCTGGTGGAAGCGCATGAATTCCTTTGGCGCTATCGCTGGCCTATCCTCCGGGTTTGGCGTTGCGCTCGTCGCGATGCTGGCTGGATCCTCGATCGGTTTAGCGGGCCCTCTTGCAGGTCTTTTGGGTATTCCCGCTGGCGCGCTTGGCGCGATGCTCGCAAGTCTTGCCACGCCAGCTCCCAATCGCAGAATCCTCGAACTCGTGCGCGAAATGCGTATTCCGGGCGGCGAGGTCATCTACGATCGAGAGATGCGGCTGTTTCGCCTAAAAAATCGAGATCGATAGTCGACTCGGTCCGCGTCCCCTCAACGCACGTTACGGGTGCCGAGGTAGTGCAGTGCGATCTCACGGCGATGCGGCTGGTCGCGGTGCTCAACGAGATAAATCCCCTGCCACGTGCCAAGCGTCATATGCCCTGCTATGACTGGAATAGAAACCGAGGTCGCCGTGACCGCCGCTTTGATATGGGCAGGCATGTCGTCAGGTCCTTCAGTGTCGTGAATGTAGCCGCGATCGCGTGGTGCCAAGCGATCGAGCGCGGTCATAAGGTCAATGTGGACGTCGGGGTCGGCATTCTCCTGGATAAGCAGAGACGCCGTTGTGTGTCGGATAAAAAGCGTCAACAGTCCATCGTGAGCTGCGATTTCCTCATGCCATTCGCGAACCTTGAGTGTCACGTCGGTCAGGCCCGGCTCCCGGGTTTCAACAACGAGCGTATGAAAGAATTGGTCGAGTTTGGCCTCAGAGATCGATTGTTTGGTCTCGGTCATCGCTTAAACTAATGCTCTATAGCGGCGTGCCGCTTTTCCAACTTTTCGATGCGTTGGTGCGGCTTGCAAAGTATGCCTTTCAAATAGTTGAAGGCCCGATTTACATCCGTCTCACACGGTAGGGCGAAGTTAGTGGATGGCCAGGCACTACTTGGCTGCTCTGGCCCGATCCCTAGTATCTCTTCCATGTCGTCAACCTGTTCGCGCAGCGACCGGTTCTTCGTCCGAAGCTTGTACATGTCGCTCCGGAGTTGGCGCTCGCGGTCGACCGTGGACGTGCAAACCCATTCCCCCTCGCTGTGCGTGCGCAGCGCCATGGCGCCCGTCTCTTTGTCGAGCCGTAGGAAGTCGGCGCCGGTTGGAGACATGGTGTATCGCTCGTTCTTGGTATCGGAGATTGCTACGTGTCCGGACATAAGAGTGAGGGCCAAAAGTGCAACGCCACATCTTAATGCGTACATGATGTCCTTCAAATGCGATGGAATATTAGGCGGATCAGAGCCTAATTTTTCGCGAGATAGGTTCCAACTCTATGGGCAAAACCCCCGTCGCTCTGTGAGCAGCGATATTACTGTTCGCGCATACTCATTGTCCCAGAATGAAGCCGTCAATGCACTTGATTAACGGAACATTTACTTAGACTCGCCGATTTTTAGTCTGAGCGGTCGCGGATTTGTGCGGCACTAGGAATTGCCACGCCCTGACTGGCATCAGCAACGTAAAGAACGTTTGTCCGGGAATTACCGCTGCGTAGAGCCAGTAGCGACGGAATACCAACGGGGCCAGTGCGCCAAAGGAACCAGATGCCGATAACACCCCCCAACGAGCGGCGCGGCGCGCATGCGGACGCGGCCTCCCCCCAAGATGATCCGACTATCCGTCTACATCAGATGCAGGAACGCCTTGCTGAATTGGGCGCAGAGGCTCGCTCCATTCGCGCGCAGTTTCCGCATGAGTGCGAGCCGGACGTGGAGAACGTCCAGCAGCAAATGGAAGTGCTCGGTGATCGTTTGGCCGATCTGAATGTGGGAACAGCTCACTTTGAGGCGGAAGACGAAAGGCCCGAGACAGGCTGGGCCGAATATTGCGCCATGCTTGATGAGAAAGCCGGTGAGGTTGCCGGCAAACAGAATAAGGTCAGCCCGGTAGAGACGAAGTTCGAGCAGTGCGAAGCGACTGCCTCGAGCGAACTCGTCGAACCGGCTGACCCATGGGACGAGGCCTCCGTAGTGGCGCTAGTCGGGCTGTACGAGTCGGGCGAGGCTCGCTTCGACCGAGACGCGTTGGCAAACGATGCCAAAGAGCCGCATCGAGCTGCGGTTGCCGAAGCTTCGGCAACATCATGGCCTGAACCAATAGAGCCAGAAAATTTCGCATCGATTGAACCCGTGCGGCTTGAGCATCAGTTTGCAGAAATCGCACAGCGTATCCAACGGTCGCTTTCCGAAATCCGCCCCGATAGCTCGCTTCTGAAGCTTGGTCATCGCTTCGACCAGCTAGAGGAGCGCATGAGCTCTGCTCTGGGTGCCGTTGCCACGCGCGCCGATATTGAAGAACTGCGTCATGCCGAAGCACAGGTCGACGAAATTAGCGAGCAGTTAGGTCGTTTCCGGGGTCAGCTTTCGCGCCTCGATACGATCGATGCCCACCTTGAAACGCTCTCGCAACAGCTTTCCGACGAGAAGCTCGCGGAGCTTCTTAACAACTCATCCTCGCCGGCAAACGATACTACGCGCTTTGACGCCGTCGAGGCTCAGCTGGCTTCGATTGCCGAGCAGCTGTCCGATGAGCGGGTCGGTGAGCTGATGGTGCGTCCCGCGACGCCGGCGCGAGACCTTGAGGAGCTTGCAGCATCTGTTGCTGACCTGACGGTCGAGCGGGTTGCTAAGCACGATCTCTGGGAGACACAATCGCGCAATCTCGGTGAGGTCCGAGGATTGGTCGAAAATCTAATAAACGAGCGCCGCATCAACGACGAGAACAACGTAAGCATGCTGGAAACGATGCAGCAGGCCATCATTCGCGTTCTCGATCGTATCGATGCCTTGGAGTCTGCGCAGCAATCTGAATCTCTCGCATTGCGGTCTTCTGATTCAGTGCAGGCTGAGGCCGAAGCTGAACCGGCACACGTCGGTCCGATCATCGAGAACAATGATGATCACCGATGCATCTCGCTGACGCACGCGCGGCCCGAGCCCGATATCGCGCGAGAGAAGACGATATTGTCCGAAATTGCGACGGAGCCGTCCTCGTATGTGTCGCTCACCCATCCCCAGCCTGAGTCTGGAATGGAGGCGGAACCCACGGCGCCATCAGGGAGTGCGGTGGAACAGTCGACAAATATTTCGCCGGCACTTCGTCAGCCTCCGTCCGAAACGGCCGCGGAGCTCTCTGAAGGCGATGCGTTTGCAGGTTTAGACGACGAAATGATTTACGAGCCTCCGCCATTTTTGAGATCCAAGCGGGATCCGTCTTATGCGGTGACCTTAGATGATCGAAAAGGTGATAGCTACGCGCCTCCGGGGTCTCTGCCCGCTCCCGAGGAGTCGCCTCTCGCTTCAAGTGCGTTTTTTGGTGACATGATTGAATCTGAACTCGATGCCGAGAGCGAGGAGATTGGATCAACGAAGCCGGTCGTACTTTCGATTGATGAATTGCGTCAGAATCTCATCGCTGAGGCACATCGAGCAAAAATAAGAGCGGCCAGCAAGCCGGAGGATATGGCTGCATCGGACGAGTCGATTGCTGTTGGTGAGTCCGGTGAAATGTCAACTGCGACGCGGGTTTCTGGAAAGCTGCTTGGCATGATCATGCCCTTCGCCAGTATGTGCACGCGGCGCGTCACCGTTGGTGTCCTGGCCTTGCTTCTGATCCTGCCGGCTGCCGTCTTGCTGATGCCCCGCTCTGACTTGGATGAACGCGGGGCCACTGCGCCGGACGCTGTTCATTCGATCCCTGCCCTTCACGGTGCGGCGGAGACGGGCGCTTCGAAACCAAATCCCAATACGGGGGTGAGCCCCAAGCAGATCAACAAAGCGCTCCCCGGCTCGGGGCCAAATGGTGAAGCCGGCAGGGATGCTGGGGAATTGACTCCGGAGACCAGCCCAGCCCGTGTCGATACGGCCTCTATTCCGCGAGGCATAATGCTACTGGGTCAACGCGAGCTAAATTCGGACGAACTTGCGCGGGCCCAAGAGGCCCAGGGCATGGCCTTTCTATCGAACCAGCTCGGTATCGCAGCTGCCAAAGCGACGCCCGCTTCACTCATGCAGGAGTATATCCTGGCGCAGCAGCCGGGCGCGAGCAAACCCAACGAGCAGGGGGGCACCGAAACTGGAAATTCTCTCAAACTGCCACCTGCCACTGTCGGCCCTTTCTCACTGCGATTAGCAGCTGCCCAAGGCGTCGCATCCGCCCAGTTCGCGGTGGCTGCGCGGCTAGCGAAAGGGGATGTGACGGATCAGAATCTTGAGGCGGCGGCAGGTTGGTATCATCGTTCGGCAAGCCAAGGCTTCGCCATGGCCCAGTATCGTCTTGGTACACTTTACGAGCGCGGGCTTGGGGTCAAAATGGACTTAGCGCGCGCGCAGATTTGGTACCGACGCGCGGCGCAGCAGGGCAACCTTAAGGCCATGCACAACCTGGCGGTGCTGAGCGCTGGTCGCGAAGGACGCACGCCGGACTATGCGGCTGCGGCACAATGGTTTTCGCAGGCTGCTGAGCGTGGGCTGGCCGACAGCCAATACAATCTCGCGATGCTTTATGAGAGCGGACTGGGTGTTCCATACGATCTCAAGCAAGCCTACAAGTGGTTGGTCTTGGCCTCTAAATCGGGTGATTTGGGAGCTGAACGCCGTCGTAAGAATCTGAAAACAAAGTTGAGCAGGACGGATCGGGCAGAAGCCGAAAATCTTGCACGCAGCTGGCGTGCAAAGGCGTCCAATCCGATGTTTAACGACGCGCGAGTTGCCGGACAGGCCTGGCAGCGCCGTTCACGCGGCTAATAATGAGGGCCATCGGCAAATAGCGTAGCCGCAAGTCCGAAATTCAGCGCGCGGCGCTTCTTTGCCTCAAAGCGCACAATTGCATTGACGATGACACGGCTCTTGCCTTGACACGATACGCGATGTCGGAGCATTCGTGAGGCCGAAGGTCGCGTGGGGGCATGGCCCAAGCCTTCATCTTGCTGCCGGTTGCGCGCCTGCGCAACATTTCAGCCTAATAAGGGGCTTCTGCCCGGGTCATTCGACGGCGGTACCCGGTGGCCCGGTTGTCCTACATCCGGAGCCGGTCATCTCGCGGGTGGCTGCTTCGGCCTTATGACGTTGGCACGCTCCAAAGTCGGTGCTGAGCGAGAACGATGAACATCTATCTGCCCATTGCCGAGATGTCCGTCAGCGTGGCGCTCTTCTTGGGATTGGGCTGGGCCGTGGGTTTCCTTTCGGGCCTTTTCGGCGTGGGTGGTGGCTTCCTTCTGACGCCTTTGCTGATTTTTATGGGTATCCCCTCCGCCGTCGCCGTCGGCACGGGCTCGATGCATATTGTGGCGGCCTCGGTTTCGGGCGCGGTCGCGCAATACCAGCGCAATAACGTCGACATTAAGATGGGCTTGGTGTTGGTCGCAGGTGGGGTGATCGGCTCAGCCATTGGCGTGGGAATCGTAAGAATTCTGCGAGAGATTGGCCAATTCGATCTCTTTGTCGCGCTGAGCTACGTTACGTTCCTGGGCGCGGTCGGCGCCCTGATGCTGATTGAGGCCGCGGGTACCATTCGCAGGGCGCGCGCGGGTCAACCGGTTTCCACGCGCAAGAGAGGCCAGCACAGTTGGGTGCATGGTCTGCCCTTTAAGATGCGGTTCCACCGCTCCAAGCTTTACATCAGCGCTGTACCGCCCACCCTGATTGGGGCGTTTGTGGGCTTCATGGCTGCCGTTATGGGCATTGGTGGCGGCTTCGTTATGGTGCCTGCGATGATCTATCTGTTGAGGGTTCCGACTAACGTCGTGGTTGGCACCTCACTGTTTCAGATCGTGTTTGTCATGGCCGTCACTACCTTGCTGCAAGCGGTGCAGAACAAAACAGTCGATGTCGTATTGGCCTTGTTATTGATCATTGGTGGCGTCATCGGCGCGCAATTTGGCGCGGCGGCGGGGGGACGCCTCAAGGGTGAGCAGCTGCGTTTCCTGCTCGCAGCCCTTGTTCTGCTCATGTGCTTACGGATCGGCTGGGACCTAGTAGCGCGCCCGGACGAGCTTTATTCGATCGCTCCCGTGCTTGGAGTTCTGCAATGAGGCACAAGAGCGGAATGATGGGTATTACACGAACGTCAGTGACCCTGTGCGTCCTGATGATCGCCCTGTCCGCAGCTCCAAATTTTTGTCTGCTGACAGAGGCTCAGGCAGCTCCCCCGACCCTTGAAACGACATCCGAAGCCCGTGACAAAAAGCAGATGGGGCCGCGCCGCCCGTTCGCTCCAAGCCGTCCAGTCCCTCCGCTGCAGACGCCACAAGCAGGGCCGGTTGAGAGGATCGAGGCCGACGTATCGACCCGCAGTGTGGAGGTGACTACTGATTTCACTGGCCATGAGATCCTCGTCTTTGGCTCCATCGACAACAGCCAGCAGCCCAGCGATGAAAGCGGTTACTACGATGTCGCGGTTGTCGTGGAGGGTGTGCCTGAGCCGACCGTAGTACGGCGCAAGAGCGACGTGGCTGGCATTTGGATCAACACGTCGTCTATCATCTTCGCTTCGGTGCCCAGTTACTACGCCATTGCGTCCACGCGTCCCATCGATGAAATCGCAGGCCCGAACGTGCTCAATAAGCATGCAATCGGGTTTGCGCATATAAAGATGACTCCCGAGCCCGGCTACCAATGGAGCTTCGGTGAAGAGGAGCTTGCCGCTTTCAAGGCGGCCGTTATCCGATTAAAGCGGCAAGAAGGCCTCTACGTCATGGAAGCGAAAGACGGCGTTACCTTTATCGGGCGCAGCCTGTTTCGTAGCACAATCGCCTTACCGGCCAACGTGCCGGTCGGGCCGCTCGTGGCGCGCGTTTTTCTGTTCCGCGACGGCGAGGTGATCAGCGCTCACATTGCGCGGGTGACGCTGGAGCGCGCCGGGTTAGAGCGGCTTTTGCATAACTTCGCCTTCCGTTACCCTTTTTCGTACGGCATATTCGCGGTCATGCTTGCCGTTCTGTTTGGACTTCTCGCTTCAGCGTACTTCCGGCGCGGGGTGCGCTGATCCTCGCTAGTCTTCCTTGAGTAAGCGCGTGGCTACCGGATAGAGTCCTTCTTGGCCAAGCAGCCACACGCGCAAACCGTCATTGCCAAATAGTGGCTCGAAGGGTTCGGCCAGAATGTTGAGGCCGCCGGCATAGGCAGCAAAAGCCGGTAGCACCAAGCGGGTGCCGTTACCAACGAAGCAAGGACGGCGAATTGAATAGCCATGCAAGAATACCTTCGCTGCCGGGTGCATGTGTCCCGCTATTTCGTGGGTAACACGTCCAGGTCGCGGCTCGTGACGCAGAATAATTCCTTCCACCTCGATGTCGCCGGTAACGTGACCGCCTAGGCGCTCGCCAATTGAAGGGTCGTGGTTTCCAGTCAGCCAGATCCACTCACGATCCTCCTGCATGATTCGGAGCATCTGCAGTTCTTCCTCGCCGATGCGCTCGCTCGCCTCTTCTTCGTGTAGGCTATCGCCGAGGCAGATGACGGTGGCTGCGTCGTAGCGGTCCAGCGCCTCGGCCAAGCGCCGCAGAGTTTCGCGCGTGTCATATGGTGGTATCAGCTGGCCCCGCCGGGCCAGGCTTGAGCCCTTCTCCAGATGAAGATCGGCGACGATCAGCGCATCTTCTGCTGGCCAATAAAGTGCGCCCGTCATATCCGCGCGAAAAACTTTGCCACAGACTGAGATCAACTGCTCTTGAAAGTCGTCGAAGTCGAGGCGCTCAGGTTTTAACTTGAGCATGAAGGCTCCCTTCCAGTCGCCTCGCTAATGAGTTCATGAGCAGCATCGCGCAACAATTCTTCACGCGCCGACCCTGCCACAGTCTCTCTGCCAATCTCCAAAAGGATCGGAACAGATAGCGGCGATACGTAGTCAAGAGGTTGATGCCTGATTCGCCCGTTGATGCGGCGGAGAAAATCTCCCAGGCGTGCGATGTTCAATAGCCCTGTGGCCGCATCGGCCCAGGCCGCTTCGAGCAGGATGTGGCGCGGCTCATGCCGGCGCAATACGTCGTAGACTAAGTTTGTCGACATCGTTACCTGTCGGCCAGTTTTCTCACGCCCTGGGTGTCGGCGTTCGATGAGACCGGCGATGATGGCAACCTGCCGAAAGGTCCGCTTCATTAGGTTCGACTCAGCAAGCCAGGCGTCGAGGTCGTCGCCCAGCATCTCCTCAGCAAAGAGTGAAGCAAGATCGAGCCGGCCCTCCGCAATCATCGCGGATATGTCCGCGAGGCCCCAAACCGAGATGCCATAGTCGTTGGCCACGAAGCCCAGCGGTTTCGTGCCCGCGCGATCAAGCCGCCGTGTCAGCAGCATTCCAAGCGTCTGGTGTGCGAGGCGCCCCTCGAAAGGATAAGCTACCAGATAGTGGCGGCGGCCACGCTGGAAGGTTTCAATCAGAACCTCTTCGCGACCGGGAATGACAGAGTGATCTGCCTGCAGTTGGAGCCATTCGGCGACCGGGGCAGGCAACCGGGCCCACTCGCGCGGCTCGGCCAGCATGGCCCGCACACGCTCGGCAAGATGGGTGGAGAGCGGGAACTTGCCGCTATTGTAGCTGGGGATGATCGGATCGCGCGCGTGGGCGCGCGTCACAAAGGCCTCGTTTTCGCTCATGCCTTCGAAGCGCAATACTTCTCCCGCGAGGACGAACGCATCACCTATTCGCAACTGCTCTATAAAGTGCTCGTCCACCTCGCCTAGCACGCGGCCGCCGGTGAGCGCTTTGCGCGTATCAAAAGTTCTACGTCGCACCAGGCACACCTTGATAACGGGTGCGGCGACAATGGTGCCCGCGTTAAGCCGGTAGGTCTGGATGAAGCGCCGATTCGCAAGACGCATGTGGCCTTCTGGCGTGGCTTTTAATTTGGCAAACCGGTCATAGGACTTGAGCGCGTAGCCGCCGGTTGCCACAAAATCGACTACGCGATCGAACGTGGCGCGAGACAATGTGCTGTAGGGTGAGGCTGACGCTACCTCGGCAAACAGTGCTGCCGGGTCGAAGGGGCTAGCGCAGGCGGTGCCCAACACGTGCTGCGCCAGCACGTCCAGCGCGCCGCGGCGCGACAAGGTCACGTCTTGCACTCCGGCTTCGGCCGCATCGACGGCGGCGCGGCATTCCAGCACCTCAAAACGGTTGGATGGAACCAGGATTGCTTGCGAGGGCTCCTCCAGTCGGTGGTTGGCGCGGCCGATCCTCTGGATAAAGCGGCTCGCGCCCTTCGGCGCACCCACGTGGATTACCAAGTTAACGTCTCCCCAATCGATCCCTAGATCGAGCGTTGACGTTGCCACAACGGCTTTGAGAAT
>Ga0209013_10002395_pt1 | contig 16999 bp, 17 predicted proteins | sample Cruoilmetagenom2_FD_187291 | JGI IMG/M metagenome (GOLD analysis project Ga0209013, IMG submission 187291) | Oil polluted marine microbial communities from Coal Oil Point, Santa Barbara, California, USA - Sample 2 (SPAdes) (version 2) | ecosystem: Environmental > Aquatic > Marine > Oil seeps ...
CCCAATAAAGGATGCCGGTTGCCCCATGGACAATGGCATTGTAAGTCATGAACCGCGACTCTTTATAGTTGGGATACCGAATCATGCTGGTGTCCCTTTCTTCCTCTTTCTTAAGCATCTCCCAGGAGAATGCCTGCAACACCATAAAGACCGGTCTGGAGTTCTCCACAACCTGTTTCATTTTATCGGTGTACTCGCCTACCTGACTGATGTATGGGTTCAGCAGGTCACCCTGCAAACCGTCGGGGTACAAAGCATAAGTTGGTTTTATACCATGCGGGATGACAGGATAGACATCACAGGCTACAATATCTGTGGACCTGTTGTATTTGGCCAGGGTTGAAATAATGTTTACAGGGCCATGATTTGTGATGACCAGGTGATCCGGATCTTCCTGTTTTATGAGCAGGTAAGTCTCTATTAAAGGCTCTGGTTGAATACGTGGTTCAGCTGAATTCCAAGTAAAAGCAGGTTCATCTTCCATCTCCCAGCAAAGCAGTGAGGGATGATTTTTGAACCTGTTTACCAGCTGTCCAATTCGTTCCCGGTCTGCAGATTCATTACCTGGTTGAATGGAACCGGTTACCATCCAGGTCATGATGTGATGAGCGTGGGCTGAATCAAGTGCTGACTGGTCAGCTTCCACCCTTGTATAGTTATAGCCGTGTTTTTCCAGTTCATGAAAGGGCCGGTTGGTTTTGGGATGATGGTATGAACCAATAATAAATGTGCGTTTACCATCTATGACCAGCATACCATCATCAGCATAATCTATCTGCTTTTGTTGCACCGTTTCTCCGGCACATCCTGACAGAAATAGTACTCCTGCAAGCAGCGTTTGAAAGAAAAATCGATTGAACCTGGTTAACATGCCGATTTTAGATAATCTTTTGCAAATCCCAAACACGCTTTATCTGTTTTCTTTTAACCAGTCAGACGAAAAGGCAGCGTGCTTGATTGTTTTATCCTTATTGAGATGGAATGAGTACGTGATATGAATTATACCGTCTTTGGCTTGAATGACAGAAGGGTAGGAGAAAGAGCCTTCTCCCGGCCCCATCTTTTCAAGATGGCGTGTCCATCTCCATGTCTCTCCCTCATCCTCCGAAAGACTCACAGCCAGGCTGTGCCTGCCATTCTCAATATCATTGTAGACCATCACCCAATCGCCATTATCAAGCGAAATAGCTTCTACACTTGTACCCGGATTTATAGTAGAACTCTTTTCGGCAATGCTCCAGTCAAATCCATTGTCTTTGGAGACACTCTTCATCACCCTGCCCGGCTCGTCTCCATTATCGCGCATAAACGCAACAAGATTCCCGTTCTTTTTCTGAACCAGACTGGGTTGTACATTTCCACGCCCCACAATGGGAAGGCTTGGTTGCCAGGATTTACCGCTATCGTCAGATATAGCGATCAGTGAGAGGTTATATCCGTCTGAATATAATGGCAGTAGAATTCTTCCATCTTGGAGCTGAAGGGGATGGGTCCGGGTCATCCATCCGGTTTCCCTTTTTTTCGGATCCGTGGCAGCATCCACAATCATTCTTTCATATTGTGGGGCATATTCCGCCCAGGCAAGTCCCTGGGTATTTGCTTCACGGAACCTGTTTTTGATTGTCTCAACAAACTCCTTACCGGGTTTCAGTAAAATTACATCCTGCCACTCCCAAACCGGCGGGCCACTTTTTTGATAATTGGAAGAGACCCTTGATTTCAGGATAGAGGTCTCCCATCGGTTGGCCTGTACCACAATCCAGAATAGATGCAGACGGTAATCTTTATCAATAAACAGGATCGGATTGCAATCGGGATGGCCCGGTGTATCAGCGAGAATAAATGTTTTACTCCACTCAGATGCTCCTTTTCTTAATCTGGCTCCCTTCACCGCAACATCATTGGCGGTACGCTCTCCTGATCCTTCAAACCAGCAGGCCATAAGATCACCATCCGGTAGTTCAACAATGGAACTGCTGTGCACATGAAGGTCCTGGAATGGAAAGATATATTCACTCCTTGGTTGGAGCCTGCTCAAATCGATCGAAGCTGTTTGAGCTTCAGCTGTGTTGCAGCTTAAACAGATTAAAGCACTTATATAAATAGTTGAAATGATTCTGTTAAAACCTGTCATGAGCACCTGGCATCTCAGGATGAATATTAATAGATACAGTTGTGACAACAACAAATATGATCAGAAGTGTGATTAGAATGATCCCCCAGCGTTTCCATGTTTCATCGCTTCCGTTGTTCCCTGGAAAATCATTCGTCTTACGCAGAACAAAATACCAGCCCGAAAAAATCAATGCAACAATAAACACATATAGCGAATCTGAGTGCATGAAACTGAAAGGCCTGGAAAAGGTGCCCAATCTCAAGTAAGCAAACAAATTATAATGCAGGGTTGTGATAAGGAGCATCACAGGAAGGCCAATCTTTACCAGTTTGTCTCCTTTCTCAGCATAATGTTTCCAAATAAGTATTGCCAGCAATGCCAGGATGGGTATGGAAATCCCGGCAACCAGTAGTTGACTGGAGGCAAATTGAGCAGCATCTGCAATGTTCAGTTTCTCGGCCAAACTTAAAAGTCTTTCGGTCGAAAAACCATTGAAATAATTGGTGGCAGGGATAAATGCAAACAGGAATATAATAGCTATCCAGTTCCCTGTTTTGGAGGGTTTCACAGACTTTGGCCATTCACGGGTAAGAACCGCATAGATCATTCCCAATCCGCCAAAAAAACCAAGGGTGAATTCCATGACATTCCACCAGTTGTATGGGATTTCGGCTGAACTCCCGACCGTTTGAATAAAATTCCCAAAGGCAAAGCCAAAGCCAGCTCCCAATGCAGCATAGGATGCAACTCTAAGGGCCCTTCTGAATTTATTTCGATTTAAGAACCAGGCCAGCGCGAGGGCTGCACCCAGACAACCTGCCCAGAGCTCGGAGCGTGGCGGGGTCATAAACCACTCCATCTGGTAAATGAGAAGTCCCCATACCAGAAACCCTCCCACAAACATCTCTACGATCAGGGCCGGCCATTTTGGTCTGTTCTCTTTGCTTGATTCAAGTCCAAGACCAAACAGTCCGCCGCCGATAAAACCATACAGGCCACCGATGACTGCCAGCATTACATAACCGTATAACGAATTTACAAAGGAGATGGAGCGGCAATAGCCGATCACAATCCCATAGCTCATCATGCCTCCGGCTCCCCAGCCAATAGCTCCCAACGCTGCCAATGCAGGTGCCCTGCGTGCCCAGTCTTTTCTTTTTGAAACAACCAATACCGCTAATGCACCCATGGCTCCGGCCCAGGATGCACCCCATTCATGCCCGAAATGGCCGCGCATAGCCCAGCCCAGACCTAATACAATTGCTACGAAAAGGAGATTGGTTTTTTTTGCCATCAGTGAAAATTTATTCTCCAGGCCATACACCATCTACGATGGCTTTTGGCTCAATCCTGGATGGATCAACCACAACATGCTTAATCACTGTTCGGTTCCAGGTATAAGTAATATGGATTAGTCCATCACTGGTCTGAATCACTGCAGGATAAGAGTATTCAGAGTCAGGATCCGGATCATTCTCCAGGTTTGCTGCTGCACTCCAATTGATTCCGTCTTTGGAGACGGCCAGGTTCAGTTTGCTTCTCGAACCCCATGTTTGAGAAGGGATGATGTGATTATACACCAGAATCTGCTTTCCATCTTTCAGGGTAACAGCATCGGTACCCGAATTGGGATTTGGCAGCATGGTAGCTTCCATATGGCTCCAGGTTTTTCCGCCGTCGTTGGACCAGCTTTGAGAAATTACCCCCTGTTTTGTCCTGCACAACACTTGCAGTTTACCACCTGGATGAAATAGCACACTTGGCTGAATGGCATCAAACTCAATTCCATCGTTGATGGGTCCCACCACTTCCCAGGTTTGCCCCATATCTTTTGACAGTTCGAAATGAACCCTCCATTTATCTTTGGACTCACTGCTTGAAGGGCATAGAATGGTTCCATCCTCTAATTGAACCGGTTTATTCTTAATGGGTCCCAGCAGATAGTCAAACGGTCCCATTCCCATCTTTGTAGGCGCTGACCACGTTTTGCCTTCATCATCGGAGGTAGTGATCATGCCCCACCATTGCTGCGGGTTGGGGCCCACTTTGTAGAACAGCATTAAGGGTCCTTCCTCCGGTTGGAAAAGTACCGGGTTCCAGGTTGGATAACGCTTTCTTTTATTCTGTACTCCATTCACAACTTCCACCGGACTGGTCCATTTTCCATTCATAAAACGACTCACCCAGATACCTACATCGGGATCTTTTTCACTGGTTCCTGCAAACCATGCTGCGACTAATCCATGTGCTGTCTCCTCGATTGTGGATGCATGACAGCTGGGAAATGATACATCCTCTGTAAGAAAGATAAATTCAGATTTGACTACAGGATCAGGATCATCCGGAGCTCCTTGTGCCATAACGAGATTAGATAGCAGCACCATGATCAGTACATTTAAAAGTCGCTTCATAAGTTAAATTTTTTCAGGTTCGTTTCCTAATGGACAGTTTATTTGCCATTACAAAGAGAAGTGCCAGCAGCACCAAACCCAGGGTACTCATAGCACCAATGATAATGGGGTCTATTTTGGATTCCAACCAGGCGAAATTATCAGGCAAATCCCGCAAGAATGATCCCCAGATGATAATGAGAATGCTGAAAACTACCGAAATAATTCCCTGTGTTTTTTTGATTTTAACGTTGAAGATACCAAGCAGGAACAGCCCCAGGATACCGCCCCCAAATATCCCGGCTATGATCCACCATATATCGAGTGCACTTTTAGCATTTATCAGCAAAAGGGCAACAGCAACCCCGGCAATACCCCAGATCACTGTAGTCAGACGCAGGAAGTTAACACTGTTACTTTCGGAAGCGGAAGGTTTAAAATATTTCTTGTAGTAGTCCACAAAAAGCACGGTTGCTGAACAGTTCAGGGCAGAATCAATGGTACTCATTGAAGCGGCGAGTATGGCAGCAATAATGAGCCCTTTTACACCCACAGGCAGTTGTGTTGCAATGAAATGTGGGAAAACCTGGTCACCCTTGGTAATGGCTTCTCCAAGCATTTGATCAGGTCCTGAATAGTAAGCAAAAAGAGTGGTTCCTATATATAAAAAGAGTGCTGTTAGAGGTAAATAAATTAACATGGCAATCCATACGGACTTTTTAGCTTGCTTCTCATCCGGTACAGAGCAATATTTCTGGGTGTAATTCTGATCTGCAATCAGGTTCCTGATATTCTCTGAAACGCCATAGATGATCATCACCCATATGGTACGGCTGGATAGAGAAAAGGTCGTCTCCCCCAGGCTGAACTTCTTAGCATCAAAAGCATTTTGTATCAGAAAATCGGGTTGGGCAAAAACCTCTTTTGTCAGCAGTATCCCAATGAAAATGATACCTCCGATCATAATGACAGACTGCATGACATCCGTCCAGATGACTGCCTCCATTCCTCCCATCAGGGTGTAAATAATGGTTACAATACCAATCACAATGATGAGCATACGTATATCGACAGCAATAAATGAACTTAACAGAAGTGAAGAAAGATAAAGGATAACGGCTGTACGGCCTATCATAAACAGTACAAATGATAAGGAGGCATAAATACTTGCCCACGCACCGATTTTCTCTTCAAGATATCCATAGACCGAGATAATATTTTTTTTGCGATAATAGGGAACCACATATTTTGTCACAAACCATGCAACTGGAATAGCAGAAAGAGCAAATATTAGTGGATGCCAGTTGGAATCAAAAGCTTTTCCCGGGACAGCGATGTAGGAGATACTGCTCGTGTATGCACTCATCACTGCTAGTCCGGCAGCCCAGGCGGGAATACCCCGGCCCGCAACCATAAACTGTTCCGAGGTTTTAGTTTTCCTGAAAAAATAGGCCCCCATGCCCACGAGGACGAGCCCGTAAACAATAAGGATTGATGTGTCGATTGTACCCAGCTGAAAACCCATTCTATGTGATTAAGTTATGATCTTTTCAATATATCCTTCAATCTGCTTCCGCTCTGCAGGGTTAAACTTGTGAAGCGGAGGTGCCAAATAATCGTTGCAAATTCCCATCACTGATAATCCACATTTTGTTCCCTTTACATACCTGGATGTATGCTTGCCCACTTGATAGATCGTCTGATAAAGCATGAGAACTTTTTCGCGAAGGTTTGAGATGGTTTCAAGATCATTTGCTACCGATGCATTATATAGATCTACAAACAGTTTGGGGAACATGTTTGCTCCGCCGGCAACTGCTCCATGTCCTCCATGCATGATGGTTTCAGGTAAGAATATCTCTGTTCCTGTAATGATCGAGAAGTCCGGAGAATCTTTAAATTCTTCGATAAGAGAATAGAAATAGAGCATATCCCCCGAGCTGTCTTTGATACCCACTGCTCCCAGTTCTTTTGCTCTTTTAACGATCTCCAAAGACAGGTGTACTTTGGTATGACTTGGCATGTTATATATGAGAAATGGCAAGGGTAATCTGGGAGCCAATGTCTCAAAATAATCAACCATCTCTTCATCTGATACGGGGAAATAGTAAGGAGGAGCTACAACTACTGCATCTGCACCAACACTTTTTGCATATTCGGAAATATCCAGTGATCCTGCCAAAGAGGTATCGGTTATGCCGACCAATACTGGGATTCTGTGATCGACCAGTTCACATGCTTTTTTAATAAACTCTTTTCGAAGTTGGTAGCTAAGAGAGGGAGCCTCCCCATTGGTGCCCAGAATAAATAGTGCATGTACCCCTCCTGATATCTGGTGTTCAATTAATCTTTGTAACCCGGGAATGTCAATCTCATCATAATTATTCAGGGGAGTTACCAATGGAGGGATTATTCCTTTTAGAGGCAGGTGCATATAGTTGTGTTTTTAATCTTTAAATAAACTTAAATCGTATTTAACAAAGGAATAATTATTGAACACATAATACTTCCGCTTTTTTAGTAAATTAGCATTATATTTTAACCAATAATATGTCATATATTTATATTCTTGCATCTTAGGTTAAGATTCTTAACATGGAGTATGTATTTGAAAAGATCCAGGTACCTAATCAGCATTCGTTCATTTCACGAGAAATTCAACTGGCGGAACGATTGCCAAAAATTCATTCACATAAGAATTATGAACTGAATTATATCGTTTCCGGATCTGGCAGAAGAATAGTGGGTGACAATATTTCCAGTTTTGAAAAGGGCGACCTGGTTCTGTTAGGTCCGGAATTGCCTCATTCCTGGGAAATTCTTGAAAGTCAGAAAAATATACCACCCTCCTGTATTACGACTCACTTCTACGAAAATATAATCGGTTCAGGATTCTTTAATATACCAGAACTTGAAAATGTTGAGAATTTATTGAAACAGGCAAACCGGGGGATCTCTTTTAAAGGAAGCAAGATTAAGAGAATCAGGGCCAAGCTGGAAAATCTTGTAAAATTAGAAGGGTTGGAAAGTTATATTGAGCTGCTAAATATTTTCAATGATTTGCTTCAGGTAGAAACGTTTGAATATCTGGCAAGTGCTGTTGATCTTCCTGTAAAGTTTACCAAAGATCTGGACCGGATCAACAGTGTATATGAATATGTGTTTCTGAATATTGAAGAGGGTATAAAACTTGAGAACGTGGCAGACCTGTTGCATATGGCGCCTGGTTCATTCTGCAGATATTTTAAGAAAAAAACCAACCGCACTTTTACACAGTATGTAAAAGGTGTTAGAATTGGTATTGCAGCAAAGATGCTTATCGAAACCGAAAAATCCATTACCCAGATTTGTTACGATAGTGGATACAACAACCTTGCTAATTTTAACCACTATTTCAAAAGTTTAACGAAAAAAACACCTTCTGAATACCGGAAGAATTTCAGATAAAATCACTTAAATTTCATAGCCATGCATTTTAGACAAATGATAAGATTGACCATTATTTTCTTCTTAATTATTGCGATCGCACAATGTTCCCAGGAGGAGTCTCCTGAAAGTCAGGTAATTATAGGGCCATATTTGCAAAGCATGTCCGATGAGGAAGTTACCATCTGCTGGTCAACCAGGGAAGGGGTGACCGGGATCAGTGAGGGGGACAGCATGGTTCAGGAGGTGAGTCAGTATCGCCATCACAAATCAATCATTACCCGCCTGATGCCCAATACTACCTATTCCTATGATGTGCTGAATGATGGTACCTCCAGGGGTCAGGGTACATTTACCACGTTCCCGGACACCATCCGGCCTTTTCATTTTGCAGTGCTGGGCGACACCCGTACCCGCCATGATTTTCATCAGAGGATCGTGGACAGGATGATTCAGGAGGACCCGCTATTTGTGGTAAATACTGGAGACCTGGTAAGCAAGGGCAATAGCATGGAGGACTGGGAGCATTTTTTCAGGATCAATGACAGCCTGACCCGCCATGTGCCCTATTTCACGGTCTTAGGGAACCATGAACAGAATTCGGAGAATTACTTTAATTTCTTCTCCTTGCCCGGCAATGAGAGTTATTATTTCTTTTCGGTTGGAAATTCCCTGTTTGTGGTATTGGATATGGAGGGACCAGATTATAGTGCTCCTGTATATCTGCAAGGGGAAAAGGAGGATGCGTTCTGGACCAATATAAGCAGGGATTATTTTGAAAAGGAGAAAGCATGGCTGGAGAATATCCTGACCTTAAATGAGGATGCCGGATATATTTTTGTATTCTTTCATCCCACTTATTACAGCATTAAGTCGAGCCGTGTTGAAGATGCTGAGCTGAGAAGAGCGTTTTGGGGTGATATATTTGAACGTTATGGAGTCACCGCCGTACTCAATGGACATGATCACTATTACCATCATGCAGAACACGGGGGGACGCATTATATTGTGACTGCTGGCGGCGGAGCCCCTCTCTATGAGACAGATGCCATACAACCGGAAACGGTTAAATATCAAAAGATCGAACACTTCATGAGGATTGATGTGGGGCTAACGGAGACGACCATGAAGGCTATTGATATCAATGGCAACCTTATTGAAGAGATCGTTGCGAAACGCCGGGATTAATCCTGTTTGATGTAATGTTATCTCCTTTGCTACAAAGGACGCGCTAACATTATTCCGGTTGCGGATTTGCTATCCAGGAGATAGGCTTCCAGTGTTCTTTCTGAAATCACTACTTTCTCCGCCAGGGATGAGGCATGCATTAGATGAATGCGGCCTGCTTTTCGGATTAAGATTCCCACGTGCGAAATGGCAATACCTTCAATTCCTGTGGTAATCCCAACAATGTCGCCATCCAGTAGTTTGTATTCTACTTCAGCAAGTTTTTTTTCAGGAATATAGAACATCTCCCTTGCTGATATTTCCTTTTCCTGTTCAGCAATTGTTTCTACAAACGGAGTACTCTCTTTTAGTTGCCTGTAACTCTCAGGGTGAGTACTCATATAGTTAATCTGTTTGGAAAGAGGTGTGGCTGCAATTTCTCTGGATATATCTTTCAGCAGTTTCTTTTGCTTATTATTGAAAATCCAGTCGCAAAAATAGTGTAACCGGGAGGGGTAGCCATTGATAATTCCATCACGGTATCGAATCATTCGTAGTTCACTGGTGAATTGTTCGAATGTTTGATGGTCACATTTAATAGTTCTTGAAATGGCCAGACAGTTTTCCGCAAATGTGGTGCAGTCCATCTCCCGCAAATTTATCACAAGTTGTTCTTCTGCTGTTTCAAGGGTATGGGCCACATAAGGTGTGTTTTGAAAAAAACCACCTACCTTCACCATTAAAGCAGAAGTTGTTGCATCTTTTTCTTCAGAAAAAAGTTTGATGACCTGTTCCAAGATCTCCTTGTCCATGGGCTGGAAAACAGTGTTTTCCGATCCAACAGGTGGACTCTTCGGGTTTGAGTTGCATGCGATGAGGAAAAATAAAGCAAATAGTGTAAAAAGTTGTTTTTTCATCTCTTTTAATGAATGAGGGATTTCAAAAGTGGTCGGTCAGTCGAAGTGGACTGATTTTTCACCTGCTTCGATGGCTGTTGGGAGGAAGTTTTCCCTGGGAGGCATTGGACAGGTGGCGAATGGGCTGAATGCACAGGGTGGATTGTAGGCCTTGTTAAAATCCAGGATAATCCTTCCAGTGGAGTCAGGCATCGCATACATAAACCTGCCTGCCCCATAAGTATCCAATCCGGTGGTCTCATCGGCGATCACAAGGAAATACCCCTTTCCAGAAATGAAGGGAAACAATACCAGGTTTTCCCGGTTATGTCTGAAGTGTAATTCACCCGGACACTGATACTCCTCAGTAATACCTTCAACCGGTGTGGCTACGGTAAAGGTCATGGGCTTATCAAACGGCTTCAATGTTGCCTCCACCACGTAATTGGTTTGAATGGGATAGGATGGGATGTGGTCCAGTTCATCAATACGGGGGTGTTTATGATCCCTCAATCTGATTCCATATCTCTCTCCCCGCTTGACAATATACCAGGCCAGATCTCCCTGTTGAAGGTAGGTGGTGTTCTTAGAATGATCGTTTTCGAGATCAAGTTTTGTTACCAGAGTATCTCCACTGGTGATTTCAACACCATCTCCTGCTTCCAGGATTACATTCCCATCACTCCTTGTAAGTGTCCCGCAGAAAGCTTCTGCCTTTTCAGGAAAAACAATGTCATTGGAAGGATCTGAACCAAAGCTATTCTCACCCTCCTTCAACCAGAACAGTCCCGCCAGGTTGAGCCATCCATTTTTGCTTTTCAACCGTTCAATCCTTTGCTGTTGCCACTCTTGGATGGATTCAGCATATGCATCCTCGTCGGTGATAAGTGGATCGGGTGAGTTGCATCCACCTATGACAATAAGGATCATCAGGATCGGTATATACAAATAGTTTCGGCGCATCGATTACTCTTCTTTTGACTGGCCAAATATAGTTGTATTTCCCAGAAATTGACCGATATTTGCTCCTTCGCAAAAGAAGTAACTAAATTTGTGCGAACGCATTATTATGAAAGTGCTTTTTTTGCAGCATTTCCGGAGAGATGCCGGAGTGGTCGAACGGGGCGGTCTCGAAAACCGTTGTGCTCCTTGCGGGCACCGAGGGTTCGAATCCCTCTCTCTCCGCAATCTATTTATAATACCCCCTGTAGAACAAGTACTTACAGGGGGTGTTTTTATTTTACATACGAATATGCATACGGAACTGAGGATTAACTTATTTGTAGGATTATATTGATATATTAATGGATAACCCTTAGAATATGAGCACTTAAACCCGGTGTTAGCTTGGCATAAGTCTGGTAAATAGTTAAGTGCTTGAGCTGGTTCAGAGCACCTGCCTTACAAGCAGGGGGTCACTGGTTCGAATCCAGTAGTTCCCACAACTGAAAATGAAGGAGTTAGACAATGTCTAGCTCCTTTTGTTTTTTAGTTGGGTGAAACATAGGTGAAACAAATCACTTTTTCCGCTATACTGGCGGGCGCATCGTTTTCCTGGGACCGTTAGGACTTATTTTTGCGCTGGTGTATGCTTATAACTGAATCCTGGTTTATCTGTTTCCGACAGTTCTCTTGATACAATACTACTTTTCGTATTATCTGAATAATAGATAGACGCAGATATTTGTTTCAAATACCCACTATCATCAAATCTTAGACTATCATAAATAATATAGATTCCAAAGGAATCAAGTGACAACTGGATGTTTTCCAAATCCTCAGACCTGTATTTTGTGGTAAAGTGAATGTCTATCTCATCTTTTGAAATAGAATATAGTTCATTTGAAATTCCCTTTGGATTTTGTTTATCACAGGAGAATAGAGCGAGGAAAAGAATTAGGAGAAATGCAATACGTTTCATATTATCTGTTTTAAGTTTTACAGGTTATTAAGCTATGGCTTTGATATAAGGATTTAATTCTCTTTAGGAACATACTCAATTATATCACCTGGTTGACAATCTAATGTTCGACAAATGTCATTCAGAGTAGAAAATCTAATCGCTTTAGCTTTATTACTTTTTAATATTGAGAGATTTGCCATAGTTATTCCAACCCTCTCGGATAGTTCGGTCAAAGTCATTTGCCTTTTTACCAAAACCAAATCAAGATTTATTTTTATTGCCATTATATAGTTAATTCTTGTTCTTCTCTAATCCTTATTCCTTGTTTGAATGTCTCAGAAATAAATAGTAAAAGTATTCCTCCAATGAATAATCCAAGATTGAAATTAAAATTTGGACTTATCATTGAGTCTATGATGATATAATTTGAAATAATGCTGTAGTAGAGTACCACTTCCAAAAGTAGAATACCTGGCGGTAATGCGAGAGTCAATAATGCAATTCGCCTTAATCTTAATACATTTATATTTATAAATGGTGAACCATGCTTCACACTATCAAGAACCTTCTTTATAAGGTAAAAGATTAGAAATGAGTATAGTATTATTAGAATTCCAAAAAAAGAAAACAATAGATGGACACAACTTTCATTGTCCTTTTCTATTGGAAGTACTACTGATGAAGAACAAACCTCATATTCTACCTCTTCTTTAGTCTTCTTATTAAATATCGCAAAATTTGAACATTTATCGAATGACCCTTGATAAATCCTTTCAGCAAAGTTAAATATCAAGAAACAATTCTCCTGCTTAAATTCTTCTTGTTTATACTTATAGGAATACTTCATTTTTACATCCAAAAACCAATAATTAAAAGCCCGTCTTGATGAATATTCCTTTGCCCCTTTCGTTTCAATAGAGGAATTTCGAATTTTTTTCCAATACACAGTAGTTGCTGTTCCATAACTCAAGCCAGTAATTATATGACCTATAAGAATTAGCGAGATAAAAATGCTGGTGATTCTACTATATTTCATACTTTTAAATTGTTGGTTTTCAAATTCAAATATACAATAAATTATCGATAATCAATAATACATTATCGTATATCGATAATTTTATAATGAATGATTGCTTTTGATACTTGAAAGATTATATTGAGTTGATATATAAAACAAAGCCTAACAAGGTAAACTCCATTTGCCTTGTCATTTTTTGTGAGAAACAAAAAGGTGCGCCATTAGCAGACAGGTCATTTACCCGGACCGTTCGTGGCTCTATTAGGACCGCCAATCGGACTCCTCTAACTCAAAAACATCATGAAGTGATTGATTGAAAACATGAGCAATCTTTAATGCCAAAATAGTTGATAGATTATATTTTCCTAACTCTATGGCATTGATAGTCTGCCGACTGACCTTTACTAATTCAGCTAATTGAGCCTGTGTGATATTATTTTTGGCTCTTTCTACTTTGATATTATTCTTCATTTTGAATTTGTTTTCTCGATTTAAGCAATGCCCAGTTATATCGAATAATGAAGAAAATCAGTATTGTAAACATATTGAGTAGAATAACCCAATAAAACCCAAAATCATAAACAAAAATAATTGCCAGGATGACAACTATATAATTAACGTAAGTAGCCCAAACTAATGAATCCAATCTGATTCTTGAAATATACTCATCCTCTGACTTTTCTCTAGAAAATGCAATGAAAATTGCGCCTATAATTATGAGAAGCGCTGTGATTTCATCATATACATTGTTTTTAATGAAAGAAAACTCAAATAGAGACTCGGCTATAGCAAAGACAGTGGCATTAAGAAATTCTGGCTGAGGTTCATAAATCAGATACAGTATTCCAAGAATGATTCCTGGTATAAATAGAAACCAACCAATTTTTTTAAACCGATTTGGCAGCAGATAATTTGTTTTCATGACATTATTATTATTTTTTCTTCAAATGTAAGGTATAAATAGCATAATGACAACAAAACATTACAAATAGTCGCTTATGGACGACATAATATCTAATTATTTATTACGATTGAATAAAATACAGCCACTTACAATGAACTGTGCTAGAATCCAAGCCAGATCATAAAAACCTGCCATCACTGACTACCAATTCCTAAACGCATCATGTAAACGCCTCCTTCCAACAACAAGGGAGTTGATAATCAAGTGATAACAGGTATGGATTAATATAGATTGAAATATCCATCCATCTAATCCACTAAGGAAAGTAGATAGATGGACGTGAGTAAAATCAACTAACAAACCAGTGACCCGAATCCGATTTTAGAGCCTTCTGAAGACCTTTCACAAAGGAAAGACTTCCTACTCCTCTCTCAAGATAGCTATCAATGTAGCTGCTCTTGTTCGAACCAGTAAACAGGTTGTATAGTCTCCACAAGTTGATCATTCCGTCTTCAGTGCGGCAGAATGATTGATCACTGTAATAATCCCTTGTCACAGTTGAAATCTGAGAATCCATTAAAGGCATTACAGGTATCTCCTTCTCGATTTTCTGAGGTATATACTGGTACATTCGGGATCGACCTACAATAGTCTGCTTCTCGAATGAAGAAAATCAGCTGCACATCGGATGGAACGGCCGGAGATCTCGACTATTAATCAGTGCTGGAGCATGGATTTTGTCTCAGATCAGCTCTTTGACGGAAGCAGATTCAGGGCCTTAACTATAGTGGATAATTTTAGTCGCAGATGCATGGCCATCCACCCAGAGAAGTCCATCAAAGGAGAAAATGTGGTAGAAGTATTAAATGAATTAAAATACCAGAAGAAAGAGGTTCCCGAAAGAATCCAGGTGGACAATGGAACAGAGTTTATCTCAAAGGCACTGGACCTGTGGGCATACGAAAACAATGTCACCCTGGATTACTCAAGGCCCGGGAAACCAACAGATAATCCTTATATAGAATCATTTAATGGGCGATTGCGGGATGAGTGTTTAAATGTAAATTGGTTCTTATCTTTACAAGACGCTAGATATAAGATTGAATTCTGGAAGCGGGAATATAATGAGTTCAGACTGCACAGTTCCTTGAAAGATCTGACTCCAGATGAAGTATATTATGAACCTGAAAAAAGTCCGGAATCTCTACTTGAGACCGTAGCGGAAATTTGGGAGTAGGTCAGGACATTACTATTAACAGAAATTTCGTTAAACTAGCGTAGCTGTTTTGGGAAAGCTTACACATACTAGCTAATACCCGTAGAGTTTACTCTTACAGGTGCCAGTTTTGGCGCCAGTATTTCAACAAAACCATGTAAACCAGTTTAATATTTTACTTTTAATGTGAAGTAACTTAAACTGATGTCTCTCCATCCCCGGATCACGATCCGCCGCAGGCGGAGAGTAATCCAGTAGTTCCCACAAGCTGACAATATGCAATGTGAATTCATTTAAGACTTTCAGAATAATTTGATTTTAACGAGACTATGCACTAAATTCAGTGAAATTTGAATGTTTAATGAGGAACCTGAATTCTATTTTCATCATCTCAATTGCCTGTCTGCTGTTGGGCAATCCCGTTCATGCCCAGGTGGCATACGACACAATCCCCAGAAAAGGAATCAAGCTTTACAAGAAACCTTTATCCCCTGTTAAAGGAGATCTTTTCATTCTCGCCATGCCCATCATTTCCTACAATCCGTCAAACGGATTCATGTTTGGTGCGGGTATGGCGTCCAGTTTATTCTTAGGGGATCCTCTATCTACACGCATTTCCTCGGTGCAGGCATCCATTATGTATACCACAAAGAAACAACTGCTTGTAAATTTTAAGAGTACTTTTATTACTAAAAGTAATCGTTGGATTCTGAATGGTGATTGGCGTTACATGGATACCTCCCAGCCAACCTATGGTGGTGGGACCGGACCCTCTTCTTCAAAACTGGCCAGCAACGGATTCGAGATAGGGGACAATGTCTATTCGGCTCCAATCGATGATGCCCAGATGATGTCCTACAAGCAGATCAGGTTCTATGAAACTGTCACAAGAGAGGTGCGTGAAAATCTTTATCTGGGGCTCGGGTATCATCTTGACATTTTCACGGACGTGGATGATCACCTGGCCGATACCACGGCTGATCCCCCGGTTATCACAAGTTACTATGCATATAATGCAACATACGGTTTTGATCAGGATCGGAATTCACTATCGGGATTCTCCCTTAATGCCAGTTATGACTCGCGGGATAATCAGAATAGTCCCTATGAGGGTCAGTTTGCCCAAGTATCTTTTCGTATCAATCCGGAGTTTCTGGGGAGTGATAAGAATTCCACTTTACTATTCACTGAGTATCGGAAATATTTCGATCTTACCAAGAATCAGCACAATATGCTGTGCTTTTGGGGTATAGGTAATTTTCTTACATCCGGAGTTGTACCCTATATGGATCTTCCTGCACTGGGAGAGGATCAGTATAACAAATCCGGCAGAGGTTATACGGTGGGTAGATTCAGGGGTCAGAGCCTGATCTACGGGGAGATAGAATTCAGGAAACACCTTTGGGCAACAGCAAAGCATCCCGACTTCCTGGGTATGGTTGTGTTCTTTAATGCTGTGACAGCAAGTAACCGGGACGCGAAGATAAAGCTCTTTAATCACGTGAACACAGCTGGCGGAATAGGCATAAGGATTATGGCCAGCAAAAATGCCCGCACAAAACTTGGGATTGATTATGCCTGGGGGAACTATGGATCCAGTGGGTTTTATATAAGGATGAATGAGACTTTCTGACTCCTTTGCATTGAGAGATTCGTATCTTGTCCTTGAGAATCTGGCGTTTAAGGACTAATCCAGTACTTACAAGCAGGGGGTCACTGGTTCGAATCCAGTAGTTCCCACACCTTTTGGAGAGGGAGTTAGATCATTCAAATCTGACTCCTTTTTTGTTGGATTGAAGGAGGGTTGAAAAACTTTCTGTTATAGATTGAACTATTTTTCCAGGATAGGACTAAGACTTAAAGTAATACAATTTCGACCCTGATTGTCCATTTGATTAACAAATGGTTTAATGATTAGTATTCAATTTTTCGTATAAGATGAATGAGAGGATTGAAAACATTT
>Ga0209013_10002396_pt1 | contig 16994 bp, 22 predicted proteins | sample Cruoilmetagenom2_FD_187291 | JGI IMG/M metagenome (GOLD analysis project Ga0209013, IMG submission 187291) | Oil polluted marine microbial communities from Coal Oil Point, Santa Barbara, California, USA - Sample 2 (SPAdes) (version 2) | ecosystem: Environmental > Aquatic > Marine > Oil seeps ...
CGCCGTTCAGATCGGCCAACGTTTCCCACCGTTTCAAACAGACTTGGGCGTCTTCGAACGACAGTTGCTCGCACAGGTTCAACAACACCCCGATCGACATGGTGAACTGTTCGACGACACGCGGATTGGCATGAACCCTGGCAAGTTCTTCGGTTTGGGCGACACCGATATGGCCGTCACGCAACATGTCACCCACCGTCGGGAACGCTTCGATCAGACGCGCCATCCGGCGCCGCCGGAATGCTTGACTGTTGGACCAGTTGGCGTTGGCTTTCAACCAGCCTTTCATCGACAGGTGACAATCATCGCCGTACACGCCACGACGTTGACCCTCAACGATCACAGCAGCCATCTCGGCCTCGACCCGCCGCGCCTGCAACTCGAGTGACCGGAAGCGTTCCGTCAAACCCGCATTGTCCAACCCGCCAACAACTACCCCCGTGCTGCCGGGCCCGGCCTGCAGGTCGACTTCGGTAGCGATCATGCAACCCATCATACCGAACACACGTTCGATAGTCAAGATGTTTCTTATAGATCGGTCGGGCTCAACAGCTCCTCAGTTCGTGTCTCGACGGCTCAACACGACTGTTCCGGTCACCATCGCCGCCGACGCCAAAACGGACCCGGACGGCTCACCCCAGTGATCACCGACCATCCTCCGCAGAACCGGATTTTCAGCACCCTGCTAGCGCTAGCAGCACTCCGATCATCACTCTGGCACCTTGGGCAGAGGCAGCCGGGTCTGCCTCTTCGGCCGTTGATGCACTCGGGAATACGTCTTCGTAGGTGATGTCTGCATCGACTTCGAGCCCGGCACCCAGCAGTCGGATCGTGGCCAGGGTCGTCATCTTTTGATCCATTTCCCCGTACGCCTCTTCTGGTGAAACGGTCGTGTTGTCCGCCGAGCGGGCAACGTCGGGCCCGACCTAGCGACGGGCAAACCCGGCGGGCTCCCCAGGCGCAGTAATGAAACCGTGCGGCGACCCGTCAGGCTCGACATCGATGATTTGCTCTGCAACGCCGAGCTTGCCCCCGAGTGCCGCCGATGAGACTTGCTCCGCGGAATAGCCGGCGTCGAGCGTGTAGAGGACGGCGGCGAACCCCTCGTCGGGCCCCATCGTCGTGAAAAATATGTCACCCTCTTCTATGGGTGTCGTCGCGTCGGCAACGACCGATGAGGAGTCCGAGGTCGCCTCGCTCCCATCATCGCCACCCCCGCCGCTGAACGAGGTCGTCAGGTCTTCGAGGGGTATGGCAACCAGGTGCCGGTTTCGAAGTCGTGGAGCTTGCAGATGCGAGTCGAGCGGACATAGTCGCCCACGCGGATTGGTCGTTCGTCGACTTCTTCGGGGAACGCTGTGGCGATTTCGCGTGCCGCCTCGGGCAGGCGGTAGCAGGGGATTTGCATGTCGACGTGGTGGGGGATGTGGACCATGATCCAGTGCATGAATAGGTCCCAACCCGGTGGCCCCCAAAGAATTGTCGTGCCTTCGACCTGGCCGCGGAAGCGGTTCCATTCACGGCGCGGCCACCAGCGGATATCAGGCTGAATGTGGTGGACGTGCACCACCCAACCGATGGTCTGACAGAACAACAGGAACGGGATGACAACAACCTTCGTCCACTGCCAAATGCCGTCGACACCGTTCAGTGCCGCGAGTGTGACCAATGTGCCGATCGCGTACACGGCGATGATCGCTTTGTCGCGGTTCATCTGGCGAGCCCACCGCTTCGACGCGGAGAAGCGCACCATCTTGTTCCACCAGACCTCACGCAGGTAATAGGCGCCCGCGCCGAAAGGGCCCCATTCGAACTTGTGGCGGAGTCGACCGAATCGACCCAACTCTTCATACTGTTCGACGGTGAGCGGGTGCCAGACGAAATCCATTCCCTGTCGCAGTGTGTGACCGTGGTGTACGCGGTTGTGGCCGAAGACCCAGACTTCAACGGCATGTAGCGAGGGCAACATGCTCAGCCTTGCGACAACTGCATTCAGACGTTTCGAGTCGAACAGCGCATCGTGGGCTGCGTCGTGCCCGACCACGAAGAGCCCCGCCGCCGCGAGCCCGCTGACGATCCAGAGTGGGATGAGAAACAGCGGGTTGTCTGTCGACAACAAGCCCCATACAGCGAGAACGAAAATGATTGCGTCGCGGATAAAGATCCCGAGGCCCCGTATGGTCGAGCGCTTGTAGCAGTGGTCGGGAATGACATCGAGTACCGGTTTGAGACCGGTTGGCACGCTTGCTGGCTCAACGATGGCCGGTTCGGTCTGCGCCGATACTGTTCTAGTTGTTGTGCTGCTGATGGACGGAGGCATTTTGGGCTCCTGAGAGTCTGCGTTTTGTGCAGCCTACCGACCAGTAGGTAGATACACCAAGCATCATCCGTATTCCTGCGGCAGAATGGGATGAGAATAGGAAGGACAAGAGCATGTCGGTGGCAATTTCGGTTGACAATCTCGTGAAGACTTTTGGTTCGACTCGTGCCCTGGACGGCCTCGATCTGGAGGTTACGACAGGCGATGTTCATGGTTTTCTCGGTCCGAATGGAGCCGGCAAGACGGTGACCATTCGTGTGCTCCTCGGTCTGCTCCGGGCTGACAGCGGTGAGGCGACGTTGCTCGGTGGTGACCCATGGAGCGACGCGGTCGACCTACATCGTCGGCTCGCCTATGTGCCGGGCGAGGTCAACCTGTGGCCGAACCTGTCCGGTGGCGAGATCGTTGATCTGTTGGCACGGCTGCGGGGCGGGATTGATCAGCGTCGGCGGGACGACCTGATCGAGCGACTCGTGCTCGACCCGAGCAAGAAGAGTCGGACGTATTCCAAGGGCAACCGCCAGAAGGTTGCACTAATCGCCGCGCTCGCGTCGAACGCAGAACTCTTGTTGCTCGATGAACCAACAGCCGGGCTCGACCCGCTGATGGAGTCGGTCTTCCAGGACATCATTCTGGAAGCGACCGGCGATGGTCGCACGGTGTTGCTCTCGAGCCACATCTTGGCCGAGGTCGAGAAACTTTGTGACCGAGTGACCATCATCCGGAATGGTCGGGCCGTCCAGCACGGCACACTTGATGAGCTCCGTTCTGTCACCCGGACCAGCGTGACCGTAACAACCGAGCGTGCCGTCGAGGGTCTCGACCGGCTGGAAGGCCTGCACAACGTCAGCGTGGAGGATGGACGCGTGCAGCTCGATGTTGACGGCGACTGTCTCGATGCTGCGATCCGCCACCTCTCCGCGTTCGGGATTCATTCGTTGGTCAGCCAGCCACCGACCCTCGAGGAGCTATTCCTTCGGCACTATGGCGACGAGCTGGAAGCCTCATCAAACGGAGCAGCCCCGTCATGACGGCGGTGGCTTCGCGCCCGACGACTGAATCGCCCGTGATCGTCCCGGGTGAAGTGGACCGCGCCGGCTCACTCGCCGGGTTCGGTGTCCTCGTCCGGTTGGCTTTGCGGAGGGATCGCATTCGGATTCTGCTGTGGTTCCTCGGCATCGTCGGCCTGGTCGTCAGCACGGCGGTGAGCATTACAGGGGTTTACAACACGCCCGCCAAGCTTGAGCAGTATGCGCAGATTGTCCGTGGCAACTCGGCGCTGATCGTGCAGGCCGGACCGGGTTACGGCCTCGATGTTCCGACAACCGGAGCAGTGATGATGAACGAGCTCTCGCTCTGGACGCTCATCGCCGTCGGCTTGATGAGTGTGTTCATGATCGTGCGGCACACTCGCGCTGAGGAAGAAATGGAACGCGCTGAGATGATTCGTGCCGCACCTGTCGGCCGCCACGCTCAGGTGGTGGCTGCCATGGCGGGGGTCGCCGTGGTCAACGTGTTGGTTGCGCTCGGCGCGGTGGTGAGCCTTCTCCTCTACGACCTGCCGGTGGTCGGGTCGCTCGCGTTCGGGCTGACGCTCATCGGCTCCGGACTGGTCTTCGCGAGCGTGGCAGCCGTGGCTGCACAGGTGGCAAGTGGAGCACGGGCGGCTCTCGCGATCGGGGGGGCCGCCATCGGCGCCTCCTTCGTTCTGCGAGCCGTTGGTGATGTGAGCGAAGGATTGCTGTCGTGGCTGTCGTGGCTGTCGCCTCTCGGCTGGGGGCAGGGGATCCGGGCGTTCGCCGACGAACGATGGTGGCTACTGGTGCTCCAGTTAGTTTTCGCAGGCGCGTTGGTTCTTGTCGCCGTTCAACTCCAGAATTGGCGTGATTTCGGTGCCGGCATGATCGCCCATCGTTCGGGCCGGGCTGAAGCAAGCCAGTGGCTGGCTGGGCCGTTCGGGCTCGCTGTACGACTACAACGTGCGTCAGTCCTTGGCTGGATGGTTGGTGTGGGGCTGATCGGGTTCTTCTACGGCATCGTTGCCAATGAAGCCGAGAGCATCGTGGAAGACAGCCCGGAGATGGCCGAGTTCTTCGCGGCGCTCGGTGAGTCGTCGATCACCGACGCGTTCTTGGCCACCGCGTCACTCATGCTGGCCCTGATTGCGACGGGTTTCACCGTTTCGTCTGTCCTGCGTTTGCGTTCCGAGGAGTTGTCGAGTCGGGCCGATCCCATCCTTGCAACTCAGACTCCCCGTCCTCGATGGGTGGTGAGTCATCTTGTGGTCGCCGTGGGCGGCACGATCCTGATCATGTTCGTGACGGGATTGGCGATGGGTGTCGGTTTTGCGCTCGCCTCAGGCGACGTCGGTCAAGTCGCGGCAATCGTCGGTGCGACGGTCGTGACGGTCCCGGCGATGCTCGTCCTGGGTGCCCTCGCCACCGTGCTGTACGGATTCTCTCCGAGGTGGGCACTGCTCGCCTGGGCCGGATTCACGTGGGCCATCGTTGCCGGCCTGTTCGGTACGTTGATCGACTTCCCTCAGTGGGCCCTCGATCTCTCACCGTTCGAACACGTCCCGGCGATTCCCGCCTCGAGTTTTGAACTTCTCCCCGTCCTGTTGCTGTGTGCCGCGGCAGTCGCGCTGACTTGGGCCGGGCTCGTCGCGTTCACCCGCCGCGACGTGCAATAAAGCCGTTTGTAGGTAATTTCTGGCGGACCAGTCCGCCAGAAATTACCTACAAACGGTGGTTTCGTCGAGAATGGGAGGATGAGTACACCTCAGGCCGGAATCTTTGCCCTCGGAACCCGTACGCATCACCACCTGGAGTTCGATATTGACGATGCTGCACCGGCCGGTGCGATCGCTGATGTGATCAACTCGATCATCGAGATCGGGGGGAGCAACCTTGTCGTCGGTTTCGGTGCGGGTCTCTGGAGCCGATCCTCGCCGAGTCAGCCCGCTGACCTGGCGGAATTCACCGAGGTGATCGGTCGTGACGGCTACTCCGCTCCGAGTACTCAGCATGATCTCTGGATCTGGATTCATGGCACAGGTGTCGACGATGTCCTCGACGTAGCAACCGCGTGTACGGCGGCATTGAGCGGTCTCGGATCGCTTGAGGTGGAGACCAGGTGCTTCGTCTACCACGACAGCCGTGACTTGACGGGCTTCATCGACGGCACGGAGAATCCGCCCCCAACCGAGGCGATGGAGGTGGCCTGTATCCCAGCAGGCAAGGCAGGTGCCGGCGGTTCGCACGTGATCGCGCAACGTTGGGTACACGACCTGGCGGCCTTCGACCAGCTCGACATCGAGGAGCAGGAGCGAGTGATCGGGCGGCGCAAGGTGGACAGTGCTGCGATCCCGGCGGATGTTCGTCCGGCTGACGCTCATATCTCGCGCGCCGAACTCCTCGACAGCGACGGCAATGAGCGCCCGATCTATCGACGTAGCGTGCCGTTCGGCGATGTCACCGAAAGGGGGCTGTACTTCCTCGGATTCAGTGCCGAGCGCGACCGCTTCGACGGGATGCTTGCTCAGATGTTCGGCACGAGCGCCGATGGCATCCGCGATCACCTGATTGATTTCAGTACCCCCAATACGGGGTCGTACTACTTCGCTCCGAGCCTCGAGGATCTTGAGGCGATCGGAAAATCCTGAGACATGCCGTAATGGCTCGAGTCTGCGCGTGAGAGGATCTAGCGATGAAATCCTCGATCAAGGTGACTGCGTTCGATCACATCGTCTTGAAATGCGCTCATGTCGAGCGCACTCTGGGCTGGTACGTCGATGTCTTGGGGCTCGGTCCGGTGCGTGTCGACGAATGGCGACGCGGTGAGGCGCCTTTTCCGTCGGTTCGAGTCGATGCGGGCACGATCATCGACTTCATCGAGGGGGATCCGAAGCCAGGTCGGCTGGATCACCTTTGTCTGGTGATCACCGACACAGATCTCCACGAACTGGCCGCGTCTGGAGTGTTCGAAGTGGTCGATGGCCCTGGTCCTCGCTTTGGCGCTCGGGGGGTGGGCCAGTCCTTGTACGTCCTCGATCCGGATGGTGGCGTTGTCGAACTACGTCACTATTCCAGCGGGGCGTGATTCCGATGCGATTGGATTTCGGCAGCTCGAAGAGCTCGCCTAACGTTGCCCGCGTGACTGTCACGCCAGGTCGTATCCGCACCATGTTGGGCGCTGCCGTGGTCAGCGTGATGGTCCTCGCTGGGTGTGGTGGTGGCAGTGATGCGAGTGAACCAACTGGCCCGCCCAGAGTCGTTGACATAACGGCGAAGGAATACTCCTTCAACGGAGACCCGGGCACGATTGCGGCGGGCGACACGATCACCTTCGTCGTGTCGAACAAGGGGCTCGAGAATCACGAGATGCAGGTACTCGACGGGGATGGTCGCCGTATGGATCAAACTGGTGAGATCCCTCCGGGCGGGACCGACGAGGTAACCGTCACCTTCGAAGAAGCGGGCCCCTACCGGCTGATATGTGACATTGACGATCACCTCTCGCGGGGTCAGACAGCCGGCCTCACAATCGTCGACTCGTAGCGCTCGTCAGCCGTTAACCCCCGAAATCTTGTGCAGATCGAACGCCTAGCGTTCGATCTGCACAAGATTTCGGGGTGAGGTGCGAGATGGGGGACCACTGGCGCACTGGTAGGGCGCCGGCCGCTCGCTAACCGCTCGGCGCCACTGTTGTAGAGGCTGGCACCGACGTAGTTGTTGTCGCTGGAACCGTCGTTGTAGTGGTGGTGGCCGGGGCTGCAGTTGTCGGAGGTGTCGTGGTGGCAGGTGGCGACGTGGTCGTTGGCCGGGGGATCGTGGTGCTGGTTGTGCTCGTCGTGCTGGTCGTCGTAGTGGTGGCGTCGGGGTTTGCGTAGTCGAACACTGGCAGCATCTCTTCGTCGGTCACCTGCTCGGGCGGGGTCTCGCCGTTCCACACCAGCACGCGGTCGCCGTTGGTGACGAGGTCTTGGAAGTAGTCGGCGATGTGCATCGGGATGCGGACGCAGCCGTGCGATGTTGGTGCCGCAGGCACATTGCTCGCACCGTGAACGGCAATGCCGAAGTTGAAGTAGACGGGGTTCCACATCGAACCCAGAGCCCCGTTGCGAATCCCCTCGACGCGACGGGTGAACTCGAATACCCCTCCAGGCGTTTTCGACCGACCACAGATATCGCGCTCGATCGGCTCCTCGAGCGGTGTGCCTGTTTCGTCGGTGTCGAGCGTCACCAGTTCGCACCACTCGGCGGGATCACCGTTTTCGTCCAGCTTCCCTGACGCGATGTGCGAGATCAATACGGGTTCATCGTCGTGGAATACCGCGAGCACCTGTTCGGGCAGGTAGATCTCTGTTGCGTTCGCCTGGCCGTTGGTCGAACGTCGAGGTTGGATTGTGACTGGCGCCCGAAGAACATCCCACTCGGCGGGGGTGATGACGCCGGTCGCCTCTGTGCGCGGCGTACCGAGCACGAGCTTCTCGAATGCCCAGGCAGACCTGAGGGTTGACTCTCCGAAGTAGCCGTCAACCGGGCCGGGATCGAAGTTCAACTCGATGAGACGTTCCTGTAGCCGGGTCACGTCGTCACTGACCATGCCGAGTTTCAGATCTCCGGTGATGGGGTCGAAACTCACCTTGTCGATGGCAGCGGCGTCGGGAGCGACACTCGAGCTCGGCAGGGTGGTCGGTTCAGGCAGAGTGGCTTCCGAGGTCGAAGATTGCGAGCTTTCGGAATCGGACGATGAGCCGGCGGCGACCTTGGCCCAGATCGCCAATGGCACGGCGGCGGCTACCCCGGCTACGAGCAAGCGTCGGCGGGTGTATGTCGCGGCAGACTCAGGTCGTTGCCCACCAGTGGCGAGGTCTTCATCGCCAGCCCCCATCACGGGCTCGCGGCGCTCTGGTCGACGAGCGATGCGCCGACCACGATTTCGGAATCTCCCTCGGAGGAGGAGGGAGATTCCGCGGTGTTGTGCGTATCGGGCTCCCGTGATGGCCGAATTCTCTTGGCAATGGAGATGCCGGCAGTGAGCACTCCGAGCACGACGATTGCACCGATTGCAAAGGAGGTCGGGTTGTCGGGAACGACCTTGTTCTGGAGCCACTGTTGGATCTCGATGGCCTGGTCGATGATCGGATCTTTGGCTCGGCCATTGAGCACCCGGATCTCGTACCAGCCGTAGTAGGCAACGTATGCGCCCGCCAGTACGAGCAGCCCGCCGGCGACCTTGTTCATGATCGGCAGAGCATTCCGGAACCGCTGTACGACCCCGGACTTCGCAAGCGCGACCGCGACAGTGAGGATCGCGATGATGACGCCCATCCCGAGGCCATATGCAACGAATACGCCGAGGCCGGCGATCCAACTTTCGCTGCGAACTGTGCTCGTGGTGACCGCCAGGAACGGTCCGATCGTGCAGGAGAGTGATGCGACGGCGTACGAGATCCCGAACAGGAACATCGATGGGAGCGTGCCGTCGCGGCCACCTTTCTGGAACGTGGGAAGATTGAGCTTCAACTGGCGGCCGAGGAGGAGAGCGACCCCGAGCCCGATGAGACCGAGGCCGATGACCACGGTTGCCCATGGCAGGTATTCCTCGAGCCGTAATGCGAGCGGGCTGACAACCAGGCCAAATGCGCCGAACACCAGGACGAACCCGGCGGTCAGCGCCAGTGAAACGGTGAGCGCACGGCCGACGGCGCCTGCGCGCCCTGCCTTGTGCTCGATACCGACGAACGCCGAAAGGTAGGCGGGCAGCAGTGCAAACCCGCAGGGGTTGACAGTCGCTGCCATTCCGGCCGCGAGAGCGAATGCGTAGGGTCCGTTCATGCCGCGGCGCGTCTCACTACTGGCGGTCCTGCGAATGTCATTGCACCGGTAACCCGCTGGCCTGCCGGGCCATTCCGCTCGCCCAAAATGATTGTCGGGAAGAGCGATCGGTTCTGGAGGGTTTCTCCATGTATGGCCTCCAAGAGAAGTCGCCGACTACCAATTCTCCTGCTTGCGTTTCCCTTGATCGCAGTCGCATGCGGTTCCGGAACGGACGATGCAGGGCCGGTCGGGACGGCGTCGGGTAACCCCTCCGACGCCTCCCAACCGGCACAGGGCGCTGGGCCGACCGAAGTCGAACAGCTCCAGTCGACCCCGCCCGATGTCACCATTTCTGGGCTGACGATCGTCCGCGGCGGGTCACTCGACGGCGCCCCGGAACCACTCATCGACGTGGGCGAAATCCGTGCCGTGTTGTCACCAGATGGCATTCCGTCGATCGATGAGCCGAAGTTCCTGACAACCTCCGAGGTCGACTTCCTGGAGGAGAACGAGCCAGTTCTTGCGTTCGACATCGACGGCGATGTTCGGGCGTACCCCGTTCAAATCCTGACATGGCATGAGATCGTCAACGACACTGTGGGCGGAACTCCGGTTGCGGTCACCTACTGCCCGTTGTGTAACTCCGCAGTGGCCTACGACAGGCGTGTCGATGACATGGTTGTCGACTTTGGCATCTCTGGGATGCTCTGGAATTCGGCGCTCGTGATGTTCGACCGCCAGACGGAGACTCTGTGGAGTCACTTCACCGGGGAGGGGATCGTCGGCGAGCTCACCGGCCTGCAACTCGAGACCTTCCCTGTTGCCACTGTCCCCTGGGGGGTGTGGCGCGACGCCAATCCTGACGGGCTGGTGCTCAGCCAAGACACTGGTTTCAGTCGCTCGTATGGAAGAAACCCATACCCCGGCTACGACGATGTGAACAGGCAGCCATTCCTTTTCGACGGGGAGGTCGACGGCCAGTACACCGCGATGACCCGCATCCTGGGTATCGAAATCGATGACGAGGCGCTCGGAGTTCCGTTCTTCCTACTCCAGGAAGAACACGTCGTTACTGCCAAAGTCGCCGGTACCGAGATTGTTGCGCTGTGGGCTCCCGGAACAGCATCGGCGCTGGACGCCGGCGAAATTGCCGGGGGCGACGATGTCGGTGCCACCGGAGTGTTCATTCCCATCATCGACGGCCAAGACCTCACGTTCGCTCCGGTCGAGGGTGGATTCGTCGATGATCAGACCGGCTCAACATGGAACATTCTGGGCACGGCGGTCGATGGCGAGTTGGAGGGCTCAGAGCTCGAGGCGCTGACGCACGTTGACACGTTCTGGTTCGCCTGGTCGGCATTTCAGCCCGATACGGCGATCATCGAATGAATGAGTGTGCTGGTTTCCACTCCTCGTTCTCACGTGGCCGGGAATGGTTCGGTCGTCGCGTAGGGTTTCCGATCAGTGGGCGAGTCGGCTACCAACGACACCGCGTTCGAGCGGCATGTACTACCGGAGATCGAGGTGCTGCTGCGTGTTGCCAACTCCCTGACTCGGAACTACGCCGAAGCGGAAGACCTCGTTCAAGACACGCTCATCCGGGCGTATCGCGGGATCGACGGGTTCGATGGTCGCCATGCCCGGGCATGGTTACTGACAATCCTGCGGAACACCCATATCAATCGGAATCGGCGTCGACGACCGGAACTGCTCCGTGATCCTGATGCTGCTACCGACAGGATGATTTCGGCTGCATCAGATGATCGCACCGACGCCATTATTGACGATGAACTCGATGCCGAGATCGTCCAGGCGCTCGACTCGCTCGACGAGCCGTTTCGGCGAGTTGTCGAGCTGGTGGACATCGATGGGCTGACCTACGCCGAGGCCGCTGAGGTTCTCGATGTGCCCGTCGGAACGGTGATGAGCAGGCTGCACCGTGCCCGATCCCGTATCCGTGACCGGCTCGACCGAGTCGGATTCGTCCCGAGGATGACGTCATGAAGGAATGGACCATGAGATTGTTCGGGCGCAAATCGAAGCGGTCGATGAACTGCCATCAGGTTGGAGCGGTGCTTCAGGAATTTCTCGACGGCGACATCGACGCGGAACGCGCACGCCAGATTGAAGAGCATCTAGAGGAGTGCCGGCGGTGCGGCCTCGAAGCTGAAACCTATGAACGGATCAAGTCGACTCTTGCTGCACAGCGCCCCAACGTTCCCGAGGAATCCGTACAACGTCTACGCGAATTTGGCGAAGGGTTGGCGCGCGGCGATGAACCCTCATCGTCGTCGTGAGTGAGCAGCTGAGCCAGCGGAAGAACGTTCCGCCGTGGTCGACCCCCATCGATGGCTGTCGGCTCATACTGAGGGGCGTTACGTTCCGAACGTGTGCTCGTGTCGCTCTAGTTGTAGGCACGATCCTGAGCGTTGTGAATCAGGGCGAAGTGATACTCGACGGGGATGCGACCCCGATGACCTGGGCCAGAGTTGCCGTGAATTATCTCATCCCGTTCCTGGTGTCGAGTATCGGCTACATCGCACCGTTTCGCCTTCGAAAAGAATCGAACAGCTGACGACCAGGGCTGTGGGCCGTCAGCTGAGTTGCCCGAGAGCGTCTTCGATTCCGCGATGGAACGTCGGGTACGCATAGATCATCGAGCGCAGCTCTTCGATCGGAGTACGCGCATGTACCGCCAGCGTGAGGAGGCCGAGGACCTCCCCGCCGTTCGGCCCCATCGATGTCGCACCCACGAGGACGCCGCGCTTGTGATCAGCGACGAGCTGGATGAAACCTTCGTTGCCGGCCTTGTGCAGCCAGCCGCGTGCCGTTGACGGGACTTCGGCACGGCCGATCATGACATCGATCCCGGCCTCGCGTGCTGCCGCTGCGCCCATGCCGACGGAACCGACCTCAGGGTCGGTGAACGTGACTCGAGGGAGTGCGGCGTAGTCCGCTGGAGTGTGGGGCTCGCTCAGGATGTCGGCTACGACGATCTTCGATTGATACATGGCCACATGTGTGAACGCTCCTTTGCCGGTTACGTCACCGACGGCCCACACCCCATCGGTCACACGAAGATGGTCATCGACCGGGAGCGCCCGTGCTGTCAGGTCAACACCGATTGATTCTGCTCCGATCCCTGCGAGGTCGACGCGTCTTCCGGTGGCAATGAGAAGCTCATCGGCAACCAATGTTCGTCCGTCGCTGAGTGCGACGTGGAACGATCCGTCGTAAGACACGCTGGCCGCCGCGCTGCCGGTGATGACCGTTACGCCTTCGGAGGTGAGTACCTCGGCGAGCAGGCTGCCCGCTTCCGGCTCTTCGAGTGGGAGTAGCCGATCCCTTGCTTCGACGATGGTCACGTCTACTCCGAATCGGCCATAGACCTGTGTGAGTTCGGCGCCGACCGCTCCGCCACCGAGCACGATTATCGACGTCGGGAGAATCTCGACTTCGACTGCCTCGCGGTTGGTCCAGAATGGCGTGTCGGTAAGGCCGGGGATCGGTGGCACTGCTGCGGTTGTTCCAGTAGCGACCACGACTGCTCGTGTGGCGCGGTACCTGTGGTCATCGACTTCGACGGTGTCGGAGCTGACGAGGCGACCGCGCCCGCGTACGAATGTGCCGCCCTTGTCTACGAATCGATCGACGGCCACCTTGTCGTTCCAGTTGTCGGTTGCTTCGGCACGGATTCGCGCCGCCACCGGCTCCCAATCAGGAGTGACTGAAGATGCGCCTGCCATGCCGGGAATCCGTCGTGCCTCGGCCAGCAGATGCGCGGCGCGAATCATCATCTTGGAAGGGATGCACCCCCAATAAGGGCACTCTCCTCCGACGAGGCCGGCCTCTACCCCGACAACCGACAATCCGGCTTCGGCCAAGTTTCCGGCGACGTCTTCGCCTCCTGGGCCCATTCCGAGGACCACGACATCAACGGTTGCTGCGTTGTCGCTCATTGTGCGCTCCGTCCGTTCAGGGAGTCCGCAGCAGAATCGGCGCCCTTCGCAAGTTGGGCGAGCCGGCGTTTGCCGGGCAACCCGACCTCGCGGTCGATCTCGTGTCCATTCTGATCGAAGACGACGAGTGTCGGAATGCTCATGACGTCGAATGCCGAGGCGATGCCAGGGCTGTCGTCGACGTTCACTCTCACGAACTGCAGTCTCGGGTTGTCGGCGTGGGCACGTGCCAGCTGCTCGAAGCGAGGCTGGAGTGTCTTGCATGGTCCACACCACGATGCCCAGAAATCGACGACCGTGATGCATTCGTTGATCGCATCGAAGAACGAGTGGTCGTTGAGGTCGGTGACTGGTGCGGCCGCGCCGAGACTGTTCCCCTCGCTACTGTCGACGCTCATCGGGTCGGGTGTGTAGCGGCGAAGCCTGGCAAGAAGGGAGCGAGGTGGTGTGGAGCTATTCTCGCCATGCTCGGTGCTCTGCTGCCCGTTTGTCGTGGCCGTTGCCATTGTGTCGGCCGTTCTGTTCTGGTCTTCTCGCACCATGTCACCGATTTCCCTTCGCGGAGTCGTTGCATGCGAAACCCGGTCCGGCCTCGTTTCGCTTCCCGTCACAATCTCCGGTCTCACGCTCCATTGCGAGCCGGGAAGGATGATCGGTACCGAGCGGGTTCTCTCAGGTACCTGGTCGACCGGGTATCCAACACGACACGAGGTTCTTCATGGCTACCGCGTTCGTGTTTTCCGGCGGGGCGAACCTCGGCGCTGTCCAGGTCGGGATGCTTCAGGCGTTGCACGAGGCGGGTGTCCGTCCGGACTTGCTGATCGGGACGAGTGTCGGGGCGATGAACGCGGCCTGGCGGGCCGGTGCTCATCCGGACGACGGCGCGGAGGAATTGGCCGTGACGTGGCGTTGTCCGAAGGCTCGGCAACCGATGTGATCACGGCGAGTGCTGCGATACCAGGGGTCTATCCGTGGGTATCGATGGCCGTGCCTACATGGATGGCGGGGTTGTCAACAATGCTCCGGTGTCGTACGCCATGGAGTTCGGTGCTGACACGGTTTACGTGCTCCGACCGGTTACGCCTGCTCGCTCGACACTCCGCCGTCGTCCGCACTTGGAATGACCTTGCATGCTGTGACGCTGATGATCAATCGGCATTTGTCCGACGACGTCGATCGGTATGTCGACCAGGTCGACCTGCGCGTGGTGCCGCCGCCGTGCCCTGTCACCGTCGGGCCGGGTGACTTCGGCCATGCCGATGAACTGATCGAGCGTTCCTGCCAATCGACAGTCGACTGGCTCGGCGCCGATCGTGACCGAAGTCTCGCTAACCCGCTGCTAATGCATGAACACTTTGCGCAAATAGTGCGCAACTAGATCACGCGTTCGTTGTGGGCCGCTCGGCGAGCATCGCGATCACCAGGATCACTGCACCCCCGCGTAGCGCAATATCGGCGAGGTTGAAAACTCGGGGATAGGGGTCGATCGAGATCCAGTCGATCACCGCGCCCTTGCCGCCGCCCGGTGATCTGAAGAGGCGGTCAGTCATGTTTCCGAGACCTCCGCCGATTACTGCACCGAGCGCGAGCGTTGGTCGCAATTGAAGCTTGTTGCCTGCAACCGCAATGATCGCGGTGACTACGACGGCGAGTGTCAGGGCGGTCCAGAACAGTGAGGCGCCGGTAGCGATTCCGAATGGTCCACCCTGGTTGTGCACGATGACGAACCTAAGCGGTCCAATCGACCGCTCGCCGTCGCCGAGTAACGCGATTGCCGTCGTCTTGGAGAGCTGATCGGCGATCGCGACGACTCCCATGGCTACCAGTGTCCGGTGGCGGAACTCGGTCGTCGGGACAGTGGCGGGCAGCTCGAGGGTGGACACAACACCGGAAACCCTTTCCGGGATGGCCGGATTCCCTCAGCGGTTCGGTGTTTCAGGAGCGAGTGGCTCGGGCGCGTCGGCGTCGAGCAGCGATACCACGCCACGCCGATCGACCAATTCGATTCTGCGGTAGTGAAGCTCGATCAGCCCGGCTCCGGCAAGCGATTTGAGTACCCGCTGGACACTCGAACGTTGCGCACCGAGCAGATCGGCGAGTTGCGACTGAGTCATTCGAACTTCGCCCTGGTCGTCAGCCTCACGTAGCAGTACCGAGGCGATCTGGGCCTCAAGTCCCCCGGCAGACGAGCGCTCTCCGAGTTCGCCCGCCAGCAGGTCGATGTCGCTGTTGCGCAGCGGAGCCTCTCGTCCACGGCTGAGGCAGCACGCGAGCCAAGTGCCATAGCGACCGAATCTCTGAGTCACGACAACGACCCCAGATCCCATTTCGCGCGGCGATCGTCCGCGATCGAACTCATTGGGGGAGTGCCGGCTGACCCCTGATCACGTTCGACCAAATGAGACGATCGGGGTCAGACCCCGACCGTCTCATTTGATGATCTGCACGCCTTGCCAGAAGGCCACTCGGTCGGTGACGAGGCGGCGGGCAAGAGGCCATGGCCGTTCGTAAGCGAACGCAGCGTTCGCGGCGATGTCGCTTTGGCCCTCGACGTGCCAGTAGCTGGCTTTGCCCTTCCAGAAGCAGCGACTGGTGGTGGGGCTCTTTGTCAGACGGTCCATGTCGACGCTGTCGATCGGGAAGTAGTTCATCCCCTCGACGACTTGCACGTTGTTACTCTCCGCCAGAACTACTCCATCGAACACTGCTTTGGTCATGTCGTTGGGAACCCGACGCGTCCGGTACTGATTCCAGAACAATCGGGGATCTGTAGGCTGAGAGCGCTCAATCGAAGTGGAGTGAACATCTCATGCACGTAATGATTGCAACCGACGGAAGCCTGGATGCCTCACGGACGGCACTTCTGGCCTCGAAACTCGCGTCGGATGGTGGGAGGGTGACGGTGCTGACTGTGGTTGAAGTTCCTCGCCGGCTACTGGAGGATATGCGCAAAGTGTGGGGTGGTGCGCCCAATGTCCCATCCAGAGGACTCTCAGTTGAGTATGTCAAGGACCAAGCCGACAACCCTGCTCCAACGCATTGGGTGGGTGATGACGCGATAGTCGACCGCTATGTGAACGCCACCGTGACGAGTCGGACATCTGAACTCGCGGCCGAACTGGATGCGACGGGCGTCGCATACTCTGTCGTCGGTGTTGAGGGCGAGAACGCGGCACGGACGGTTCTTGATGCGGCGAAGAATGAGGATGCCGACATCTTGTGTGTAGGAACGCACGGTCTCGGTCGCTTCGAGGGCCTGCTGGGGTCAACATCGACCAAGATTGCGCGCCGCTCACCCTGCTCGGTAGTGCTCGTTCGCTGAGGTCGATCTGCCTCCGGAGAATACTCAGCCGTGGAATACTCGGAGTCTTCGGGGGGTTTCTGCGACGTGACAGACCTACAGCTTCGCCCGCTAACGAATGACGGCTGGGGTGTCGACTCCAATTGTTTCGTATGCGAGCCCCGCAACGATGCGGGGTTGCGCATCCCATTTCATCATGACGTCGGCGCCGAAGAGGTTGTTGCCGATTTCACGCTCGACGATCGCTTTTCGGGTGCCCCGAAGTTCGTTCACGGTGGGGTCAGCCTCGCGGTGCTCGATGAGGCAATGGCCTGGGCGACGATCGCGGTGGCCGGTGCGTTCGCTCTCACCCGCGAAACAAAGAGCCGATTCCACCAGCCAGTCACGACCGGGAAGGTCCATCATGTGCGAGCTTGGATCAGTGGAACGGATGGCAACCGGATCTTGACCGAGGCTGAAATCGTGAACGCCGATGGACAGCTTTGCGTCAGCTCGCACGCCACCTTCGTCGCCCTCGATCTCGACCAGGCAAGTGAGGCCGCAGGGTCTCGCCTGGATGGCGACGATCTCGATTTCGTCTCGACGTCGAC
>Ga0209013_10002397_pt1 | contig 16988 bp, 15 predicted proteins | sample Cruoilmetagenom2_FD_187291 | JGI IMG/M metagenome (GOLD analysis project Ga0209013, IMG submission 187291) | Oil polluted marine microbial communities from Coal Oil Point, Santa Barbara, California, USA - Sample 2 (SPAdes) (version 2) | ecosystem: Environmental > Aquatic > Marine > Oil seeps ...
ATAAAGCTAAAATTGGCAGGCATGAGTCCGGTACAATACCGAGTTCACACCAGCCAATTAGCTGCATAATAAAAACTCTAACTTTTGGGGGTCACCTCAACACCCCATACCCGAAATACACCGAGAGTAGAGACAGCGCTGAAAACACAACGGATTCCACTGCTCCCCCGGTTCTGGTCGTTAGCGGGAAACGAACCCGGACCTTGAACGGGAACAGTAACTTGATGCCGTTCTTCGTTGCCATATCCAAAATCATGTGGCTGACCATTCCGACCAAGATACCCGCTACCACGGCTTCGTTAGATACATAGGTATTCAGGAGAACCCCCATGAGAAACAAAAATAGAAAACTGTGTGTGAACGACCGGTGCCCGAAAACTTTGCTGATCACTTTCGATACGACCGGAAATGTTCGGCCGATTTTACTCCCGCCATGGCAAATATCCGGAACCAATGCCCCGATGACGCCCGCTCCTGTCAAAATGACCGGATCATAATTCGAAACCTGCGCAAAAGCAAGACTCGCTGCCAAACCGCCAATGATGTGTGTCTTTCCTGTCATGCGCATCCATACTCCTTCAAATGTTCTAAATCTAAGAATATATGATTCCGATTCCATTGAACAAGCGGCTGAAGATTCATTTTCAGATCACCAAGTCTACTTGCCTGTGAGATGAGTTTGGCAGATAAATTTTCACTCACTTAATTCAGGCAGCTGAACTTGTTTCACCCCTCAACTTAACTTGGCTTATGAAATTTCTCAAAAAGGCACACTCCATAAAGTTTCATTAAATCAAACAATGTACTTCCCCCTAGCCTCATAATTCACATTTCTCGCCAGGAAACATCCTGTAAACCGATTCGAACCCTTCACACGAATCCCCTACACTGATGTCACCTAGGAATAACCCCGATGTGCACATTGGCAAGGACGCTTTAATAATGGAGAAATTCGAAGACGTACTGGATCAGTTTGAACCGATGATTCATGCATGTTTACGGAAGTTACGTATCTATAAAAATCATGAAAGTTTCATTCAAGTTGGACGGATTGGACTATGGAAAGCATGGCAACGTTATGATTCAACTAAAGGGGATTTTGCGCCGTTTGCCTATCGCAGCATTTATGGGAGCTTGCTGGATGAATTGAAAAAAGCATCAAGGGATGAATCCTTGATACCCGCGGAAGACCAGACACTTGAAATCCTGTCCAATAAACAAGTCCATCAGACTGAATGGTCAGTAAAAACACTCGAAGCATTGTCGCTATTGAACCCACAGGAAAAGCACCTGATCCATCTGTTGTTCATCGAATGCTATTCATTGGATGAAGCAGCCGACAAAATCGGCATCACGAAAGTAAACCTTAAAAAAAGAAGGGAACGTACATTAAAAAAACTGAAACACATTCTTTTAAGCTAATCATTTTAGCAGAGCACAAGAAAAGTTGCCTTCTCCAAAATAAACGGTGGCGGACGTAGACACAATTGCTCTCCAAATTGTGGCTCGCATCAACAAATGCACTCTTGCGGGACAAGTAAAATTAAAAGAGGTTCCATTCAAGCCAGACTGTCGGCAAATTTGAATGGAACCTCTATCTGTTTATTGCATCATGTTCAAGTTTCACTGGTTTACACGGCATAGGAGACGTCATTTTTTTTATAGATGATGACAGAGTTGTATCCCTAAACTATTTCTATTGGTGACAGCGCTTACAATCATTCGGATATGAATGTGGAATCATGTGCTATGTAAGGGTTACTTTCTTGATGGATAATGCGGTAGGTGTCTAAGGTGAAGTGGAGTCTGTGCTGTTGCTTTTCTAGAACGTGCTTGGACACATGTACCGTTACGGACGTTCCATTTCTGAATGTCACACGTGATTTTCCCTTCCCCAATTCGTCTACATCGAAGTGGTGATTGAAAAGCCATACACAATCCAGATTTTTGTACGACATTGTCGGGAAAGCGCCTATTTCTCCCGGCTTAATGACGATAGGTGTTTTTCTGGGAAATTTCATGAAAATCCTGGTGGCATGAATACGCCCTTCCATTGTGGAAGCATACCGAATGCATGCTTTGTCAAGCAAATCAAGAACTGACATCTTTGAATAATAGGTTCCATGAGTGGTTATGATTTTCGATTTATTATCCTCAGTAAAAACTGATTCAAGCATTAACGCCTGATGGTCAATTAAGTACGAATCACAGTTCAACAGAAAAAAATCCCCTTTTCGTCTCCTATAGGACTATTTTACATAAATTCCATATAAATGTATACACTAAATTGACAGAAAAATAGAATTAATTAGGCATTTTGATTCACTCTGATATACTTCTCCACTTGCAGCAAGATTTCCTCTGGGTTCATGAAAGTTTTGTCTTTTTGGGAAAAGAAAAACGATGTCCCACCGTAAATAGAAAATAGCGGCCGAAGATGCAATTTCGGCCGCCCAACACTCTTTTTATTTATGAACCAAACAAGAAGGAGTTTCACCAGAAACCGCTTCTATTATATTCGTTGCAGCTAGCTCCGCCATTTTGATTCGAGTACGGATGCTCGAACTTCCGATATGAGGTAGTGCCACCACATTAGGCAAGGATAATAATGGATGGTCTGTCGATATCGGCTCTTCCTCGAATACATCCAGTCCTGCAGCCCAAATTTTTTGATTGACCAGTGCATCATAGAGAGCACCTTCATTCACGACCCCACCACGCGCGGTATTGATCAATATCGCTGTTGGCTTCATCAAAGCAAGCTCTTTCCTGTCAATCGTATTCTTCGTTTTAGGGGTATAAGGAACGAGCACACAGACAAAATCAGATTTCTGGAGCAACGTCACTTTATCCACGTAGCGAACACCAAGTTCTTCTTCCACCTTTGGCTTCCTTGAACGGTTCGCATAAAGGACCTTCATATCAAATCCTTTTGCCCGTTTCGCTACGGCCTCGCCAATCCTGCCCATTCCGATGATGCCAAGAGTGGCACCATACACATCCTGCCCGGTCAGTTGCATGGGAGCCCAGGACTGCCATTTGCCTTCACGCAAGAAGTCGGAGGCCTCGATCAATCGTCTGGCGGTGGCCATCATCAGGGCAAACGTAAGGTCTGCAGTGGTCTCAGTCAGGACACCTGGGGTATTGGTGACCATGATCCCTTTTTTGGTCGCAGCTTCAATATCGATATTGTTGTATCCCACGGCCATATTGCTGACGACTTTCAGATGGGTTGCTCGATTCATCAAGTCTTCATCTATCGTATCCGTCAGCATACAAAGCAAACCATCCACCCGCCGTATCTCATTTTCGAGAATGTCTCTCGGAACCGGTTCCTCTTCTTTTCCCCACATCGTGACATCACAGTCCTTGCTGAGTTGCTCAATCACGCTATCGGGCAACTTCCGTGTTATGTAAACTTTAGGTTTCACACTGCACCCCCCGAATGTTATTTTGAATAAATTTCCCATGAGTGGATATATTCGACACAACAAGGACGAATCCTGCTTATCTCAAACCTCTTCGTCAGTGTTGATCAATCAGGTCGAAGGAATACCTTGCAGGATTACACTAAAGAATTTCCACGATGCGATCCGCCCTCACTCGGTTATGGCAGAGTTTGAATAATTGATTCAAAAAGATTTCCACATCTGATGATGAGGACGGTAATGGTATGTTCATCGTTGTCGTGCCGAAGGTTTGCTTGAAATACGACTTTCGGATGTCATTCTTGCCATCCCGCTTCAACGGGTTGTATTTCCACGAAAGACTAGTGACGCCATCTTCTTCGATTACTTGGTTCAGTTCGGCGATTGTGGTTGCTTTGTTATGTGCATAGATGACCAGATAATAGTTTTCGTTCCGATGCCAATCGATGAACAGGAAATAATAGCGATTCTCTTCAGGTTTTGAAACCTCAAAGGCAGAAACGATCGGTTTCCGGTTGGCCCATTGATGAAACTGGACCAACGTGTCATTGGGTGTGTCCAGTTTATTTATTTCATAGGATGTGGATGCATTCCAACCTTCCAGCAAACCGCTTATGTATACTGCTTGTTTTTTCTCCATAGTCCAACCTCCCCCTGTGATCATTCCTGCCCTAATTATCAATCCTCCTTAGAATGGATGCAATGTCATAATTAAAAATCCAGCAACGGCATGGTTGCTGGACTCTTTAAGGTTCTATTCGCCAAAATAAATACGTTCCATTGCGGTGTATTCAATCCCGGTATTGTTAAGCTTCACTTTCGTGAATGCGTATAGTTCATCTGTTTCTCTTGAATAGATCAGGTGATCGATTTTGCCGTATGTGGACAGCGTAAAAGTAGGTTCCAATAACTCATATTGATAGACAGAAATCTGGTCCTTTTTGTCAGCGAGGAACATTCCTTTGCCAGACATATCGAATGTCATCGTATTGAATGGATTCGCCAATTTACCAAGAGGAGCCAAATCTTCTGATAATCTGCTATTCGATCCAAATATTGTACCATTGCCATTAAAGATGTACTTGCCATCTGGAGAGAACTGCACGTACCCTCTCAATTCATTATCAAAGAAACGTGGTTCATTTTCTTCCTTCGTAATTTTCCCATCAACGATACTGTAGCTTTCCATTTTGCCCGTATAGTGATTTGTATCAACCGAATAGAATCGATTCATGGTTGGCGAAAGCTCAATCAATTTCTCATCCGCGATTGGAGCAGAAGAAAGTTGTTCAGATGTTTGCCAGTTATACGAATGAACTTCTGTATGTTGACCGGAACCGGAAGAGATGATCAACGTTTCCGAATTATCCACGGCGATGTCATAAGGATCGATATTGACCTTTACTTCTTTCAGGAATGAAAGATCTTTCGCATCGAAGACATGAACAAGGCCTCTTTGAGTTTCGATAAAATTGTAAGGGCTTCGTGCTTGTATTGGCTGAGTTACAAAAATCTTGCCGTTCTTGAAGGCCAACTTCTCGGCTGGATGTTTCAGCTCGAATACCGTTTCTTCATATGTTTCTAAATCTAGCTTGACGAGTAGATTAGGTGTTGCGTCAATGAAGTAAATGACTGGTGCAGCCGGATCCTTCACGACATCAATGATGTTTCCTTCAACTGTGAAATCAACGATCGAATCCTTCACCAGCGTAGAATGCGGCTGGAATTCAGGCTCCATGACACGTGCAAGGAATGCCGAGAACTGTGCTCGGTCAATCGGTTGCGTCGGACGGAAAGTACGGTCGTCATAACCTACCGTGATATTGTTCGCAGCCAATGCTGAAATGAAGGGATATGACCATAATCCTCGGCCGACATCCTTGAAGCCGGGTGGGAACATCCCGCCCATTTCAAATGCATTCACCAAAACTTTTGCCATTTCTGCGCGGGTAATGTTCCCGGCAGGATCGAAACGCTCGGTTGTTTTACCATTGATAATACCAAGATCCACCGCATAGGCAATTGCCTCATACCCGAACGTTTTTGCATTTACGTCCTGGAATCCCGGATCTACAATTTCCGTTTCAGGCGTCCCGATAGAACGCATGATCATAACAACAGCCTGCGCACGCGTAAGTTTTACGGATGGACGGAATGTGCCATCGTCGTAACCATTGATGACTTTTTGTTGTGTCAGATATTCGATTTCTTTCTTGAAACTTGTAACGTCAGGAAAACCTGCCGCTGCCGCACTCCCAGTTGGTGCAACTATGAAAAGACTTAATGACAAAGCCATCAAGACTTGAAGGTACTTTTTCAAATTCAAACTTCCTCTCTATTAAACTCAACCTATTATAATGGAATAATAATCTCTTTACCCGTATCCAATGGCCTAATTTCCAAGTCTGTAAGAACCAAGTAAAATCAACACAACAACCGTTTTGGTGGACGAAAGAATAGTTACTCGATTTACCATGTACAAGCCGTCGAAGATCCAATTTCGGCTGCACTACTCATTGAAATAATAAAGCTGCATCCCTTATTGTAGGGATGCAACTTTTTTTGGTTAACACCATATTATTCACCCCCTCCCCGCATACAATTCAAAAAGGGGGAGTTACATATGGCATACTATCTAGCAGTCACACTTGGATTTGTTGCATGTTTAGGAATACTCGGGGGCATGTTTACCTATTTCCTGTCATTGGCTCTTAATTCCAAGGATGCGTCGAGGGTTGATCCTAAATAATATGATGTTTATTCAGACGTCAAGGCTGATTTTTCCGACGTGAGTCCACTTTTTTCAGACGTCAGGGCATATTTTTCAGACGTCATGCCCAAAAAGTCAGACTGAGAATCCGCTCACTGATACTTTCATTTTAAATCTATTCGAAAAGACCGCTACAATGGGCGGTCTTTTCTTGTTCCCTGAATATTATGTTTTAATATTTCCGACGTGAAGCCACTTTATTCAGACGTCATGCACTATTTTTCAGACGTCACATCCAAAAAGTCAGACTGAACATCCAGTATCCAGTACAAGCTAATTCTCATTCTTTAATATCACGGCTGTAGCTGCACCGAGTGATTGAGAGTAGGGTTTATTATTGAAATGTATGGTTGTATTGGAAAAAGGTATTTTTAAGGCGTTTTGTTCCAGGAAATCTATTATCGTAGTTTTAAACATCTGGTTTTCGTTGTATGGGCTGTCGATGACGATTTTTCCTGGATTGACAATATTGATGACACTGATTAACGAAAAACCTAAATACTTACCATATAAGAACATCAGATCATTTACTTTCCCTGAAATTTCCTCTGGGGTAAGATTGAAAGATTCCTTGTCAAATTTTGTTTTCCATTTCATGAAGGTTGTGTGGCTAATCATTTTTTCAAGGCATCCTTTTTGTCCGCAACTGCAAATTGGGCCTTCAGGTTCGACAGAAATGTGCCCAATTTCACCCGAAGTCCAACTATTGCCATCCCAGATGACACCTTCTCGAATAAAGGCACCGCCGATTCCGTCTCCAATGCGAATATAGAACGAACTGACATTTGTATCAACATCCTCATAATCCGATGAACACAGGGAAGCCATCTTTACATTATTATGAATGAACAATGGTACTTCAATTTTATCTTTCAGTAGGTCTAGCATCATGACGTTTTTCCATTGGAGTTTTGTGGACTCATAAACGATGCCTTCTACAGAATTCACGATACCCGGAATCCCAATTCCTACTCCCAGTATTCCATCGAACTCCTCTAGAAGAGAATTCACAATTAGACTTACTGAATCCACCACTTCAATTACATTCCTGCCATTTGCCTTGTAACATTCTTTTTGGATGATGTTTGAATAATAATCGATGACGACATATTCTAGTCCATCACGGGAAATCGTGATCCCAATGGCTTTAAAGGACTCCGCATTCAGTTCAATCAATATTTTGGGTCTTCCGACTTTTTGGAGGTCATTGACACCGACTTCTCTTATCATGCCATCTTTCATGAATTGATCGACTATGATGGAAACCGTGTTTTTGCTGACACCCATCAGTTTGGCCAAGTCTTTCCTTGAGGTTTGCTTATATCTGCGCAATAAAGAAAGCACCATTTTTTGATTTTGTTCCCTTAATATGGCTGGACCTTTTATTGACATAACACAAACCTCCTTCCCCTAACAGTTTCACTTCTATAATTTTTTTATCGACTGCTTGAAACGATCGATGAACTGCTTATTCCACTCGTCACCCCCAGTGGAATTCCCACTTTGCCAAATCGGCGGTTGAATGCCTTCTTCTGCCAGGAACGCGATTGCTTCTATGACGATAGAATTCAGGATATACGCATTTACGAAGGTCGATACCGCACCGACTTTTTGCTCCACACCCGGGATTTTCAATACCGCGTCACCGACATCAACTTTCGAATCTATGGATAAATCCACCACATCGTGTAAATTTTTCTTTTCTGGGTGGCGAGCGGGATGGTCTCCAGGAGTGGCACTCGCATGACGTACTGAAGAAACCCCGATTGTTTTTACTCCCAATTCTTTTGACAAAAGGGCTGCATCAATCGTTGCGGCATTCATCCCATACGCGTTAACAATGATCAATAAATCATTTTTTTTCAAACCGTAATCAGTAAGTACCGCTCTTCCATATCCAGGTATACGTTCAATTGCCATGGAACGAAGTGCTCCTCCACTCAGCAAGGTTCCTTCATCCAAAATAGCGCTGACGTGCATGAGGCCTCCTGCCCGGAAAAACAGTTCCTGCGATGCCAAGTTGGAGTGTCCGCCTGGTCCGTAAATGTAAATGATTTGGTCCAACTTAATTTGTTCCGCTACCATTTTTGCTGCTAGCATGATGGTTTCCCGTTCAGTCGTAATGATTTCTTCCAAATACGATTTTATTTCATCAAAATATGCTAAAGCATTTTTCATTTCTCAACCAGCTCCTTTGTCGTATAAAAAAAGTCCGTTTTTCATGGTTTTCATGACAAAGATTCGGGGCTGACCAGTTTTTATAAGAATTAAATCTGCAGGGGCCCCGACGTTCAATCCGTGTCTTTGAGGAAGCTGAACAATGCCTGAAGGCAAAATGGAAGCTTTATCGATTGCTTCACTTATTGAATTCAATCCTAAGGACAATAAATGATTTACCCCATATAAAATGCTTTGAGCCGAACCTGCCAATAGCAATGGATTTTCTTTTAGATGAAGTCTCCCCGAGTCCGTCATGGTCACTTCTCCGCCAATTGCGGTGGTATAATCCCCTGCTGGAAGTCCTGCCAGTGCCACACTGTCACTGATAAGAATCAGTTTATTTCGTTTGACTTTCTCGAAAACAGTCAATACCGAATCCGGTAAATGAAAACCATCCGCAATGACCGTGGCTGCAAGTCCATCCTCGCACAGTTGATCCCAGATATAATTTGGATGTCTTGGCAAAACGGGATGCGCCCCATTTCCCAAATGGGTCGAAATCGTCGCGCCTGCTTCAACGGCACGTTTTATTTGTTCCGAACTAGCTGAGGTATGTCCAATCGCAACATGAATATTATCTTTTACAGCTAGCTTTATAAATTCCACCGCTCCGTCCCATTCGGGGGATATGGTCACAATTTTTATCAATCCCTGAACAGATTCATTGAGTTTCTTGAAGAACGGCCAATTGGGCTCCCGGATGAAGCCCACATGATGTGCACCTCTGGGTCCATCCACTTTTGATAAAAAAGGACCCTCTAAATGAATTCCTGCAATCATACTTCTTGCCAGCTCATCTTCTTGCCTCAAGTCATGAATTTGGCGGACCAATTTGGTGATGTTCTCAAATGAGTTGGTGATGATGGTCGGGAAAAAAGAAGTTACACCTTCCTGCATTAAAACCGGGAATACTTTTCGCAGCTCTTCCAAATCCACTAATTCATTAAAATCGATTCCCATGTAGCCGTTCACCTGCAAATCGACAAACCCAGGAGCAATCGTCAGCATTCCTGGCTTCAAGACATCTAGATCTTCGATGGATTGAATGATTCCATTTTCCACGATGATTCGAAGAGGCCGGTTATCTTTGTAATGCAAGCCTTCTACAGAAATTCGATCACTCACCATCTGCTACACCACTGTATGAATCCCGATCGACATACAAGTAGGCATTCGGATGAGTTCTCAAAATGGTAGCGGGACATTCCGTACTGATGTTGCCACTTAGTGTCCGAGCAATGGCATCTGCCTTCGTATTTCCAGGGACCACACAATACATATACGTAGCAGATAGCAAAGCTGGAATGGTCAATGTAAGCGCCTTTTCAGGAACAGTTGAAAGTTCAGAAAAACATCCATCATTAACTTGTTGTTGTCTGCACTTCTCATCCAGTTCCACTACTTTCACCAAATCCGGATCTTGAAAATCTGCGACTGGCGGATCATTGAAAGCAAGATGTCCATTTTCCCCAATTCCAAGACAAACAATATCTATCGCCTTTTCACGCAGTAATTCCGCATAACGATTACATTCAAAATCAAAATCATTCGTGCTATTGATCAGATGAATTTCCTTAAAGGGATGGGAACTGAAAATGTGTTCCATCAAATAGTTTTGGAAGAGCTGTGGCGCCTGTTCGTCCAATCCTACATATTCATCCATATGAAATGCCGTGATTTTGCTCCAATCAATGCGTTCGTCTTCCCCTAAATAGTGAAGGACCTCATTTTGTGAAGGGGCTGCAGCAAAAATCATGCGTATATCGTCTTGTACTTCCTGCAGTTCCACTATCTTGCCAGCCACATCCCTGGCTGCTTGTCGTCCCATATCATCCCGCGTAGGAAACACGGAATATTTAAGTTGATCACACTGGTTTTCAAGTATTGGCTGTTCCAATATTATTCACCCTCTGGATTTTTTTCATTTCGTTTTTAATGGTTTTTTCGATTGTTTGTTGAAATGGGGCAGGCAAGCCGAAGTAATAGATAAACTCTTCCGATTCATATCCGCCATCGTTCAGCTGTTCCGAAGTGGGCACATAGCCAACCATGCCATTACTGTAGCCAATTGGCAGTGCGTCGGGATCATTCCTCTTCGCTTCTAGCCCATACTCCTGCACCATTTCCCCATTGAAAGCAATAAAGTGCAGATCACTCCCAATATGGAGGACCTGCATCTCCAACTCTGTAAATTCAATATCTCTCCAGACATTCTCTTTATGTGCTTTCCATGTTTCCAGCACATCTTTGGACATTTTTATTACTTGTTCCATTTCATCATCTTGTCTAAATAAAAGCGGAATCATGCGGACTTCTGCATGAAAATTCCCTTCGAGAGATAATGTTTTTCCACCACTTTCTACCGCTTTACGAACATGTCCTGCCAACTCAGTCCCCATCTTCTCCATATCTTGTAGTGACCCTCGATAAAATTCATCATCCATAATGAAAGCCGGCCTCAAATCCCCACAGCAACCTTGCAAAAAACCGATCACCGCTCCCTTATAATGCTCCGAAAGAACAGTACAACATTGTCCTGGAAATTCAGAAGAGACGACATTGGCATCTGTGGCAGTTGGATGGCACGCATAATGTACGAACATGGCTTTCACATCTTGTTTAGAATTTTCAAAAACAACTGTGGTTAGTTCCGAATCAGCAAAATCATCTCGATTCGGTTTCATCAGTACGCGGTTTCCTACTTTTTTCCGACGATTCACATTCAATTCACAAACAGAACGTACTTTCCTGCCTGTAACGATTTCTTTATTTCCAATAGCTTCTCTGACACTCAATAAAACTTTTTCTTCCAAGGATACGATGTATCGATCATCCACCAAACCCAGTAAATGTGTGAATTCCTCGCTCGTTTGCGGTCCGGAATGGGTATGGGTGGAATGAAAACAAATAGATTCACAGGATATGCCATGATCCTTTCTGATTCTCTCTTTCCATTGCCGAACCATCTTTCCGTCCCACCAAATGACATCACCGATTAGTAGTAATATGACCTGATCCTCTTGTTGGAAATAGAACGTCTTTACATACAAAGGGGAATGTTGTTTTACTGCCGGTCCCACTCGATGGGCGAATCCCGCCAAATGGACCGGTAAAAAGGGTGAAATCTCGACCTGGCTTGCACCCAATGCTACTGACATCCACATTCCCGCTTCCTATATTTATTTCAAGAGCTTTATGATTAATATGAAATTCCTCAAAATGTGAAAAGGGTCCTTGACAGGCAGTGCAACCACTTTGTTTAACGGTTTCCCTTTCCTATCACGAATCTGGATCCATTCTCTAGACGTGTTCTCCGTATTTGGGAATGTATCGAAAGTGTAAAGTGACACCTTTTCATACCAATCCAAAAATTCCTGATTACCGGTCTTCTCATACATCAGGAGCGTTGTATATAGAGCTTCGGTATGGGGCCACCAAAGCTTTGTGTCCCAAGTATCAATGATGAGTTTCTCATATGGGCTACCCTTCAGCAGTCCTGTCGGCACTCCCCCGTATTTATCCACAAAGCGCAAAAGCCCATCATCGGTTTTATCCCATCCACTCTGCAGGGCATGTAAAACAATCTTCGAACATTTTTCTAGCAACCAACCATCCTCTCTTTCCAGATATGGAAGGCTATGAATGTGAAACCACACCGATTCAATTGCATGGCCCGGATTGCTGTGTCTTGTTAATAATGTCTCAAAATTTTTCCTGTCTTTGGGGCTTAATTCCACTATACGACCGTCATCTTGCAACAGATTATCCATGATGAACGCACTGTACCCCCGACACTCCTCCGCGATTTCACGAAAGGCAGCATGACCTAAAGCTTTTGCGGTATCGGCAAGTTCCTGCGTCACATTCAATAAAATCATGTGAATGGAATGGGAAGTATACCCCACAGGTATCGGATAAGGTTCAGTTTTGAATGAACCTTCCTTGACCCGTTCCAACACACTCCGATAAACTGCATGGGCAACTCCAAAAGCATCACGGTCTTTAAATTTATGTGCATATTTATTTACGCCTAAAATGAAAAAAGCATCTGCGAAAACACTGATATCTTTTTGTTCTTCAATCATTTTCCCCTCTTTTGAAACCGCATAAAGAATATTGAAATTAGGGAGAATTGTATATTTCCTCAAAAACCCATACGTTTGAAATGCAAAATGTTTCAATTGGTCTGTATCGATCTCCAGATCATTATTGACAGCCATTTCGTACAGCTCAGAACATAGCCACAGGAACCTGCCCTGTGACCATGTATATTTATCTGTGCTGACCAACTTGGACCCATCATTTGAGAAACACGTGAAAACCCCGCCGTATTCATGATCAAAAGCTTTCTCCCAAAACGGCCAGAAATTTTCGGTTATCTCTTCTTTATAAAATTGGCTCAAAGCTGATTTATCCAGCGTCATGTCGTTGCCACCATTCTTTTTCGGAACCGTTTATTGATTCATTTCTTTCGCTAAATCATCGTCACTCAAGCTAATGGATCGAAGCATATTCTCGACTTCCGGCGAGACAGTTTTCCCTCTATTCAGTAAGCCCAATCCGATGAAGATAAGACCTGATGTAAAGACTGGTGCCCCAATTTCAATATACAATGGCCATTCCACAAAGTTCTTTGTAATGACGAACATGATGAACCCGCCGATAATGGACGAAATGGCTGCTTTGGAGTCACTATGCTTAAATGCTGGAAGTAATCCCAAGATCATCGGGATCGAAACTGGTCCAACTAATGCAGCAAACCAGGTAATGAGCAGTCCTATGACGCCTCCAAAATTGTCTGCATAAATCGCAATCACTAAAGTTACGAAAGTGAAGATAAATGTGGAAATCCGAGCGATTTTCAAAGAAGCTTGTTGATTCAATCCTTTAAATTTACTTGAAAGTACCGGTAATATATCACGTGTAATGACTGCAGATATCGTATTGGCATCCGAAGCTGTCATGGACATCGTAGCAGCGAATAAAGAAGCAACGACCAACCCGATTAATCCAGCAGGTAATAATTCCTGTGCAAGCAAACCATACGATTTAGTCGGATCTTCCAATCCCGGTAAAATAAGAGGTGCTGCCCACATTGGGAAAAATAGAATGAGCGGCCATATTAGATATAATGCAGCTGATAACAATCCCGCTTTTTTAGCTGCCTTTCCTGAAGGAAGAGAAATGTATCGTGCAGCCAAGTTCCAAGTACCGCCGTTATAGCTAAGGAACACGATAAAGACAAAGACTAAAACGTATCCCAACGAATATGGCTCATTAAAAAATTGACTGTTCGCTTCCGGTAACTCTTTCCAAATTCCTGTTATTGCGCTTATCCCGCCAAATTGGCTAAGTACAATGACAAACATGACAATCCCAGCAACTAGACCGACTACGAATTGAGCAAAATCAGTCCAAATATCCGCCCAAATTCCACCTGCTGTGATATAGAAAAGTGAAATTACACCTGATAGCATAATTCCATAAATGATCGGAATGCCTGTAAATACATTCAGCAAGATTCCAAGTGCTGCCCATTTTGCACCAACATCAAATAATTTCAGTAAAACACCGCTCCACGCAATCAGCTGCTGGGTAGGAACGTTATAACGCAGGGACAAGTATTCAGTCGGAGACTCGATATTTAATCTCGTACGCAGCTTTGACCAGCGAGGTGCCATGATATATGCGCCAAGCGTTACTGAAACCACAATCGGCAAAGCCCACCAAATATATAAATTAAAACCATGCGTATATGCCAATCCCGCGTATGCCACAAACACGGCACCGCTATACCCCGACATGTGATGCGAGATACCTGCCAGCCACCATGGAAGCTTCCCAGCTGCTACGAAGAAATCCGCTGAACCATGTACCTTTTTATACGATGAATACCCAATCACGACCATCAGCAGGAAAAACCCTGCCAAGACACTCCAATCCAGACCACTCATGTTCCATTTCCCCCTTAAATTCGTATTCCTCCAAATGAATTCGCTTACATTAAATTAAGACAATATCCTAAACCCTCCTATAAATTAGTCATAAAATATGACTAATTGGACATCAACACACCCTTTCCATAAAGTACAAGCGTTTAAGATTGCGAGGTTGATATACTGTATGTACGCTTTCAACTAATCATGCTTCAAGACAACAATAGAAAAAATCAAATTCAATCTTATAAACATAATAAAAAACCAGCAACGGTTACATTGCTGGTTTCATTTTATTAGGGCAGTGTCTTTTTTTTTGCTATTCAGACGTTACACGTTATTTTTCCGACGTGAAGGTACTTTTTTCAGACGTCAAACGCTATTTTTCCGACGTCAACCTCAATAAGTCAGACTGAGCCACCGATAAGTCATAAAATCACGACAAAAAGCTGCCACTGGAAATTCCAATGACGGCTTTTCGCATGCGCTATGAAAATAACTCAACTATTCCCCATTTAACTCACTAACAGCTGTAATCGCAGTCCCATTCAATGCCTGAGTCGCAAGCCGGTCCGCTTCGGCATTCGCTTTTCGTGGGACCAATTCGTACTCTGGGCTGATGCCGAGTTCTTGAAGTTTCGCGTCGATCCGGTCCGCCCAACCTGACAATTCTTTCTCGTATGCCGGCCAGTCCCCGCTCATCTGGTTGATGACCACCTGGGAATCGCCGATGAACTTCACTGGCAGATGATGGACACCCATCAGTTCAAGCTCCGTTATGCTCAAGTACAGTGCTGCGTATTCCGCTTCGTTATTTGAGATGAGCTCAGCTGAAGGCGCGTTCTTCCGCAGCCTGTATGACTTCCCGCTTTGCTCGTAATAGATGACGCAGCCAAGTCCCGAATTGCTGGTCGGGTGATCGAAGCCACCATCAAAGTAAACTTTGATATTATGCGGTTCGGTTTCGATGCCTTTCAAATAAGCCTTCATTTCCTTGATGGTCCACGTACTGTCGTGCTCATCGGTATACGTCACACTTTTCGTGCGCTTGGTACGCTCCAGATCTTCAGCAATAAGCATCGCCTGGCCAATCGGCATTTCATCTGTTTGAAAGACAGTCTCTGTTCCTTTAGGTGTTCTGTAGTTCCATTCGATCCGAATCTTCATCGGCAGTCCTCCTTCTACCAGAAAATAAGTGAAATTAATAATCACCATGAGTTTACCCACATTGACACTTATTCATGAAACGATTTGAATCAGAAATACTTCACTATCTCAATATATTACTGCACCTTTTAAAGCAATCCATGAATCAACCAATAAATTAGTTTGGCTTCGTCTAAACCTCCAGGTTGAAGGATAAGGGATCTAGGAAATTCCCCCGGATTATTTCTTTCTGATAGCATGCGCAGCACATGGCTATTCAGTTTTTCAGCTCGTTTCCAATAAGCACCGGTAACATCCTTTTTACTTTTTTGTTTCTCAATGGTCATTTTCAAATAATGAGCAACCGCATCGTCAACTGCTGGATTACCGGCAACAAAAGTGAGTTCAGCCTCAGAAATCATTCCAAGTCGTAAAAAGGCACTGATTAACAGCAAGTGTGCTCCCTGATGGTCAATTGGATTGACTTCAATTATCTCCTTGAACTTCTCCAATGCCTCGTCATGTCTGCCCTCGGTCATCAACCATGCACCGTATGAAAAAAGTGAGCGCAAATATGGCCTGTTCAATACAAAATTCCACGCAAGGTCGAAGCTCCTATCGAATTCTTTTGAGGCAGAGCGAATCGCTTTCAAATAGTGATTTTCTATTATCACCGGATGATCCGCTTGCTCGGTTAGCAACAAGTGAACGTCTGTCGCCTCTGGATCAATTGACGCGGCTTCATTTGCCAGCTGATTCCTTAATTCCTGCGTTTCAGCTTCATATGCCTGATAGCATAGCCACTGTACCCGTTCTGCATCATTGGCAGGTTCATACGCCTCTGTCATTTTCCCGCTCATGAACGCATTCAAGGACTCTGCTGAATCGAACGACTGCTGCTTCGTACGCATTACCATCTCCCACATGAATCTTTCCGTTCCGCGCGGATCCGTGCCCATGTCCTGCAAAATAGCAGGTGCAACAGGACGCTTCATTTGTGAATCTTTTTCAATTGCCTCCAACATAAAGTCGCCTACTTGGTCCCGATACTTCGCGACCGTTGCAGGAGACACACTGAAATAAGCACCTACCTCCTTCAACGTGGAAAAAGCGGAACCAATCAGTTGGAAATCATAGGACACTTGAATCGCCCCTGCTGCAACTGCTCCAGGATTCTTCGCCTTCACCTCATTTTCCATAAGGAAAGCACTCAACATCGGCATGACCAGTTCTTCCTTGTAACCATGGTCTGCTAAATATTGCTGCACCAAGTCAAGGACGCTCAGCTGGAAAGGAGTAAAGTTGAATAAATGATCATTTTGCCCAAACAACCGATACATTTTGAGGAAATCCAATTGACCGGACTTCATTTCTTCCCGCAGCTGTTCGACCAGATCGGTACGACTTCCGGGTATGAAAAGAACGCCGCTTGTCCCATAAAGTCCATTTTCGCCGTGGCGAGGATCTTGCAACACCAGTCCGAACATC
>Ga0209013_10002398_pt1 | contig 16988 bp, 14 predicted proteins | sample Cruoilmetagenom2_FD_187291 | JGI IMG/M metagenome (GOLD analysis project Ga0209013, IMG submission 187291) | Oil polluted marine microbial communities from Coal Oil Point, Santa Barbara, California, USA - Sample 2 (SPAdes) (version 2) | ecosystem: Environmental > Aquatic > Marine > Oil seeps ...
CTGCCGCGGCCTTAGAGGCCGTCGCCAACCTAAACCCAACGGTTGTGGTGACGGGAGGATCACGCGGTATTGGACTCGCGCTGGCGCGGCGCTTTGCCAAGGCTGGGTATGATGTTGCGATCCTTGCGCGCAACTACGGTGCCTTGCAGAAAGCCGCAGAAGCAGTTGAGCGCGACTACGGTGTTAAAGCCCAGGCGATCTCCATCGACATCACCGACCCAGACGCACCCCGGAGCCTGGACACGCAATTGGCTAAACGCGGTTACTATCTGGACATCTTGGTCAATTCGGCGGGCCTCGGCCTATCGGGGCGCTTTGAAACCCACGACGAGAGCGCGGTCGTGGATCTCCTCGATCTCAACGTAAGGGCCCTGACGCGATTGATGCATCACGCTCTGCCGGCCATGCTGGCACGCGGTCGTGGAGGCATTCTCAACGTTGCATCTCTCGGTGGGCTCGCTGCGGGGCCTTACCAAGCGGCCTATTACGCGAGCAAGGCCTACGTGATCTCGCTTACCGAGGCGGCAGCCTGGGAGAACGCCGGCGAAGGCGTCCGGCTAACAGTCCTTGCGCCGGGGCCCGTCGACACCTCCTTTCACGAGGCCATGGGCGCGGAGTCCTCATTCTACCGGCTGCTACTCCCAGCGCTCAGCACTGAGCACACCGCCAATTCAGCCTATCGCGGTTACGTTCTGGGCCGTTGCCTGGTCGTGCCAGGAGTCACCAACTCGATCATGGCTATCGCCCTGCGCATTCTCCCCCATACCTTGCTTCTACCAGTAATCGGCTGGCTGCTTCGCCCGCGCGGGGAGCTTCCACACGAGAATGACGGCAAACGCTGATGCGGCCATCGCCCAGATGCCGCGTTTGCTTTGTAGCAACCCTTTTCCGCTTAGGTTGGAGGGAGCGCCGTGAATTGGTTCCTGCGTATCCGGCGCTGTTGGCCCGGTGGCGCGCCGGCGAGTTCTTGAAACTCGCTTAGCGCGCTACCGTGTCGGCCACAGATTAGGGGCGCAATTCGACATTCACTTTTTATGCGAAGCAGGCACCGAGCCGCAGTCCTAGTATTTAGTGGACCTCGGTCGTCTACACCCTATTGCACAAGCAGCCTAGACAGCAGCGCCTGTACGCCCTAAACGGCCGAGTGCCCTTACGGCTGGCGATGCAAAGTTCTTAGACCGTCCGCCATCACATCTCCTGCCTAGCCGCAATCCCGATCGAGAAGCGCAATGGCCAAAAATATGAGCCCCTTACCGCCATATGGTCTCGACCTTGCGCCGATCGGCAATGGACGCGTGGCAGCACTTGTCAATTCTCAAGGGCGCATCGTCTGGTGGTGCTTTCCCCGCCTCGACTCCGACCCCGTCTTCTCGCGCTTGCTCTCGGGCGATGACGAAAAGGGGTTTTGCGATGTTGTTCTCGACGGGCAAGCGTCGGCAGACTCGGCCTACGTGCGTAACACGGCAATCATTCAGACGATCCTCGAAGATGCCGGCGGCAATGCCGTCAAGATCACGGATTTCGCCCCGCGCTTTATGCGATATGAGCGTGCATTCCATCCGGCGCAGATTCTGCGCCGCATTGAGCCAATTCGTGGCGTGCCGCGCGTCACCATCCGGCTGCGGCCGACCTTTGATTACGGAAAGCCAAGCGACTGCCAAGCCATCGGTTCTAATCACATGCGCTTCGAGGGTGGTGCGAACGTCCTGCGGCTTACCAGCGACGCACCGCTGTCTTATATCGCCCACGAAACACCGTTTGCTCTGACGCGGCCTGTGACGCTCATTCTCGGGCCCGACGAGCCACTTCAGGCAGCAGTCGATACGGTTTCGCGCGAATTTCTTGAGCTCACTCGTGATTACTGGCGCCTTTGGGTGCGCGGCCTCGGCACACCTCTGGAATGGCAGTCGGCGACCATTCGAGCAGCGATCACCTTGAGACTGTGCCACTTCGAGGAGACCGGGGCGATAATTGCCGCGCATACGACGTCAATACCCGAAGCACCCGGGACGCAGCGTAACTGGGATTACCGGTTCTGTTGGCTGCGGGACGCTTATTTCGTCGTCCGCGCGCTTAATCGCTTGAGCGCAACAGAAACGATGGAATCATACCTTAATTTCATCGCGACCATTGCCGGCGATGTCGAACGGTCGTTGCGCCCAGTGTACGGCATTATTCACGACGAGCCGCTGGAGGAGCGCTTCGCCACCGACCTCGCCGGCTTCCAAAGCATGAGCCCGGTGCGAATCGGAAATCAGGCCGCCGAACAATTGCAGCACGACGCCTATGGCAGTGTGGTACTCGCGATTTCTCAGATGTTCATCGACGAGCGGCTGCCAAGAATGGGTAACGAGTTTTTGTTCCGCCGCATGGAGCAGCTGGGGCATCAGGCAAGACGCTTGTACCTTGAACCTGATGCTGGCCCGTGGGAGTACCGAGGACGTCAACACATTCACACACATTCGGCAACAATGTGCTGGGTAGCGTGCGACCGCCTTGCCCGTGTTGCAAGTTTGTTGGGGCTAAGAGACCGCGCTGCATACTGGATGGGGCACGCCGAAAAACTGCGTAACGTCATCCTAAAGCGCGCATGGAGCGAACGGTTAGGAGCAATTGCTGGCGCGCTTGATCATGATGAGCTGGACGCTAGCGTTCTACTGCTGCCGGACCTCGGCCTTTTGCCAGCGACCGACGAACGTTTCCGCAAGACCTGCGCCGTCATTGGCAGGGAATTGAACCGCAACGGCTTCATCATGCGGTATACGGCGGAGGATGATTTTGGCGCACCGGAGACCGCGTTCCTGGTGTGTCAGTTCTGGTATGCGGACGCACTTGCGTCTATCGGCGAACGGGAGAAAGCACGGGAAATCTTCACGGATATCCTGTCACGGCGGAATTCATTTGGAGTCCTGAGCGAGGACATTCATCCCGAAACGGGCCAGCTATGGGGAAACGTGCCGCAGACGTACTGCATGGCTGGGATTATCAATACTGGGATCATGGTGTCTCGCAGCTGGGAGGAGGCGTGGTCTACACCTCAAGACGGCGCGGCATAGCCTGAAAGTGGCACTGGATAGCTTGCGCCGACCACTATAAGAACTGATTAAATGTTTGATCGATAAAGAGATTGCGATTTCGCCCGCTCCGCGACGAGAACTGCTATAGTGCACGCCGATACGCGACAGGAGTGTCATGGGTCGGATTGTACTGGCCTCAAACCGGGTCGTTGACCTTAACAAGGCGGCGCAAGCTGGTGGTGTTGCCATCGCCATCGCCGACTTGCTGCGCACGCGCCCTGGCTTGTGGCTCGGGTGGAGCGGCAAGATCGTCGACAAGGGCGAGGACGCGCACGCCGCGCCGCATGTGGTCGAAGATGGCACGACCACCATCGTCACCCTCCCGCTCAGCTCCCGCGAATACAAGGATTACTATCTCGGGTATGCCAACGGCGTGCTCTGGCCCGTGTTCCACTCACGCCTGGACTTGGCCCAGTTCGAGGCCGGTTATTACAACCGCTACTTGGAAGTAAACCGGCGCTTCGCGCGGGCGCTGCAGCCTCTGTTGAGACCTGACGATACGATTTGGGTACACGACTATCACATGATCCCGCTGGGATTGGAGTTGCGCAGGCTCGGTGTGCAAAATCCGATTGGGTTCTTTCTGCACATCCCGGTGCCTGGCGCGCAGATATTCCTGGCAATCCCTGAATCCAAAGAGCTTGCCCGAGGCCTTGCGGCCTACGATCTCGTCGGCTTGCAAACGCGTGTTGACGTCACCAATCTCGACCATTTCTTCCTCGACGGCGGATTGGGGCAGGTTACGGAGGACGGCCGGATCAAGGCCTTTGATCGAGAACTTTTGACGGCGAGCTTCCCTGTCGGGATTGATATGGATTCCTTCCTCGCCTCCAGACCTAAAAAAAGCCGCGAAGAGCCCCCCTCCACCACACGCCTGATCGGAGTCGACCGGCTCGACTACACAAAAGGGCTGCCGCAGAAGTTCCGCGCATTTGGGCGCTTCCTGGAGAAGCACCCCGAATACCGCCGCCAAGTTAATCTTTCGCAATTCGCGCCGCCGACCCGCGAAAGTGTGGTTGCTTACTCCGACATCCGCAAAGAACTAGAAACGCTATCGGGAACGATAAACGGAAAGTTTGGCGAGCTGGATTGGGTGCCAATCCAGTACATCCACCGCTCGACGCCGCGCCGGATGCTTGTCGACATCTTTCGCAATTCTCGCGTCGGCTTCGTCACGCCACTACGTGACGGCATGAACCTCGTGGCAAAGGAATATGTAGCAGCTCAAGACCCGAACGATCCAGGCGTTCTAATCCTATCGCGTTTTGCCGGCGCGGCCGAGCAACTAACCGAGGCACTCATTGTCAATCCCTACAACGTCGAAGAGATGGCGGACGCGATCAAGGTAGCGCTCGACATGGACCTGCAAGAGCGCAAGGACCGCAATGACGCTCTCGTGGCTGCAATTCGGACACAAGATACATTCGATTGGTGCCGAACTTTCCTCAACACTTTGGAGAGCGTCCACGATCGCGAGGCGCGTGCCTCGGGTGGACCAGCATCAGACGCACTGCTAGAAGCGCAAGACGCGCAGCAGCTCGTGCCCGCACGCCCGCGTGCAAGCTAGGGCTGATACCGCGCGATCTTGCCAATTGCAGCATTGCACTGCCGACCGGCAACCGTCCGCCCCAGCTTATTCGTGAATTCCCGCATGTAAGGCCCATATTCCCATAATAGGCAGCACCCCGGCGTCTGCGTGTCGGGCAGCTGCCCACGTGCATTAAGATCCTACATAACGTCGCCGGCTTCGCCGGTGGCGACCGGCAATGAGACTAGGATATGGCAAGGCATTTTAAGGACAGCGCGTCGTGCTGCATGTGAGTAGACAATGAAAGCACTCACTGTCGGCGGCGCCACGATCGATACAATCGCCATCATAGAAAGCGATCACATCGAGCGAATGTCGATGTTGAATGCAGAAAGCTCGTTTCTGCTGCTGGAAGAAGGCCGCAAGACGGAAGCACTCGACATTTCCATGCATTGCGGCGGCGGGGCCGTGAACACGTCAATCGCGCTTGCTCGGTTAGGTCTTGACGTCGCGGCCATGGTGAAGGTCGGGCTCGATGAGCGCGCAGAGGCGGTGGTAGCGCGACTGTTGGAAGAGGGTGTGTCACCACGTTGGGTGGCCCGCGAGGCGCGCGCGCCAACGGGCGGCTCGGTGCTCGTCTCCTCTCATGAGCGCAACGCTGCAGTTTTTACGTTTCGCGGCGCCAACGGGCTCCTGGACCCGAGTGATCTGCACGAGGATGCATTTGCCGTCGATCTTGTCTACGTCTCCCACCTTTCGAACAAATCAGCAGACTGCTTTCCATTGATCATCAAGAAGGCGAAAGCGCATAACGCACTCATCGCGGTCAACCCGGGCGTGCGGCAACTTTCGGCACGCGGCGATCCCGTGCACGAATGCCTTCCGCACGTCGACATTCTTGCAATCAACCGCGCAGAAGCTGACGTCATGGTCACAAGCCTCGTTGCACAGTTCGGCGAGGGCGGCCCGGCGCTGGTATTGGAGAATGGCGAGCAGCCCCCGCCACTTGCGACACGCGGGCTCGCCAGCGGTGGTTTTGAGATGAGCTTGCCGAAGTTTTTTGGCGCTCTGCGTCAATTGGGCACGAAACACACCCTTCTGACCGATGGTCTTGGCGGAGCATTCGTCTGTCACAAGGATGAAATTCTTTTTTGCCCGGCACTTGACGCCGAGGTGGCAGGCACGGCCGGCGCCGGCGACGCCTTCGCAGCAAGTTTTGCCGCATTTCTCGCGCTTGGTCAGAGCGGCGAGGCGGCACTCAAGGCTGCGACGGTCAACGCAGCCAGCGTAGTTTCTCATGTCGACACGCAGACGGGGCTTATGACGCTGCAGGCGATCGAGGAGCGTCTCGGGGACGCGCCCGATTTTTCGGTCCGCAGATGGCGGCTATAATCCAATGTTATTACAAAGGCCGCAAACGGCAGTGACATCGTTTCGGGTATGCAGAAGGAGAACGGCTTGCAGCAGGCAGATCGGGCCACGATAGGAGGAGCTCGACCCAGCTCCATTCTTGCCGACACCTCAATCAAGTACGCGCTGTTTCTCGATGTCGATGGAACGCTTCTCGACATTGCGGTAACGCCCGACGCCGTCGTGGTGCCGGCGGAGCTTGCTCCGCTCCTCGGTCGCTTGTCGGAACGCCTCGAAGGCGCACTTGCTATCATCACCGGTCGTCGTTTGAAGGATATCGACACCTTGCTTGCACCTGAAAAGATCGTGGGTGCTGGCATTCATGGGGCGGAGCTGCGCACCGCGCCCGGAGGCGTGATCAAGCCCGTCGCGGCGCCGATCCCGGACGCACTGGTTGCCGATCTGATGGGGATGGCACAAGGCTGGCCTGGAGTTTTCGTTGAGTCCAAGGGGCCAGGCCTCGCCATTCACTACCGCCAGGCACCTGCCCTGAAATCCGAAATCGAGGCCGCGCTGAGAAGTCATCTTAAACCTCACACAAAGGAACTTGTCGTTCTTCCGGGCAAAAAGCTGTTTGAAGTTGTTCCCGCCGGCTACTCCAAGGGGAAAGTGCTGACGACCCTTGCAGCGCTTCCATCCTTTCGTGGTCGCGTGCCGATCATGATCGGTGATGACGTGGGTGATGAACCGGCATTCGCCGCAGCCGAGCAGATGGGCGGCCATGCATTGAAGGTCGCGGGTGAGCATTTCGGCCACAACAACGTAGACCTAGAGGGGCCAGCCGGTGTTCTCGCGTGGCTCCAAGGGCTTTCTAAGCGGCTGGAAGCTTAAGCCTAGGCTCCTTGCGTACTGCATCGAGCCGGCGCGGCCAGTGCATCCGCCGGTGCGAGCCGGCAATCAGGGGAATAGTCAGGAGCCGCGGACGGCAAAGACCCCGCGGCGGGGCGCAAAGAAGAACGTCAACAGGAACACGAAAGCCTGAATCAATACGATGCAGGGACCTGTGGCGCCGTCTATGTGAAAGCTGACAATCGTGCCGACCACGCTAGACCCGATAGCGACGACCGCGGCGATAACCAGCATGCGTTCAAAGCGGTCGGTTAGCAGAAACGCGATAGCACCGGGCGCAACGAGCATGGCTACGACGAGAATAATGCCGACGGCCTTTAACGACGCTACTATTGTCAGCGCCAGCAATATCAAAAGCGCATAGTGAATCACGCCCACCGGCAAACCGATTGCACGTGCATGCTGCGGGTCGAAGCAATACAGCAGTAAGTCGCGGCGTTTGGCGAGCACAGCCAGCAGCGTCCCGCCCGCGACAATACCCGTCTGGACGAGGTCACTTGCGGTGATACCCAGCATGTTGCCGAATAGAATGTGGTTGAGGTGTTGATCTGTCTCCACCTTGGTAAAAAGCACCAGCCCAAAGCCGAACATACCCGAGAACACAATGCCCATGACGGTGTCCTCTTTGACGCGGCTGTTGTCCTTCAAATAGCCGGTTAGCACTGCACACAAGAGACCGGCAACAAAGGCACCGACCGCTAGTGGAAGACCGAGAACAAAGGCAATCACAATGCCGGGAAGTACGGCATGAGAGACAGCGTCGCCCATAAGCGCCCAGCCCTTGAGCACCAGATAACAAGACAGCACGGAGCAAACGGCGCCGATAAAGATGGCCGCCACTAGTGCGCGCTGCATAAAACCATAGCTGAGCGGTTCCGCGACGTAATCCCAAATGGCCATCATAGTGCAGGCTCGGCGCGCGCAGCTGCCCGACGCCGCGCGGCGATACGCCCGTGTTTCGGGGCGAAGTAAAAGGCAGCGAGGAACAGCAGTGTCTGCAGCGTGACGATGACGCCCCCCGTAGCGCCATCAAGAAAGTAGCTGACATAAGCGCCGACGAAGCTGGTCGTTGCCCCGAATGCGACGCTCAAAACGAGCAACCGCCCAAAGCGATCGGTAAGCAGGTAGGCGGTCGCACCCGGCGTAACCACCATCGCAATGACAAGACAAGCGCCGACCGTCTGGAGAGCCGCAACAGTGCAAGCGGCCAGAAGCGTGAAAAACAAGATTTTTAGTGCCCAAGGGTTGAGACCAACGGTGCGCGCGTGGCTTTCGTTGAAGAATACGACCATCAAGTCGCGCCACTTGAGAATGAGGATCGTCAGCGATACGCCCGCGATGATCACCACCTGCCATACGTCCTCATCCGAAATACCAAGAATGTTGCCGAGCGCAATCGTTTGAATGTTGACTGCTGTTGGATTGATGGAGGCCATCAACAAGCCGGCCGCAAAAAATGACGTGAATACGAGCCCTATGATGGCATCCTCGCGCAAGCGTGTGCGCTGCTTGACGACTATCATGCCGATCGCGGCGAGCAAGCCAGCAAAAAACGCTCCCGTTGCATAAGGCACTTTAAGTAGATACGCCCCGGCAACGCCGGGAACGACCGCGTGGCCAAGCGCATCACCCATCAGCGACCAGCCTTTTAGCATCAGGTAAGCCGACAGGAAGGCGCAGACACCGCCGACCAGTGCGCTGACAAACATCGCTTTCAGCATGTAGTCGTAAGCGAAGGGAACCAGGAGTTCGCTCACGATTCGTCCTCGCGATTCTTGCGGCGCAACGGTTCTTCGTCGCTGCGTTCATCGCCATAGAACACCACCGGGCGTTCATCATCGGAGAGAACGGTGACCCTGCGCCGGTCTTCATCAGCATGCAGTTCACCCCCCTCCAGACGGAAGTGACGCAAGACGCCACCGAAAGCGTGCTCCAGGTTTTTCTGCGTGAAGGTTCGCGCGGTCGGGCCGGCAGCCAAAACCAGCTGATTGAGCAAGACGACGTGGTCGCAGAAATCAGGCACGCTGCCAAGGTTATGAGTGGAGACGAGCATAAGATGGCCGCTCTCGCGCAATTGGCGCAGGAGATCGACGATCGCTACCTCCGTCTTGACGTCGACACCGGTGAAGGGTTCGTCAAGCAGGATGATGCGGCCCTCTTGCGCAAGAGCGCGCGCCAAGAACACGCGCTTTTTCTGGCCACCGGAAAGCTCACCAATCTGGTGATGGCGGTAGGTGCTCATGCCGACCCGCTCCAACGCTTGATCGACTTTGCGTTTGTCCTGCGCCGAGGGAATGCGCAAGAAATTCATGTGTCCGTAGCGGCCCATCATCACGACATCCTCGACGAGGACGGGAAAGTTCCAGTCGACTTCCTCGCTCTGCGGAACATAGGCGACATAGCCGCGTTTGAGCGCTTCAGCTGCCGGCAGCCCCGCGATACGCACTTCGCCGTGGCGGGGAGTGACGAACCCCATGATGGCCTTGAATAAGGTAGACTTGCCGCTACCGTTGATCCCAACGAGACCGCAGATTGTGCCGGGACCTAACTCAAACGACGCATCGCGCAGGGCAACGACGCCGTTGGGATAAGCAACGGTTACATTTTGCACCGACAATGACGGGGCAAACTTTGCCGTCGCCATACTCGATCTTAGGCCTTCTGCAGAAGCGAGGCTCATGTGCCGAAACCTTTGGCGATGGTGGCGACCGTTACCTGAAGCAAATCGAGGAAAGAGGGCACAGGCCCGCCCACCTCACTCAACGAATCCACGTAGAGCACCCCACCGTAGCGCGCACCAGTCTCCTTGGCGACCTGGCGCGCAGGCTTATCGGAAACCGTACTTTCGCTAAAAACGACGGGAATTTTATTGTTGCGCACCTCGTCAATGACATAGCGAACTTGGCGCGGCGTACCCATTTGATCAGCGTTGATCGGCCAAAGATAGAGCTCGCGCATGCTATAGTCTCGGGCGAGATAGCTGAACGCGCCTTCGCTGGTGACAAGGTACCGCTGCGCTTTAGGGATCGCGGACAGGCGCTTGCGCAGCGGCGCGTCCATCGCTTCGATTTTTTCCGTATAGGCCGCAGCATTGGCGTTGTAGGTTTCAGCGTTGTCGGGATCGTGCTTCACCAAAGCTTTGCGGATATTCTCAACATAGATGACCGCGTTCGCCGGTGACATCCACGCATGCGGATTGGGACGGCCCGTGTAGGGGCCCTCGCCTATGCCCATCGGCTCGATGCCCTCGCTGACGACGACGCTTGGCACGTCCTTCACGTTGTTGAAGAACCTCTCGAACCACCGCTCAAGGTTCATGCCATTCCAGATAACCAGGTCGGCCTGCTGCGCCTTAACGATGTCGCGGGGCGTCGGCTGATAATCGTGAATCTCGGCGCCGGGCTTGGTAATCGAATCGACGATAGCAGCGTCACCGGCAACATTTTGTGCGATGTCCTGAATGACCGTGAAGGTCGTCACCACGCGAATGGGCTTCCTAGCCCCCGCAGCCTCGGCGGCGTGCACTGGCGATACGACGAGCGCGGCTGTCATGGCCGCGAATGCAATTGTCACTTGCCAAAAATTTTCGCGCGTTGAGCACAGCATTCCGCCTCCGGGGATCGGCGCGCCACAGGATTCGGGCCGCCAGCGTCTCAATTAAACAGGCCTTGTTGCAAATGATTTTCAACTGCAGAAGTAGCTATTGCATCTTTCACAGTCAAGACATCGGCAAACTAGCCGCTTCCACCGGGAGCGCAAAGAAACCGTCGCCCTAGGCGCAAAAAACGATCTGAGTGCATTCTGGGTTGGGCCGGAAAACTCGGAAACGGTTGCATCGGAACGGCAAGTTGGACGCCCCTGCCATTCTCAGGAAAGCCAGGAACATACATTCTCCTGACCCTAGCCGTCTGACGCCTCGTCACGTGAAAAATATTTTGCATGGATGCCCAATGTCATCGCAATCGCCGACACTTCAGCGGTGGCAAACCTAACTCCAACGGCTCTTGATGCAATCGGGACCGCGCTCGGATCATAAGACTTGTGGCAGCTGCTTTCCCTCTGCCTGTCGAAATCAAACTTGATACCAACGTTGCAGCGTGACAAAGTGTCTGAGCATGCGGCGGCGTCCAACGTCGGAAATATGGCCCGCTAACTGTACGAGCGAGAGCCAAACTTGAACTTGACGGACTACCGGCCGCACGCCTTGCCGCAGAACTGCAATCTCTCATCGACGGTACCTTGATCCATCCCCGCTCTGATGGATGGGTCCGTTAACGAGGCTCCTTTCACACGGGAGTACTGCCCCGAGGTTGCTGAGTGGAAGGCAGAGCTTGCACGCGCGCTGCCCAGCTCGAGACGACGACACGTATCGCACCGCTATGCCAAAAAAGCCGGAAAACCCGCCACGGCTAGGCGCTACAAAAAGATGCGGGCGCAAGAGAAAACGGGGACCACAAGACAACATACAATAGTGGTTTTCTGTTAGCAGAAACGCGTTGATAGCAATGCGCTTCACAACCCCGATGCGCGTCTGCGCTGATGATCACCATCCCGCTCCGCCGCAAGATGGGACCAGCGATCAAACCGCCGCCCGGGGCGTCCAAAAGGATGGCCGACGCGCTCGATGAAACGGTTGCGCGCCTGGCTGGCTCTCAGGACATGTAGCCACTGTAGCTATTCACACGACGACGCATTCGCAACGGCCGGGACGTCCCCGCAAATTTTTCCTCCCTCGAAGATTAACGAATACTGCAAGACCCCTTCAGAAAGGGTTCAGCCGCAGCTATGTTTAATGGCCCTCATCAAAGGCAAGGGATACCGGGATCAAACGGAACTCAAACCGAGGAGGGGAGCTCATACAAATGACCATATGGCGCTCGCTCGCATCGATGACGGTCGTTACGGCACTGGCCACCTCCGCCATTTCCCAAGCACTGAAGAGCCTGGATCGAGGGTGTGGTGATCTGTAAAAGCCAAATGTCTGCTGCAGGAGTTTTCTTGTGTGCCTCACTGCTTGGAGCAAACCTCACTGAGGCTCACGCGCAATCGAGCGCTTCTCATGGATGTGTGCGGGCGCCCACCTCATCTCTTACCCTCAACATCAAAGACAAAGGAGCAAAGGGCGACGGCCGCGAAGATGACACGGCTGCGATTCAGGCTGCGATCGATGAGATTGCCGGCACAGGAGGGACTGTACTTGTCCCCAAGGGCACATACATGGTCGACGCCGTGGGCAAAGGTCGCCTCGCGCTCAAAAGCAATATGACGCTCAAGATCTCTAAGGGCGCGACTCTCAAGGCAATACCCAACAGCTCGCGGCACTACTCCATTCTCACTATTGCGGGCGCATCCAATGTAACGGTGGTTGGGGGAACGCTTGTGGGCGACCGACATGAGCATGTAGGTCAAACGGGAGAATGGGGGATGGGCATACGCATTGATCGCGGTGCCAGTCACGTCACTATTAGCGGAGTGGTCTCAAAGAACATGTGGGGTGACGGCTTCTACGTCGATGACGCTAAGGACGTGAAGTTTTGTTCGGTCATCGCCGACAACAATCGCCGGCAGGGCTTATCGATCATTGGAGTAGACGGATTGTTCGTGACCGACTCAGTCTTCAAGAATACACGGGGAACCCGCCCTAGTGCTGGGATCGACCTTGAGCCAGATAAAACAGCTCAAAAAATCAAGAATGTGCGAATACAAAACTCGAAGTTTCTCGACAACGCTCATGTCGGTATTCTTGTTACCGGAGGGATCGCCCCCCTTGAGAAAATTGAGATCACGAACAATCTGTTCAGCGGAAATCGCCCAATTAAAATCAAGAATGTTTGGTCTGTGCGTGGCCTGTCCATCTGTCGCAACCGACAGATTGCATATCAATCGTGGCTGACCACTTGGCTCTCTCCCTTTGCCACTCGCAGGAAAGTTATCGTCGCTCAAAGCGACTGTCGGGATCGCCGCCTTGTAGTCTATAGATGATAATGCGGCGAAGGACGTCGCACATTTCATCATTAGCGACCATGGGTCGACCGACCCGAAACTGCTCCATCTCCCATAGGGGGCCGGTGCAAAAGCATCGCCGGGGTGTCGGAGAGCACGTTTGCAGCGCTCAATGGAACCGGACCTCCAGATAGAGCACCGTAGCGGCGCCTACGGCGTTGCTCTAGGCACCTGCTGGGCGACTGACATCGTGCCTAGTGAATGAAATCGCGGAATGTACCGGCCAAAGCTTTGGCGTTGCCGGAACGCCACGATTCACTTGCACGCACATGGCAGCGGCGATTTTTCGACACGTTTGTGAGGCTTTCCTGATAAGCGATACACCTGAGCTTAGGGGGAAAGACTGCGCAAATGGCCCGCGGCGCGGATCACTTAAATGCTGTTGCTGAAAGGTTAGGACGGTCTTCCGCGCACGGGAGCTCTCAGCTGGTCGCGCCCGCTAGGTCTTGCGCTGGCGCGTCAAGTGGGATGCGGCTGCTCAGTTTTCTGGCGTGGGCGGGAGCTCTGCTGGTGATTATCGCATTCAACTACTATGCGATTGAGCAACTCCGCGTTCGGGATGGCCGTCTTATGACTCGGGTTATGGGCAGGGAGAATGGCCAGCTGGAAATCGCTCAACTCATGGCACTGGTGTCGTCGATTGCGCTCTTTTGGTTTGCGGGGCTAAGAGGTTCGGGCGCCGTCAGGGTGGGAGGTGCATTGCTCGCGATGATGGGAGCCATTGCGCTCACGCGTGAGGTCGACTTTAGGGACATAAGCAACGGAAGTGCTTGGTTCGACTGGCTCTTGGCGCACAAGTTGCCAGACGTCGTTGCCGTTTTTTTGGGCCTCGCTGTGGTTCTTTATCTATTCCTACAACAACGATATTATTGGGGCATGTTGCGACTTGGCCTGAGGTGGCAAGCGTGGCCTTGCGCGGCGTCTGTTTTTTTACTGGTGACTGGGCAGATTTATATCGAATCTCTCCCAGCTCATTCTGACGTGCACTTCTGGGATCTGCGCTTCTGGGAAGAATTGGTAGAAGCGAATGGTTACTTCCTGTTAGCGCTGGCAGCCTGGCAGCATTCGCGCCTCATTGGCGACCCAGAGTTCGATGCGCCCGTAAAGGCATCAAGGTAGCCCCGCTGAATTAGACTAAGTGCCGATAGCGGACAATAACCAGCCGCCAGAGAAGCAACAGGGGCTTTGCTTTCTGCGGACTAACCAATCAGTTTGATAGAGATCAAAGTTCGGGGCTGCTGTTCGGACGAGGGTCATTCGACATGAACCAAGGTCTCACCACTCGTTGCAGGAGGAGTACATGCGTAAGGAACTTGTGAGAGTACTGGCTGTGGCGGCAGCGTTGCAGGGCGCCGTCATATCCCAAGAGGCCATCGCCGAAGAACCAACACCTGGCTACAACACCAAGATCCCGGAATCGATTATGACCCCGGACAAGGTGGAGACGAGGGTCGGCACCCTTGAATTCTTCGACGGGATACCCACCGAGAAGACAGCCGCGCTGCTCTACGACAACCTCGACTACATTCGCGGCGTCGAGACCTTTCTCAGCGGTATGCCCGCCGCGAATCTGGAGGCGTTCCGGCGCGGCCAGGCAACCCTTGGCGCCAAGGACTACAACCAGGTCCTGATCTTCGATCAGCTGATGGACAGCAATTCCCTGTTTCTCACCGGCAATACGGACACGGTTTATGTCAGCGTTTTTCTCGACCTCAAGAAGGACGGCCCGATGGTGATCGAGATCCCGCCTGGGACCGGTCCGGGGACGGTCAACGACGCCTTCTTCCGCTTCGTGATTGACACGGGCCCTCCAGGTCCCGATGCGGGCAAGGGTGGCAAGTACGTGATTTTCCCTCCAGATAGGATCCCCCTTCAGGGCGAGGTCCCCGAGGGATATCACGTCGCCAAGTCAACCAGCTGGGTGAACTGGTTCATCGCGCGCGGCTTCCTCAAAGATGGCAAGCCCGATTTCTCCAGCAAGTTGTTCAGGGAAGGCCTGAAAATCTATCCCCTCTCCAAGGCGGCGAACCCGCCAAAGATGGAGTTCATCAACGCTTCTAATAGGGCATTCAACACCGTTCATTCCTCTGACTACAGCTTTTATGAAGAGCTCTATACCGTCATCGATCGCGAGCCGATCGAAATGCTTGAGCCCCAGTTGCGCGGAATCTTTGCGTCCATTGGTATCCAGAAGGGCAAGCCTTTTTCCCCCGATGCGCGGATGAAGAAGATCCTGACCAGAGCCGCCGAGGTGGCCAACGCGACGGCACGAAGCATGCTCTGGTACGAGCGCGACAAATCCAATTTCCTGTACGAAGGCAGCTATTGGAAACGAGGCTTTCCCGGCGGGAGCTATAAGTTCCTTAAGGATGAGGGCGAGGGCGGCCGAAATCTTGATGCGCGTGCCATGTATTTTTACTTTGCGACGGTCAACACGCCGGCAATAACCTGGAAGCTAATTGGCAAGGGATCGCAATACGCCTGGGGCTATCTGGACGCCAATGGCGACTATCTGGACGGAAGCAAGAACTACAAAATGAACCTTCCCAAGGACCCGCCCGCCAAGAAGTTCATATCGATCGTGCTCTACGATCCCCAAACCCGCTCCCAACTCCAGACCAGCCAGCCGTTCCCCAGCTACAACAGCGAGAAGCACAAGGGCAAAGTGGCAGTGAACGACGACGGGTCGATCGATCTCTACTTCGGCCCCAAGGCACCCAAGGGGAAAGAAGCGAACTGGATCCAGACGGCTCCCAAGAAGGGCTGGTTTACCCTCTTGCGTCTCTACAGCCCAACTGAGGCGTGGTTCGACAAGACTTGGCGACCCGGTGAGATCGAACTGGTGAAGTAAATTAGAAATTTGGGGGGCGGCCGCATGGGCCGCTCCCGACCAAGCCCCCACCAGAAGAGCGAAAGCTCCTGCCGGGCAAATGAATATCAATGTCCGCTTTACCCCCGAAAGCGGACATTCTCGGAGGCGAATTGGATGTCCGCTAAGTGCCATAAGCGGACATCCCATGCCTTTCGGAGCAGACTGCAGTATCTTCCTCAATCGTTTCGTGCGCGACGACATCGCCGAGCGTTTGGCGAGAGATGCTGCTAGCGTGCTAGAGCTCGAATGCCGCTGCTGGATGATCAATGCCTAGGTCCTTTCGTTTGGTATCCTTCAACATCCTTGAGGGCTTCCGCCCAATATCGGCCTCTTCTTCCGAGCGGCGGCTGATTGATCGCGACCGCGCCGGCGCCGCTCGGGCTGTCGTCGCAGGCCTCGCTCCCGACATCCTCGTCCTTAACGAGGCGTTGTTCTGCCGGCAGCATGCGGGCCGAACTGTCGATTATGGACGTGTGTTCGACTTCCCCTTTCAGTCAGTCTCGCTCTATGACGACGCATGGGGCAATGCCATTCTGAGCCGCTGCCCGATCGTCAAATCGCAGGAAATGCGGATCTATAATCGCGGTGGCCTGGTTGCGACCATTAAGACGTCGGAAGGTCAATTGATAGTTGCGTCATATCATCCGCATCCGGGGCGCTATCCCGAAAATAAGGCGCTGGATTTTGCCCGATTGGTCGAAGGTCTAACTGGTCCTGTGATCGTCTGCGGAGATCTCAACTGCATCAGTCCAGAAGATCACACTGATCGCCATCAACTGATCGAAGCCTTTCGAAGTTTCTCGCCGAACCCAGAGGCCGCGGTGGGTCAGTTCGTTAAAAGTGGCAAGCAGGTATTCAGTACTCTGGGAAAACTCGGGTTCGAGGACGCTGTTCCACCACTGGGGCGCCGCTATTCGATCCCGACCGATCTCATCAATCAGGACAAGAGCTCAGCAATGCGCATCGATCACGTTCTAGCGAATGATGCCATCGAGGTTGTCGCCGGTGAAGTCGTGCAGAATGCCGCCAGCAACCGCGCTAGCGACCATCATCCGGTCATGGTGGAATTTCGAATTCGCGGCGAGCGGTCACCGCTTCCCACGTAGCTGCGGAGAGGGTAGCGCTTTCGGCGTCCCGTTCTTGCGGCGATAGTTCCAGCGTTGCCGATGTCCGCTTTACCCCCGAAAGCGGACATTCTTAGAGGCGACATTCATGTCCGCTAAGTGCCAAAAGCGGACATTGCAGCCCT
>Ga0209013_10002399_pt1 | contig 16987 bp, 20 predicted proteins | sample Cruoilmetagenom2_FD_187291 | JGI IMG/M metagenome (GOLD analysis project Ga0209013, IMG submission 187291) | Oil polluted marine microbial communities from Coal Oil Point, Santa Barbara, California, USA - Sample 2 (SPAdes) (version 2) | ecosystem: Environmental > Aquatic > Marine > Oil seeps ...
TATCAGCGTGTTCCGGATCTTCCTGTGAGGTAGTCTATCCTCATATTTCAGCAGTACCGCCTGAGCAATCGTGTTGTTACCGAATCTACCTTCTTTTGGGGCATGTGTTTAGCCATACTCAGCAACCGGCATAAACTGCGATTGTAATGGCGCACAATCATACCACAGAGTGCACAGATCGCACAGAAGGGATCTCCTCGGTGGTCTCTGTTTTGCCATCATTAAAAATCTCAAGTTGTGGTGGTGTGGGGCATAACCACAAGATCACACGGGCGTGCCGAGCAAAATTCATACTCGCACAGCATACTTTGTGAAGCGGGCACCCGCCCACTACATCCCTCTTTTTCCAAAATCACACAAATTCAATCGCTTTTGATGGACAGGTCACGATACAGGCATCGCACAGGATTTTGTTCTCGCCGAAACGCCTGCATTCGCCGACGTTTCTGGCTACGACAACGCCGTCCTCCACAACCAGTATCACCTTATCGTTGGACGGTGCGAGACCGATAGCCGCGCCATGTGGGTCATTGGCGACGTTCACAGGGCAGGCGACCACGCAGTTCCCGCATCCGAAACATAGCTCGTCGTGGATGATCAAGCCAGTCTCGGTTGCGCCGCTGACCGGTGCCATGAGCGAGGACAGTTGCTCCAGTTGACCTGCATACTCACTTTCGTACAGCGGCGGGCACTCCTCGAGTGCGGATTCTCTTGACAGAAGCGAGCTTGCAAATGCCATGCACGTCGGCTTACCGCACTCCTTGCAGTTCAGCTTTGGAAGCAGCTGATATATCTCCATTATGCCTACCATCGTTCTCATCTCCGCGTGTTATCACACATCATATATCGCGCATCATATATCACATACAGGCGTTACCTTAATATCTCATAAACGTTCAGTATCGCATGCGCGGGACTCCCCCGATAGCACGAGGTGCATATTATGGACAAAACGCGAAATTTTGTACTGCGAGATGTGGATGGTAGCGAACATGGAGTGTTTTCTGGAAAACAGCCACGACAAGCAGCTCTCAAAGTTGCCAACCGGATCGGTGGCGACAAATCCAAACCCCTACAAATACTGCTGCGCGAGCGCGGCACAAAGAAGATACACGTATTCGAGGGATGGCGGGAGCAGGTCAACGCTCCAAAGAACAAGCCGGACTGGATGCCAGATAAGATTTGGAAGCCGAATGTACGCAAAATCGGTATCGAATCACTCGATTAAGCCTGAGTGATTCTATTTTTTATTTTTACCTATTCCCCCTCAGTCTCATCCCCGTTTTCGACACCGATTGCTGCAAAGAACCGTTTCATCACAACTTCCTCGGCAATCTTCATCAACGCTGGTCGGTCCTTCGTATCACTAAAGACCCCTAGCGGGATCTGTGCGCCAGCTGTTGTTGCGTGCCCTCCTGCCGAGCCAGTCTCGCCAAACGCACGATGCATCGCTTCGCCGAGATTTAGTCTGATGTCGTTGCTTCTTCCGGAGAGGTATATTTGATCCTCGCCGACTCCGTAGACTAGAACGGTCGTGATCCCCTCAAGATTCAGCAGATAATCCGCAGCCTGCGCAAGTGCATCCCGGTCCTTCAGAGTCCCGACGTTTGTTATCAGGTAGCTACCCCTGATCTTCCGGTTTCTTATTGATTTCCCGAATGTGTCCAGCGTCTCTATGGAGATCGCCGGTGTCTCGATCCGGTTCAGGATTTCATGGTCTGCAAGCGGGTACAGAAAAGCCGCCGCAGTCAGATCAACCGGATTGGCGTTTCGCTTGAATCCAAGTGTGTCTGTTCGGATACCATACAGTAGGGCAGTTGCAAGATCTTTATCAATTGAGATATCGAGCTCCTGCAAATATTTCGTCATTATCGTTGCCGTAGCACCCGTGTTCGGACGGATGTCCACATATTCGGCATGCACATCCTCCATCCCCACGGGATGGTGATCGATGACGATATCGACAACGACGTTCTTTGGTACCAGGTTGTTCTCCTCAGGAATCGAGCAATCAATCAGTGCAATCTTTTTGAACTCGCTTAATGGGCGTGCCTTCTCTTCATCGATCTTGTCCATGCCGATGTGGAGCAGATTAACGAACGCCTTGTTCTCCTGATGCCCAATCTCCCCGCGATACAGTATCTCTGATTCGGTGCCAACGCTCGCTGCAATCGCCTTCAACGCAACGGCACCGGACATCGCGTCAGGGTCAGGGTTGTCATGCACAACGATTGCGAGCTTGCCGTCACCGTTCGAGCGCAGGACGTTTAAGATGTCGGATGCATGTTTGGCAGACTCCACACGCTCAAGAATTCGCATCGTGGCATCGGAAACGATCCTTGGCGGCACAACCACGCTGTCGGCGCCCGCCGCCTCGAGTTCGCCCTTTCCGACAGTGCTCGGCGCACGTGCGATGATCTGGATGTTGTCGGATGCCTGCTTTATGGTGGCAATCGCATTCTTATTTGCAGCGACATCCGAACTGAGTATCAGCACCACTTCGACGCTCTTGACATTGATTGGATCAAGCAGGTTCGGATCATTGAGGTCTCCTACGACCGCTTCAAACTCCTGCTCCCGCAGCGTCTCAACCTTCCCCGCATCCTTGTCAATCAAGACGACTTTTTTGTTTCGCTTGAGCAGCTCTCTTGCAACCGTTGACCCGATGCTCCCGCTGCCCACAATAAGATATGGAGACTGTAGCCTTGTATCGCCGTTGGTCCCGTTGCCATTAGTATGCTTTCCGGATTCTTTAATGTTGAAACCTCCACACACATTAGATGTCTAATCCCATAATGCTCTCATCCCATAAGTCGTTTTGATAGTACTTTAGCAGAGGTTCATCACATATATGTCTATCGGAGATGTCAGAGTTCCAAACATTAATTACATACGGGCAGCTATAGGTGGAGTGATAGCCGTAATCACGCGGCATCACCCGAATTCAAGAGCAGGTGCTGATGACATGATCGAGGAACATGAGGTCGGAGCATGCGGGTTTGCATGCTGGGTCTGTCTGTCAAAGGAAAGCGGTGACTGTCCGGGCTGTGAGCAATCGCAGCCTCTTTTGAGAGAGATAACCGGGCACGTATGCCCCATATATGAATGCGCCAGACTGATGGGCGTTGCAAACTGTTTGCGATGCAAGGAACGGGCGTGCGGTCTCAGACGCGGGCTATCAAAGGGCTACTGTCCGGCATACATCGCTCTTGTAATAAAAGATATCCACGCATAATATTACTACAATGAGGGGATTCAGGAGATTCAAATGAACAAAATAGGTTATGTGCATCACATGCTCACGGGACTGGGTATGGCGATCGCAGAACTCTTTGGGAGATCAAGTCAGGAGCAGACCAATCTCTTCGCATCATACATCGGTACCGAGATCGGCAAACTGCTCCTTGAAAAAGGTCTCGTGGACAGGGGTATGCCGATAAAGCAGTTGATCGATGTGCTCGCAGATGAACTCGAATTTGGTGGCGAGTATGAGGTCACAGAGAAGGATGGTATGGTCACACTCACAATCAAGAAGTGTAATGTCTGCCCGATGAAAGCGGGGGGGCAAGCGTTCGAGAATACGGTATGCCCGGTCCCCGGAATTGTCAGGGGTGCAATCGATGTCGTGAAAGGTACACGGGGGAAAGGTTATGCAAAACTCAAGCCAGGAGATGAGTGCAAGATAACAGAATGTGAAACAACATCAGAGGTGAGGTCATGACCGAAGAATGGCGCAAAGAGAAGGTTGATTATGTTGTGTACAACACGATCTCTTATGCATTTGAGCGGGCACTGAAGGAGACGCTCGGCGATGGTGCACCGATCATGCAGACCACGATGATTCCGCTGGTCGGCGTTGATCTGGTAACAGCTACTGAAAAGGAGCTTGGAATCGAGTTCAAACCAGGAAAACCCATCGATGAGTTTATGAAGGATCTTGCAAAGATGCTCGTTGGACTTGAGGTCGCTGACGAGATACACTGCGTATCCGATGGTAAAAAGGTTCGATGCAGCGTTAAAAACTGCATCAACACGCTCGCGCTCAAGTACCTGCGTGAGAAAGGGATTGATTCGTGCGTTCTCTGCCCGCCCGGCTTCTATTCCGCCTCGGCAGCCAGAAAGGTTTTTGGGGATGAGTTTCAGATACGGATAACAAACACTACTTCCGAACTCGGGGAATGCGTGGTCACTTTTGAGTTGATTGAGTAAGGTGGTGAACGAATGCCTGAGACAAAGAAAGAAAGACTGGACAAAATTCTTGCCAGATTCGGGGAAGTCGGACAGATCAGGGCAGTCGGAATCGTCTCCAAGGAAGGACTGCTGATCACAGCGCGCATGCCTCCGGAGATGAACGAGCGGATCGTCGCTGCGCTATGTTCCACGATTATGGCGAGCGCAGAGACTGCGAGCACCCAGATGGGTACCGGAGCAGTGAGTGACATCCACGTAAAGACTGAACTGGGCACAATACTGCTCCAGCCAGCCGGAGAGAAGGCGGTTTTGATCGCGCTGGCAGACTCCGGCGCGCAACTCGGACTGATCATGATGGAGATTGAGACGCGGGCGAAGCAGGTGCAGGAGATCCTTGAAGAGGTGTAGCATGGATGACATGGCGAAAGAGACCGGCGACAGACGTAAAACGCACATTCCGATGCTTGATGAGATGCTTGGCGGCGGCATGCCTGCCGGCACATCGATGCTCTTCACCTCGACACCGGGTGTCGCGTCCGAGGTCTTCGGGTACCAGATCGTAGCCGAGCGCATGGCAAACGACGGCGACGTCTGTTTCATGTACACGAACACGAGAACGCCTATTGAGATCGAGCACGTCTTCCACAGGTATGGTTGGGACCTGCGATCACCCATTGACTCGGGTCAGGCATTTTTTGTCGATTCCATATCTCCGATGATGGGGATGCCGGCAATCGGGAAATACGTGATCGACGACTTTGCAAAGAGCGAGGAAGCGGTCAAAAATGCGATCTCTGATATCGCGGGTGGAACCGCTGTAATCGAAGACATTTCAACGCTTCTCGACACGATTGGCGTTGATCAGACATTCGAACTGATTGATGCGCTGAACAGGGCGGCACGGTCAAACGATGTGAACATGATCTACATGTTCACGAAATGGAACTACGAGAACGTGGCGCTTGAGCGGCTCTCTGCGATCGTTGACTGCGAGGTCAAGCTCTTCAGCGTCGAGGAGAAGGTGATCTACCGCCAGGTCTTTGCTGTCACGAAATCGAACTGGATAGAGACGTCGGGAACCAAGATATTCTTTGAGGTTCTGGAACCAGGCGGTGTTCGGGTCTTCATTCCAAAACTGCTTGTGACAGGACCCTACAACGCGGGCAAGACCACGTTCACGCACGCGATCGCGCCTGATGCCGTTTCAGTGGAACGGCAGACATTTGAACTATTCCCAACAACGGTCGGGCTCGACATCGGACATATCGATCGCAAAGGATTCTCTGCCGATGTATTCGGAACCCCAGGTCAGGAACGATTCGATCTGCTCCTCGAACCGCTCGGAAGGGAGTCAATCGGTGCGTTCATCGTAATCGACTCGACAAAGCCGGAGACGTTCGTTCGGGCAAAGGAGATGCTCCGGATGTGCCGCACCGAGGCGATACCAAAGGTGATCGTCGCAAACAAGCAGGACCTCCCTGATGCACTTGCACCTGCGGAGATCAAGACGAAGATGGCGCTCTGGGAAGACATCCCGATCGTGCCAGTCTCGGCAGCCAGCAAAGAGGGGCTTAACGAGGCTCTGGACATGCTATTCAGCCTCATTTACAGAATATGATTCCAAAGATACCGTCCGGGATTGCAGGGTTCGATGAACTGACAGGTGGGCTTCCTGAGAACACGATGACATTGATTTACGGTCCGCCAAAGACCGGAAAGTCCATTTTCTGCTACCAGTTCCTGCGCCAGGCGGCAGCAGAGAATGATATCTGCATGTATATGATGACCGATTATACCAGATCCCAGCTCGAGCAGCAGATGATGGCGTTTAACTGGTTCATCAGCGATTATATCGCAAACAACAGGCTATTTGTGATCGACACCGCATCAGGCTCGGTCGGCGCTGTGCAGAAGGAGAGCAAGAACATGATGATCTCATTTCCGCAGAACCCAACCGACATAACAAGCAAAATCATCCAGCAGCTGCAGAGCATCTATCAGCAGACGCAGCGCTTCCGATCGGTTCTGGATTCATCGACCACGCTCTTCGCGTTCAACTCGCCGATGCTGATCATACGGGTGCTCAAGTCATACATCATGAGAATCAAGATGGCGGGCGGAACAGGCGTAATCACGTACACGGAGGGCGCAGCTGAGCCGCAGATCGAGACGATGCTGAAAGCGAGCGTCGATAATATCATCCACCTCGATAGCGAGACGCTCACAATCGAGGCGATGGCGGGACTCAAACATATAGAGATGAGTTACCAGATCACAGAGGAGGGGGTTGTGGTGTGGCAATGATTGGATAGTGGTATTTAGTATTTTGCATCCAACCGGGCAGTCACAAGATTGGAATGCCCAACTGCATGCGATAGGGGACTGTTACACCATCCGGTGTTGTGGGGGACTCCATGAACCGGTTCCAGTGCGTTGCGGTACTCACTCAATATTGTGTTGATATCCGCATATTTCCACCACGAGTTATTGAGCATGTACGATTTGCGGGTAAAATCTGTGAAATCGGTGTTAATTCGTGACTAAAAGCTTTCATCAGCCACAGATTCCGCAGATGAACACGGATTAAAGGTCGTTTTCCCAGACACAATATCCATTCACGATATCCCATCCGGTATTTGGGGGCATCCGACCCATCACCAAAGGAAGATGACTCGAACACCACAAACACAACAGTCCCGGCGACGGAAACACTATAGATACGCGAGCCGAAAGTCTGAGAGTATGAACCGGACAACAATCACCCCGCAACAGTCCTCAGGGGACGCACCCATCCTATTCTCGATTTCGCGGATCAATAATGTGATGCATCAGATGACCTTTGATCCAGTCAGGGGAAGCGGCACAATTGCGACCAACGCGTCCTTTATATCCGAATCCGATCGGGATGATGTGCTGGGCATCTTCAAGGATGCGATTCGCACCGGGATTGCCGTTGGTTCATATATCAAAGTGATTGGCTCCAAATCGTCGTTCGGAGGAGTTACGACAAAAGATGGTGAATGCGCAATCCTGACGCCATGCAGCATCACAATCGACGGCGTCCTCCTGAAAGCCGGTGTTCCTGTGCGCCCTATTTTAGGCGGCATCGTGCAGATCAGGAAGGGCGTTCCGTTGCGCTTTACCGAGATTGTCACATATCAGGGCAGCACGATCGACCCGATCGATGTGCTGATGTCGCAGGACATAGCTTCGGTCATGGACGCAGTCACGACCGGCACAGGGAGCATCCTTGCGAATCTGCGGGTTGTGCCGATTTATGCGCGAACAAGGGTTGAGGATGTGCTCGAGAACCTGAGGTCAGCGGGTTTCGATGGTGTGCTCTTTGTTGGTGAGCCAAACACCGATGTTCTAGGAATCCCGATAGAGCGCGATCATATAGGGATCGTTGCGATCGGGGGCACGAACCCGACTGCGATTGTACAGGGACAGGGCATACCGATACGCACGTACCCGCTCTCCGAACTGGTCGACATCGGAGAGATGGAGCGGGTAGTGTAGAGTGCACGAGGTGCATGCGTGTGTTCGAATCCGGGAGTTCTGACAGCGGGGTTGCCGGTTTCCGGTAAACCAGCATCCGGACGCAAAATATAACATGGATGGATATCCACAAGAAAGAGGGATACGATGAAAGCGATTCGATTACAGCGATTCAAGGGCTACCTGGATTCCGGGTGGATTGACCTGCGACCACCAATAATACTGCTGCTGGGTGCAAACTCGGCTGGGAAGAGTGCGCTCCTCAATGTTTTGTTGATGCTGAAGCAGAGCATTGAGGACATGTCTTATGAGAATCCTTTTGTTTTTTATGCCAAGAAAGGTGTTGACATTGGCAGTTTCGAGGATGCGGTGTTTCGGCACGAAGTGGATGTAAAAAAACCGATAGTCTTTTCATTTGGTGTCGAAGTTGGGAAAGATTTTTCAGAATTCGGTTTAAGCAAAGGAGACTCGGTACTGCTATCCATAAAAGTTGCTTACAATCAAAAAAGGAGAACCAATGTGGTACTCGGGTTTGATATGGTGCGGGGTTCCGATAGGAAATGTATTGTGAGTATGCGTAGGAGATCTACCTCGTTAACAGCGAAGACTGTTTTTAAATCAGATTTCTTCGATGCGTTTGACGATGTGCAGCTCGTTTGGTATAATTTTATACCGACAATACCACCGACCGAAACAAAAGAATCTGAAAGTAAACCACTACATGAATTGGTCGAACTGAACCGGGATATTGCAGTCCAAATCATCAGCCATCTCCAGCATATTGTGCATGTCGGTCCGCTTCGACAGGAACCGGAGCGTACATATCAATTTACAGGTGAGACGCCACGCGACGTCGGGGGGGACGGGGGGGACGCTCTGAAGATTCTCTTTCTAGATAAATACAGTGCGAATTCACAGAATTTAATCGACGATGTGAACCAGTGGCTCGAAAAAATGGGCTATATACTTGAATGGGATGTTCTAAAGGGGGGGATGGCGCACCTGATGCTCAAGGATGAATTGAGTATACAGATCAATCTAAAGGATGTCGGATTTGGAATCTCACAGCTTCTGCCGGTTCTGATTCAAGGGTATGCTGCGGGAGATGAGCAGACCATCCTGTTAGAACAGCCAGAGATCCATCTCCATCCACGCGCACAGGCAAATTTAGGGGACCTGTTCATAGCGCTTGCAGAACAGAAAAAGTCCATGATCGTGGAGACGCACAGCGAACACATCATGCTCCGCTTGCGAAGACGCATAGCCGAGCAGAAAATACCGAAGGAGCTGGTGGGGATATATTTCGTCGAGCGGAAGGATGGAGAGAGCGTGGTTTCAAGAATCGAACTGGATGATTACGGGCAGATGGTAAATGTTCCGGGGGGATTCAGGACGTTTTTCTCTGATGATTTTGAGGAGACTATGCGAATAACCGAAGAGATCGCAAAAAGACGTGCCGAGGAGACTGAGTGTGAAAATAGCGCTTGATACCAACATAATCTGCAAGGCATGTGATTACAACCTTGATTGTATGCATGTGATGCTGAAGATACTATCCGGGTCGAGCCATAAGATATTGCATGATAACGAAAATAAGGTGCGGGGCGAATATTGGAAAAATGCCAGAGAGTACGAATTCTTTGAAAAGTGGTACAAAGAAATGGAAACTGGCTATAAAATCTCCTATTCGCCCGCAACACCGAATAAAAGAATTATGGACACGTTGGATGAGATGGATTTCACAGGCGAAGTCGATCGCATCCTTGTAGCATTGGCACTTGAAACAAGAGACGCTCGGTATATCATCACAGAGGATAGTGATTTCGGGAAGGGCGAAACCGAAAAGGCGGAACAGCACGCAGACGTCCTGCACTATCTCACCAATCAACTGCAATTAACAGTTCATGACGCAAAAGAAGCACTTTCGATTCTATGATTGTGCGGATTGGGGTTTTCAACAATCTTCAACCAACCTTTCCCACAGTTAACTCCGCTCTCGTGATGGTTCCATAGCGCAAAACCTTGCGCCATAGCGTCTTTCTCGTTCCACTGATCTAACGTAAGGTCGCAGAGGTGAGAGAGACGTAAAGTTGGGAGAGGCCCGCCCGCGTTTTTCCACATACGCGAGGGAGCTACCGTCGGCGATCGCAGAATCCATCAGAACTATAAAATCGTAAACGACGTGTTGAGTCTCTCCACTCATTCACTATGTTTGTCAGTGTGATTGGGTGTACGCAAATTACGGAATGAGCCTGCGATCACCGGGCGGGTATCAGCTCATCGATTGCAGGCACACTCTGCCCTGATTTACTCACCTTCGCAGATACCGGACCCAGACCAAGAACGTTTGACCATGCACCCTCCGGCATATATCCAATTCCGGGATGCTCTTTCTCAGATTCTTTCACCGTTGCGACGACAGAACCGTGTTCAGTGCTTATCTTTACAGAATCCCCCTCTTTAACCCCGATCTTCGCCAGATCCTCCGAATCAAGCACGATTACTGCCGACAGATCCCGATACTCCTCGCTGAATTTTCCGTGCAGTAACTTCGCCTCGGTCTGGAAGATGTCAGGATACGTGACAACCAGAATGGTGTATTCCGGGACTGCCAAAAACTCGTCGAAGCCCAGATCCATTTTCATCGCATTTCCCATCTCAGACCACCTCGAGCAGTTGCCGCATGATCTCCTGATCGGATATACGCTCGCTCTCCCTGCTTTGCAGGAGTTCGACATTGATTCCGTCCATTCGCACCGCAGTTCCGGCACAATCAACACCGCCTGCAGCACACGGGATCACAACATCGGCATACCTTGATTGCAGTGTCTCATTTGGATCAATCACGATCGTCTTCCCATTTATGCGATCTGCGGGAAGCGAATTCATGAGATCAAATCCGAGACAGAGGACGCAATCCGAATCCTGCAGATCCACACCACTGCCACTACCGGCACCACCATCACCACGATCCGGACGACCATGCAACTGTGCGGCAATCGAGCGCAGATTGTATCCCGGAACCAGCGGAAGAATCCGGAAATCAGAGACGCTGTTCAGTTGTTCCATCAGCCGTATGAGCATATCCCGCGGAACCGACCTGATCAGATCAGCTCCCGCGAAGAGTACCCCGAACTCGGCTTTCTTCAGGACGCCTGCGAGTTTCAGTATCCGTTTCTTGTCATACGCAGTCTTCGGAACTTTGTTTCGGAGCGCATCCATGAGTGCGCCCATGAAATCAGCGTGCCCGTGCGGAGGGATTATGTGCGTATCCCGGCAGATGCTCGCGGTGTATGACTCGCGGATGTCAATTGTGATTGCGGTCCGGTCCTCCTCCCATCCGCGTTGCCGTTTCTCGCCGCGTGGGTAGTATGCGTACTTCGATAACAGTCGCGGGTGTGTGTTCATGGGATCGGTTCCCCAGAATACGACAACGTCCGCATAATCCCTAACCTCGGGAAGCGTGCATGTCTTGAGAGCCCCATCGAGGATATCGTCAAAAATTTCGGTGTGGAATGTTTGTATGCCGGCGCCAATCTTCTCTGCAAGCGTAATTCCGGTTTCTTGTGTCTCTGTGATGCAATTTCCAAACCCGACGAAGATAGGGTTCTCTGCGTCTGCGAGAATGTCTGCCGCACTTTTGATCGCAACATCCATCCCCACAATCTCTTGGGCAACCATCGGACGGGTCTCCTGCATGCTCGTGATATGCGCTCTTCCGATCCGGCATGCATGTTTCACGCAGTCATTCTCTTCGATATCGTCGCACAGAAGCGCACAGCCCGTGCAGATCATTATCTCGCCTCGATTCCTTCTACAAACATCATCGGATAGTCGGAATCTTCGTCGTATCGCATACCTGCGTGCACGAGTGCGCTGCCGTATCTGATTGTCGCCATCACATCGAGCATCTTGCCAGCGAGCTCGCAGTATCCGAAGTCGTTTAGCGAACTCTTTATCATCTCACGATCGATTGCAACTGTAATCGACTGTACGTGCGGCTGCAACGATATGCTGTTCTGAATCGCCCGCTCCAGACTGCCGGCAGTGTCCGGACTTACCGGAGAGCCAACGAACTGGTGATACAGGGCGCCAAGCTTGATTCCCGCCTCGAAGAGGGCGCTGTCCCGGTCTGTTATCTCCGTCATTATGGTGACTGGTGTCCGCGGTGGTATTTAACATTGCGTCGTGATCAGGGGATCATTTCGGAGAATGATTACCTTCCAGGAGGTTGTTTATAGCGAGGTGGCGAGTATCGTTATGTAAGAAGCATGACCACAATTATATAGATCAAAATCAATGGGCATCCAATTGCAAGGCAGAAAGATGGCTAAAGAATTGACTGAAGATTTACGGATTTTGGGTATTGTTTTCTGTTCTTCGATGAGACTGTCCGAGATATTTGTCTCATGCATGGCTTGCTTTGGTCGTTTTTGACTCGACCAGAAAAAATTAAAAAGTCCCTCATTCTTGATACTGAAGAGGTTGGCGGACTCGTAACTGATGCGGAACATTTTGTGGTCTTCGGTACTGTCTGAAAATCAAGTGGTTTACCACCGCGGAGAACACGGAGGGCGTAGAGTTTTGAGACAGTTTTCAACCCTCTGCAGTCCTATGCACACCCTGCGATAGAATCTAATGGCATGACGAGCTCACTGAAAAAATCGACAGTTCCGCCTCAGCTAAACACATACAAACCCCCCTCTAAAAACGAGTGCGTAACAAGGTCACGCGCAAATTATCCTGCCAATCACGCGCCGCGTCCATGTCCACGGCAGCACCCTTCCACTTACCCTTCCGCAATGATGTTTTTGGCTAGATCCACATCATTCGGGACTAAGTCTACTGGAACCCGGTCTTTTCCGAATGTCTTTAGAACCATGTACCTCGCACATGCGGGCGGGTTCCTAGCACAGTACCTTTTCTTCATCACATTTGCAATTGCAGGCCTATCTGCCATCCCACCATTGAAGAATGCGCAAATTGTCGTGTATTCACATTGTACCATCTCTGTTACCTCTCATCGTTCAATTCTGCCCGAGTGAATGGCGCAATACCACACCGCTTCAATTCCCGAGGCATCTCACTTCATTACAATACGATTTGTTGTCCTACCAGAGATAAAGATATTGTTCACTTTGAAGTTGCCGCTGATTTGGGCCTTGTGTCCACTGATCTGGCTTTCAAGCGGAAAGTACCGGATGTAACCAGGAGACCGATCAACATACCTGAGTAGTTACAACCGCACCCATGATACAGATCATCACCAGCCCAATCCACCACACCTTTATGTGGTTTGTCTGCAGCAGAATCCGGATCAACAAACGCCGAATCTTCGTAATGATCCGTTTTCTGTGCGCCGCCCGGTTCAGGTGAGCGTTTCGCCACCGGAAGATGCCAATTCACCCCCACCTCGCTTGCATCCGAACCCTCACCATCTCCCGCGGCATCCCCGTTTCGCAGCTTCCCGATTCTCGCAACAGCGATCGCCCGATCCCCTTTACCGGGCCGCATGATCCTGACGCCCTATGTGTTTCTCCCCTACATCCGGATGTCACGCACAGGAATTCTGATCACGTTTCCGTTCTGGCTTGTGACAAGGAGTTCGTCTCCCTCATCCCCTTGAGCGTAATGAGCCCACCCTTTCGAGGACAACTGAACTCTGATATCGGCGTTCGCTTGATAATTCCACGTTTTGTTGCCATTGTAAGGTACTGCTCGGAATCAAACTCAGCAACTTTTGTGAGGGGGACAACGAGAGATCGGGGAAAAATGAATACTTGACAGATATAAATTCAGGAGAGAAAATATGGTCGAACACTATCAGCACACACAAATCGGATATCTACTCATAATTGCGTTAGCCATCGTGCCGCTTTTCTCTGCGTATCGCATGACTGTTTATGGTTTCAATTGGATTGATTTTTCAGCCATAGTTCTCATTGGGGTCTTTCTGGTGTTGTTCGCCACGCTAACTGTAGTGATTGAGGAAGATGTTCTGCGAATTCGATTTGGACCGGGAGTACTCCGAAAGAATTTTTCTTTGAAAGACGTTGAATCATGCCATGTCGTGAAGAATCCTTGGTACTATGGATGGGGGATTCACCTAACGCCTCACGGCTGGCTCTATAATGTTTCAGGCTCTTATGCCGTTGAAATTAAGATGAGAATGGGTAAAAAATATAGAATTGGCACCGATGTTCCGAATGACCTTGAGACCGCTATTCAGCAATCGCTGGAGAAAACGGCGAAGTGACGGCGTATAACCGCGTGTTTGCGGTTCACAACGCTTCACCAAAATGTCTACGGCACAACGCATCCTATAAAACGCGATCAAACTCCGCGCCACCCCAAACAACCCCGATACATTACTCGTCCATATCGTTCTCAGAGAGACTACCAACCCGCTCCACAGCAACCGCACGGTCGCCCGCATCCGAGCCCTTATCCACTGCTACCACATCCCCCTCTCGCAGCTTCCCGATTCTTGCAACAGCGACCGCCCGATCCCCCTTGTCAAGCCGCATGATCCTGACGCCCTGCGTGTTTCGCCCCTGCATCCGGATAGTATGCACAGGAATTCTGATCACGTTCCCGTTCTGGCTTGTGACAAGCAGTTCATCATCCTCGTAAACGGTCTTGATCGCGATTCCAAGCCCGTTTCGCAGACTCGGGATGATTGTGATGATTCCTTTTCCGCCGCGCCTTGTGATCCTGTATTCATCGAATTCGGTCCGCTTCCCGTACCCGTTCTCAGTCAAGGTCAGGAGCGCAGCGCGCTCCTCTACAATCTCCATATCCACCACATAATCGTCAGCCGCAAGACTGATGCCCCTGACGCCACGTGCAGCCCTGCCCATGCTGCGAACATCCGGAGCATGGAACCGGATCGCCTTTGCGTGAGCGGTGCCGATTATGATGTCGTCGGAATCGTTGACCTGCCTCACCGAGACCAGTTCGTCGTCCTCATCCAGCTTGAGCGCAATGATCCCGCCCTTTCGGGGGCGGCTGAACTCTGATAGCGGCGTTCGCTTGATAATTCCGCGTTTTGTTGCCATTGCAAGGTAATGTTCGGAATCAAACTCAGCAACCTTGACAAAAGCCGTAACGCTCTCGTTGCCGGACAGTTCCAGGAGATTCACGATCGCCTTTCCTTTCGACTGCCTGCTCCCCTCTGGAATCCGGTAGACCTTAAGCCAGTGGATCCGTCCCTTATTTGTGAAAAATAGGATGTAATTGTGAGTATTTGCGATGAAGATGTCCTCAACGACATCTTCTTCCTTTGTTCCCATGCCAATGACGCCCCTGCCCCCTCTGCCTTGCTTCCGGTACGTGTCAAGGGGCACGCGCTTGATGTAGCCGGTATTTGAGATCGTGAGGATCGCATCCTCCGATGGGATTAAGTCCTCATCCTCAAACTCCTCGTGCGCCTCCAGTATCTCGGTTCTCCTCGGGTCCGCGTACTTATCCTTAATCGCAAGAAGCTCCTCTTTTATCAGGTCAAGGACTTTCTGCGGGTTTGAAAGAACTTCGCTTAGGAATGCGATCGTCTCTTCGAGCGCCGCATATTCCGCATCGAGTTTCTCGCGCTCAATCCCTGTTAATCGGCGAAGCTGCATCTCAAGAATCGCCTTCGCCTGCACCTCTGAGAGCCCGAAATTCAAGATCAATCCCTCTCGTGCCGCCTCCGCTGTCTTCGATGATCTGATCAGCTTGATTACGGCATCGATGTTGTCAAGCGCAATCTTCAGCCCGTCGAGGATGTGCAGCCGGTCTTCCGCCTTCTTGAGATCGTGTCTGCTTCTCCTAACGATTATCTCCTTTCTGTGATCGATGTAGCACTGTATAAGCCCCTTTAACGGGAGAACTTTCGGCTCGCCGTCCACCAGCACGAGGTTGATAATTCCAAAGGTGCTCTTCAGTTGCGTGTGCTTGTGCAACTGGTTCAGGATGACCTGCGAGTTTGCGCCCTTCTTGATATCGATTACGACCCTGATCCCGTCCTTGTCTGACTCGTCCCTCAAGTCGGAGATTCCCTCGATTTTCTTATCCTTAACAAGATCTGCGATGCTCTCAACAAGTTTCGCCTTGTTCACACGGTACGGAAGCTCGGTTACGATGATTCGCTCCCGGTCCTTCCGTGTTTCGATCTCAGTTATTGCGACCATGCCCACAATGCCGCGCCCGGTCGTGTACGCAGCCCTGACCCCTGAAAGCCCGGTGATCGCAGCCGCCGTTGGGAAATCGGGCGCCTTGATCAGCGCCATCAGTTCATCGACGGTCGCATCGGGGTTGTCGATCACATGGATAATCCCGTCCACAGTCTCGCCGAGGTTGTGCGGCGGCATGTTGGTCGCCATGCCGACAGCAATTCCAGTGGAGCCGTTGATCAGGAGATTCGGGAGGAGCGCAGGGAGAACCGAGGGTTCTTTTAAGGAATCGTCGTAGTTCGGGACAAAATCAACGGTCTCCTTGTTTATGTCTACAAGGATCTCTTCTGCGATCTTCGCCATCCGAGCCTCAGTATATCGCATGGCTGCGGCTGCGTCGCCGTCGATAGATCCAAAATTTCCTTGCCCATCGATAAGCGGATACCGGAGCGAAAACTCCTGCACCATCCGCACAATCGTTTCATAGATTGCAGCGTCGCCATGCGGGTGGTACCTGCCCATCACGTCACCAACGATGCGTGCCGATTTGCGGTGCGGCTTCGTTGAGACGACCCCGCCCTCGAGCATCGCATACAGGATGCGGCGGTGCACCGGCTTCAAGCCATCGCGAACGTCAGGAAGCGCACGCCCGACAATCACGCTCATCGCATAATCAAGATACGAGGATTTCAGCTCCTCAGTGATTGCAACCTGGCAGACTCTGGAGGCTGGCTCGGCTGGTGCCAAGGGTTCGGGTTGGAGGGCGGTTTGGAAATCGGGCGATGTAGTCATTATAGTCTCTGTAATAGGTTGTCCTGTTAAGACTTAAGGATTATCAAGACGCGTATTTATAATCTCAAAATAATGGATATGTTCTTATGAACTGCGACTCTTTGATATTGGTCAGTATACGTTCTTGCTGAGCATTCGCAAACTTTCTGATTCTGACGGATTCTGTGGTTTTCAAAAGATATCGAAAGAAAGCGGCATCATACACGGTTCTGAAGAGGTACATCTCATGAGGACTGGCTGCGAAACCCCACGATTTCCACATATGCGAGGTCTACTGTTAGCGACCACAGAAAACAGCAGAACCAGAGAATTTCGTATATTATCTCCTCTTCTGACATTCGGTATAGAATAGGTGT